>Ga0307515_10012599_pt1 | contig 15891 bp, 21 predicted proteins | sample 17_EM_MG_FD_194513 | JGI IMG/M metagenome (GOLD analysis project Ga0307515, IMG submission 194513) | Populus trichocarpa ectomycorrhiza microbial communities from riparian zone in the Pacific Northwest, United States - 17_EM | ecosystem: Host-associated > Plants > Roots > Unclassified | place... | reverse complement strand
CGAAGAAAGTCAAGGTTGCACCTCTGCCTCCTGCCGTTGTCACGCCGACGACCACGGCGGTCCCCCCGGTGAACGCCGTGTTGGGTGAGGAGGACGTGACGGTGAAGATAAACAACACGGTCGTTCCCCTCTGTCCTCCCATTTCAGCCTCCACAGAGGCGGACGATGGGTCGGACGAAGAAGAGGATGGGGACGGAGAGACCCTGGCGAACGGAAAGGAAAACAAGCAGAGGAATCGATGGGAGTGGGATGTGGACGTGCCGCTGGGATCGAGCGTTTTGGAGATTAGCGAGAAGGGAGGGGCGGTGTGGAAGGTGTATGTGGATCGAAATTTCTTGTTGGATGGACCTTAGACGTTCTCTTGAGGTCGTGTTTTCTGGTGCTCTGCGTTCTGGCATTTTATCCCCCCGCTGGGTCCCTTATCTCGGTTTGCCTTCGTCCAATTGTACATGTACACCCGCCTCCTCCCGGAGGTTTCTCGCTCTCTTGTCAATTACTTTTTCCCACCTTTGGTTTGTCGCCTATGACCTGTAATTCACGCACTCATACATTACATCCTGAATAATAATTCGGGACCGCCAAAATCCGTGTCCTCAACTGAGTGACCGTGATTGGTGGAGCTTTTCAGGCCGACGGCAGCTCTGTCGGATGTCCTCAGGATGCACGACCAAATCCATTCCAGAAGAAACGGAGCGATTGGAGGCCTCTGGCACCCCCACCGAACCGCTTCAGGATCAAGCCAGGATGTCGATGGGATGGAGTAACGGTTTTGAACAGAAATACTTTCAACGCCAAAACGAACGGAAACGCCAGGGAGCGGAAAGCTGTGAACGACATCAAATACGTATACAAAACTAGAGACGGTGGAGAGACAGATACGAGTACAAAAGACAAAGAGAACAGGCCGGATGAATTATGCGCAGAGTCTGCAGCTGTTAAGAAACGGCAGTGTATTTCCCTGAAACAGCCGAAGAGTCAAGAAGTCAGGGCTAATGAAAATTCCGGAGGATAACGAGACTTACAGATACGGGCCTGGCCATCGGTTGAACCAGTCGCTAAAAGGCCCCCCGCGGGGCTGAGATCAGTTGACCAGACTATTTCCGGAGGATAACGAAACTTACAGATACGGACCTGCCGATCGCCCGAAGCAGTCGCCAAAAGGCTTCCCTTCCAAATAGTATCACCTCCCTGAAAAGAGACCAATTGGGAATCTTAAACACGTTAGAGCCACTCTAGACCCACCAGGTCTGGGACTAACAGTTCGTTCTCGAGCTGGACGGTTTGGTGTGGGCGTGGGGGCGGGAAGGTGATGGAAGTCGAATCCCTAAAAGTGGACCCTTCGTTCTCCGTGCGAACAGCAGTGCCGTTGTCTCCTCTGGACTGCTTTGCAGGTGGTCGGTCAGGGTTTGTGGGGTCGGGTCTCGAACGACTTACGTTCGCAGCAGCTACCCCCCCACATGGTGATGCAAAGATGTATGCAGGACCGATCCCCGCCAGTGCTTGTAGACGAGATCGTGCCGCTCAAGGGACCGTTCTCAAATATGGCGAAAGATTGAATAGCGCCAACTTCAACCTGGTTAAAGACGCTTAAAATCCGAGGTGTGCGTCAACGAAAGTTGCGAACGCTAGGAGACCATGCAACTTACTAGAGTGTGCAGAAACTTTTTCAATCCAAGCGGTTATCTGTCTCGATGGGTTCTGCCAGACCGATTTCGGGCTGCGGTTGACGCTGTAGACCATGTAGGAAGTGATGAAGGCGACAATAGTAAACTTGACCATTTTTCCAGGTTGTAACTAGGGGAAGTAGGAAACAATAAGCCAGGGGTGGGGAGCGACGACTGGTAGGCATGACGAGTGTATTTATGCTCACCGTCCCCCCTCCGCATCCCTCTCGTGTGGAAGGTGAACCTTGGACCATCGGAATGGAGACATCCCAGCTCGCATAAGACTGGACGGCGTCCAAGTCAGTAGGACTACACAAGAATGTAAGTAAGCAAGTCAAAGGTACAAAGGTGAAAAAAGGATACCCGCTCAGTTCGACGAAAGAAACTGAGGAGTGCCAGGGAATGAAAAAGGTAAGTTAACAACGTCCGTATGTCCAAACAAACATAAACGCGCTAACAGCTGTGCCGCCAACGACCTCGCCTTGGTTTTCATGAGTGGTCTGTACTGTATATAGGGGGATGGGTACCTTCTGCACGGTGGACGTGACTTCAGCATCAACGCCATGCCGGGATGCCGAGGCTCCAATCCCATTCGAAAACCAAACAACAGATTGGGGCCGTATCCTATAGGAAACGTCTATCGAAACGCAAACACTGAAACAGCTGGAAATGCCCGGCGCCGCGAGCGCCGGTTTTCAACATAAGGTAGTTGAAACGCTGAAGCTTGGTCCTTGCCTTTCTGCCATTTGCTCGCCACTGTCCGCCCTTCGCTCTCCTCGTTTCCTGTGGGCTATTGAGCACGAACCCTTCTTCAGACCTCACACGCCATTGGGAAACAGCCATAAGCCCAAAAGCGTGCGTCAGACTGGTTTCTCGTCTCCAAACTTCTGCTTACCGCGTTTTCGTTTTCTAGTCCGGAGGATGCAATACACAACGAATCGCCATCTCTCTTCCCGAACCTCCTCGAAACTTCCAGGAGCGGCCGCGTCGGACAGTACGACACCCCCCGGCGTGAAGCCGACCAGTGCGACCGCGTCGGATTGTACGACGACTTCTGGCGTGGGGCCGACCAGTGCGACCGCGGCTCGATGAAGAAATACGGTGAAGACCTGAACACCATGTTGATCATGTACGTCGCCAGCCGCTGTGCCTGTCAATACGTCAGACTCACACTCAATAGCCCGGATCCCGCGAGACCTGATCCGAAACCCGAACAAGTTGATCGTGCTGTCGGTTTTCTCCAAGTCGTCAAATTCACCGGGTGTTGGTTTTCATGCCCCTTTCTCTTTCGCCGGCTGTAGGCAGGGCTGTCCTGCATTATTGCTACCTAGATTTATTGGAATTATCCCCTTGCAGAACTTACGGTCATGCTCTCAGAACTATTCCCTAGAATATGTTAGTTGCCACCCAGGAAACGGACAATGAATTACAGTCTGTTATAGGCCCCTATCGGTCGAGCACCAGTGCTGCAGACTCGTATCGGACTTTCCGCGATTTTCTGATGCCTTCATCGTCATCCGCTTCGCGTAGGCGTTGCCCTCTTCACCCCGATGATGATGATAAGTTGTGATCGAGACTCGACCGTGACGCGTGACGTATTGTCTCATCATCTCTTCAACCTGGTCTGTTGTTTCAACTTCCTAACCTCCCAACCCGCGTCGAATGAACCCCACGCTCACAATTTACGCCATCCTGTCTGGACTGACTTGCCGACGAATGGTTTTGCGTCGCACCTTTGTCTCTGAGACTGTATTTCTCCCTGGATGAAGAGAGAACTGGAAAGGATCTCGGGTCACGGTTCGGTCGACGTCGATTCTCCCCGTGCAAAACGACGAAAGGAACACGCGCAAGTTGCCATGCCAGCCGCCACCTCCAGATTTAACAACTTCGCGTCGAATCCCGGCGCGATCATGTTCAAGCAGGATGTCTTCTCTCTGGTCGACCGTCAGGGATGCGACAAACGAAAAGTGGGCTTTCCTCGTCTCTCACCCTTCCGACTGTCCTCATGCCCGTTTCGTGGTCGCAGGGGTCGTCTGCTCTCTGCAGAGTTCATACGCGTCTGCCATCAAAACGTCACTATGTGGACTTTTACCAGCAAATCCAAAATCCGGTCGCCCTTGACGAAACCAAGTCTCGGATAGAAACTGGGAAGTATACCAGCCTGGACGCAGTCAGACGGGACCTGGAACTCTGCTTCCAGAACGCGAAGAAGTAGAATATGAAGGGTAGCCTGATCTGAGAGGGTCCCGAACACCTTTATGTATGTCGGGGACACAAAACCGTCGTTTATATGACACACCTGACCTCCCTCAAGAACCCGTCAACAGGAAATACGTCCGGTTGACAGGAGACTCGCCGGTGGAAGCAAAGGCTGGGGATGGGGAGAACGATGGGGACGCAGGGTCCGGAGATGAGGGAGGGAAGAAGACACCCAATCTCTCTCTGATGCTCAAGTCGCGTTTGCGGAAGCTGGTCGGCAGGTCCGACGACGAGTGCGTCTCATCTCGTATTTTCATCGGTCGACATATTTTAACTTCGATCCTTCAGTGGACGGGTTATCTCTGGGGAATTCATGGAACTCCCTGGCAAGAAATCATGGCCCGGCTACTAAAAGGTGATCAGGAAACCTCAATGTTTTGAGAACATCTTTGTACGAGTTTCCTGAGGATGCCAGTGCAGCCGCCATGACGAAGGCAGCAGAGCCCAAGATTCCAACTTCGACCCCAATCCCGACTACCCGGCCGAGGATGGAGAAGGAAGAAGCGGCAGCAGTCAAACCAACACGAATTCAGCCCACTCCGTCGACATCGAATACTACAATGTCAACTACTGCAATAATTACTGTGACCCAAGCGGCTCGGACAATCTCGACGACAACTCCTGTTCGAACGACAAGTCAACAGGTCGGGACAGTGCTCAGGGTGGAAACAGCAGGTGGAGGTCAAGAGGAGGAAGAAGAAGGGGATGTGGAGATAAACGAAGAGGAGGCTGGTGAAGCGCACGAAGATGATGGAGATCACGAGCCGGAATCTTCTGCAGCCAAGCATGGGGTCAAGGGGAAGAGGAAGGGTAAGGAAAGGCCGGGAGACTGAAGAAAGTCAGGGTTGCAGCTCCCCCTCCGGCAGCTGTCACACCGACGACCACAGCAGTCTCCCTGGTGAACGCCATACTGGGTGAGGACGCGACAATGATCATAAACAACGCGGTCTTTGTACTGTGTCCCCCCACTTCAGCTCCCACAGAAGCGGACGATGGGTCGGACGAAAAGGAGGATGGAGATGGAGAGACCCTCACGAAGGGGGGGGGAAGCAAGAAGAAGCGATGGGAGTAGGATGTGGACGTGCCACTGGGGTCGAGCGTTTTGGAGATTAGCGCGAAGGGAGGAATGGTGTGGAAGGTGTATGTGGATAGAAATTTCTTATTGGATGGGCCTTAGACGTTCTCTTGGGTCGTGTTTTCTCTCTCTCCTGGTGCTCCGTGTTCTAGTATTTTACTCCCCCCCGTTAGGTCCCTCATCTCGTTCCGCTCTCCAATTGTGCATGTACACCCGCCTCCCAGCAGTTCTTCGCCCTCTCGTCAATTACTCCTCCTCACTTTCGGGTCGTCGCATGTGACAAGTTGTCATTCGCACGTTCATACATTACACCCCGAATACTAATCTGGGCTGGCCAAATGTACGATCGGTGAAGCTTGCCAGGCCGAGGGCAGCCCCATCGGATGCACGACCAAATTCATCCTAGAAGAAATAGAGCAATTGGAGACCCCCGCCGCCCCCACCAAATTGCTTCGGGATCGAACTAGAATATCGATGGGACGGAGCAGCGGTTTCGAACAGAAATACTTTCAACGCCAAAACGAATGGAAACACCAGGGAGGGGAAAGTTATGCGTGGGGTATGGACGACATCGAATGTACCAAACGAGGGACGGGAAAGAGAGTAGATCGGATGAATCATGTGCAGAGTCCACAGCTGTTAGGAAATGGTGGTGTATTTCCCTAAAACAGACAAAGCATCAGCGAGTCAGGGCTAATGAAGATTCCAGGGGATAACGAGACCTACAGATGCAGACCTCGCCACCGTCTGAACCAGTCGCCAAAAGGCTTCCAACGGGACTGAAATTAATTGAGTGGGCTAGAACGGAAGAACTGTCAGTCCAAGGTGCTCGGATCGACCTCGGGGATACCGGACCTATATCCTTGGGAGCTTTCAACATCAATTGGACGATCCCAGACTTTGCATCCCAGAACTGAACTCCGCAGTCATCCGACATGCTCGCCACCCATTGGCCATCGTGCGAGACAGCGACGGCTCTTACCCCATCCTGCGCCCGACAATTAGACACATCCTCGGTCGGCGAATTTGACACGTACCTTGTGACCAATAAAGTCCATCGTGCACGTGCTGTTGCCCTCGCGAGTACCAACATCCTCCTCCACATTCAAGGTGTTGCGCTTCGAAGCCCCCTGTGAGTCCGGCCAACCGCCAGGTCCATTTGCCGAATGGGAAACATCCCAGTACTTCAGTGTCTTGTCCGAACTGCCGCTCACCAATCCACGCCCATCAGGGGTGAACGCCACGTAGGAAACCCTACCTCCGTGTCCTCGCAGTGTCTCTGATAATTCACCGGTGCGAGCGTCCCAGATACATACCGACTATAGGAATTGCATTCAGAATACACCTCAGTGAATGATCATAAATCACGTACCCCATCAGAGCTACCGGTGGCTACTAGTCGTCCATCAGAGCTAATAGCCATGTCTGTAACCTTAACACCTGCAGCGGTTGCAAGGATCTTCGACGACCCGTCCATGATATCCAAAATCCTTGTCGCACGATCATCTGACCCAGAGATGATCAATCTCCCATCCGGGAAGAAAGCGACCGAGTTAACTGGGGAGGTGTAATCCTGAAGTCTGTTCAAGATTCGCCTGTTGGCGATATTCCAAATCTAGGAGCACCAGAAGTTGTCCTATGTTGAGCATTCGGTTCGGAAATGATGATCACGAGGGTAGTGATCACCAACACAAAAGTTCTAGAGCTTACTCGGACCATCCCGTCCTCTACCGCAGTTGCAAGCAGTTTGCCGTCTGGGCTAAAACGTACGTCCCAAATCCACAGTACATTCTCAGATTCCGCAGCTATTTCATCGACCAGGACGCTGCGAAACAATGACAGTGTTAGAGCCAGGGGCCCCATCGGCCAACATGCACTAAGAAAAGACTGAACCATATTTGATCCCCAGTTTCCGTATCATAGATCTGGGCTATCTCACCGCATCCCACCGCCAAGTACTTGCCGTCCGAAGAAAATCGAACACAAAAAACAGGACTAAATACAGAAAACACATTGTCAGCCTGGTGACTCCCGCTATAGAGGTTACCGAACGAATAACACCACCAACCCGTCGTGTTCTAGAGTGTGAACCAAGCTGACGTCTAGCACTCTTTTGGCTTTGGGGTTGAATATGGCAGACCAATCGCTGCCTTCCTTTCTAAATTCTGGAGGCAACGTGGATTTGTCGAGATCTTCGAGAAACATCGGGGACGCCCTTCCATTATGTTCAGCTGGATGGATACAGCAAATCAGTAATCAAGAACATGGTTTGTTGTAAACGCAGGATGATATTTAACCGGTAGTGATCGACGCTGTGGACTCAGAACCCAGGGATGGACTTGGAGCATTTGGACGATCGTAGGATTGTGCTGGTTCAGCTTGTTTGCCATTGGTGAAATCGGAGAGCACCTAAGATATGACACGGGTTATCATATAAAGGAAACATATGCGCCATGTCGAATGTCACACTCACGGGTGGCCCAGCCAACCCCGGTTGGCTCCCCAGAGATGGGTGGTGGGAACCTTGACCCACATATGCACTACGAGGCTCATTTTTGGACGAGACTGTATCTCGGTTATCATCCCGTGGATCTATCTGGACCGCTGCAAAAACCATTTAAAGGCGAGCGAGGTTCAAGGCAATGCGAATAAACATACTCAAGTCAATACTCAGGTCGTGGCTCAATGCGAAACCTGATTGTCCACCGCCATCTGACTGAGCGCAATCACTTGAATCAGGGGGTAGTGGCTGCCAAGCCGCTGAACCCTGTCTTAAGCATTGAAGTATGGCATCAATTGCAGGGCGTCCCTCTGGCTGGATTGACCAACACTGCTCCAAAATTTCCCAGAGATCATTGGTGAACCACACCCCTTCTTTCCCCTCCGGTCTCCCGGGACGTTTGCCTTCGACGATCTTGCTCGTGACAATAAAGTTGTTATAGTTTGGGAAGGGATGCATGCCGGTCAGCACCTCAAGTATCACCATCCCTAGTGCGTAGCAATCTGATTGCTTCGTCGGTCGACTATCCGCAAGGCCAAACCGGTCTGGATCGAGGATTTCTGGGCTCATCCATCTCACTGTACCGGCACGCTTAGGTGTGTTCGAGCTCGTAGAGCATTTAGAGTCTAAAATGATAGTGAGAAGTCCAAAGTCGGCTAGGCGAGCATGACCATATTGATCGACCAAGATGTTGACCTTAATAAAAAGCCCGCTTCAGGTGGTGTGGCGGGAATTAGCGCTCAAATTCGTACCCCCTTCAGGTCCCCATGTATCATCCCCTCGCCATGTATATACAGCAACCCCTGGGCGACACCTTCAAGCTGCCAGGAGAGATTTCAGTGACAGGTGGGACCAATGGTAGAAGTAAAACCCTACGAGCTCAAACCGGTTCACATCCCTGTGTGCCTCGACGAACTCGTTGATATTTCCACCGACCATCCATTCCGAAACCATCGCAAAAAGCTTTTCCTCCATCGTCACTCCCAACAGCGGAAGCACATTTGGATGGCAGAGAGTCTTCCATGTCACAACTTCCTTGCAGAACGTCTGCGTGATCGCAACAATCATCAGATCTTCGACACAAAATTTTGCCGAGCCTTGGGCAGCGACTCACACTTGTAATCTTATTGAAATCGCTTTTTGAGTATACTCTCAGAACCTTGACCGCGACCTTGTGCCCCTGGTGCTCGCCCATCCACACATCAGCGTACCCGCCGCTATACAACGCATGACCGTTTGATCGGTCAAAACAGAGTGGGATTTGAAATGGACTCGGAAGCAAAGCATGGTGACCACATATCTTGCAAAGAACGTTCAGGCACCTTCGCTTAAGCCGCGGTCCTAGGTTCTCCAACGTCTACTCAGCATGAGGTCAGGTCAGCGAGCCATTTCCCTTGGATGGAGGAACGAGGAAGCACCTCGTCTGTCACGTCGACAAAGGCCTGAACATCCTCCCTGCATAGACGCTTGACTGCTTCAGCCACAAAACGACTGGAAAAGATGGCGGTGATCAAGGAGATACGTCTATCTGTAGCAATGGGCTGATCAATCGAGCGTTTCCATGCTGAGATTCTGTGACGCAGCAAACCGGTCAGGCCAAGGATATGCAGTCCCAGAGAGGTCGAAACTTACAAGCTGCACAAAATATGCAGTGCTTGTGGACGTCGACCAGCGTCCTGATCCCAGTATTGCTGCACCATTGTCCATAACGCATCCGTGAAAGCCGGGTGGATCGGTCGTGGCGGACGCTCACCACCAACTGTCGCCAACATGGCCGCGTGAGGTGATTTGTCATTAAACGGAACGGCACCAGTGAAAACCTTTGCTCAGATGAATGAAGTTCCCCATATGCCAATCCTGAACCTGCAACGGACCTCGATCATGACCATCGCGAATGAAAAGACGTCCGCTTCTTTGCTAAATGTCTCCTGACTGGCCAAGATCTCCGGTGCAATCCACCGCGTACTGTGCTCGTGCTCGTCTGGAGCGCTCCGTGTCGAATCCAAGTTCCGGGTGACCACGGCGAGGCCACAGTTTGTGATCCGTGCACGACCGGTAATGTCCACAAGGACACTTGGCTAGTTAGGTGTCAATATATCAATGGTAAAACGACCAAGAATGATCGCGTACCCCCCTGAGATCTCCATGGATAACGTTGCAGAAGTGGAGGTAATTCAAACCCTCTGCGATATCAGATAACTAGGGAAGGGGTAAGCACGTCGCGCGGCACAGTAGAAGGGACACTTACGAGATTCAATCTGTCAGCATCTGGATGGTTCGCGATGTATCCGATTAGATCGACATCCGGCATCCAACCCGAAATGAGTTGGATGGGGTCATTGGTGACACCCAGGAGGGGGACGACATTCGGGTGAACCAAGTTTTTCCACACGACGGCCATTCGGTGGAAGGCCTGGGGATTTATTTAGCGTCAAAACACGGGGGAAAGTGCCATCAAATACGCACCATCTTGAATATCTGCGGGTCTCCATTGGGGTACATTATTACACGTCGAATCCGTACCCTCGAACCACCAAAGGTCCCCTCATGCACGGATCCAGAAACTGAGGGGATGTCGATGACCAGGAGGGAGCTTGAAAGTGTATAAGATTTCGGTAGGATCTCGTTGACGCCGCAGATATTTCTCAGTTCGTGCAAGTATTCCTGGAATGCGGAGCTCGCATGATTTGAAATAGACACGAGAACCTACGACAGTGTTGGGCGCGGATTAGGGAGAAATTCTTTGGGTACTCACGCTATCCAGGTACTCGACAAACCACGCCAAATGTTCGCCTTGCAGGCTCGGAACAGCACTTCGATACCCTTCGCTGCGAAGGAAATTACTGAGGTCCTTGTGGAACTGCGGCGAAGCTTTGTCGATGTTGTGGAGTTGCTTTAGGATGTCGGATGGGTTCATGATGGATGTCTGCTAGACCAGTGTCATGAAAGGCTTGGTGAATGGCCGTGGGGAGGGGGGATGTACAGGTGCCTCGTGTGAACCTGGAGGCTCAAGCGTCCAAGTTCGAGCTTCACGGATTATATAACGCAATAAGCGCCGGATGTCATCCAGAAAATTCGTCAGGAGAACACGAGTGGTGAGCGATCCCCACAACGGCGCGGTTTGGTTCCATAACACCGAGATATCGAGTATGGCCGTCAAGCAGGTTGCACGGTTGCTCTGGCTTCGCTCCCATAACACGCAAGGGTGGCAAGGAACAAAGCCCGTGATCGCGCACACGGAATCCACAAAATAATGGAGCACAAAACGAATCACGGACTACTGTGGGTGTAATACTACATATGGATAACGGTAGAGGCACTATGTTCATCACGCTGGCGTGGTCAAATATCAATGAAAAAGTGTCATGAGGGAGTTGTATGGTGGGGGGCTTGCGGAGAAATACTCACAATTGAGCGGCAAGCTTGCCAAATAGCGCGTTATGTAGTCTCACTGCGCAGGGGGACCTGAGGGGGAGCCATCCGCTGCCAGATCGGGAGGACTAGGATGGGCGTTTCCGAATTGTAGAGAAGGACAACCTTATGATCCCTGCCCCGGATCCTAACGTCGCGGAACGACAGATCTTCTCTCGGACCAGCTTTAAGTTAGTACTAGCTGTCTCACCGACCATTCTGATAATCTAAGGTATTCACCTTCCACGCGAGGGGGGTGCAAAGGGGAGAACGGCGAGTGTGGATACACCCGTCATGCCTACCGGTCGTCGCCCTGGCTTACCTTTCCTTATTTTCGCTTGGTCACAAGCTGGAAAATTGCCAGGCCTGATATTCTTGCCGGCAGTAACGTCGCCTTGATCACTTCCTACCTGTTTGACACCGTCGACCGAAGCTTGACGTTGGTCCGGCAGAATTCATAGCTGCGAGGACAGACATCCGGTTGGATCGAGAAACACGCTGTGAACTCTTCCATCCTCTAGTAAGTTGCACGCCGGTCTCCCACCGTTCGCAAGGTTATTTACCTACACCTCGAATTTTGAGCCCCTTTGACCGATCACTAGCACTGGTCACCCGTAAACCGGTTCAGAGGGGCGCCCCCCCTCCACTCTGGTCTGCGCCTCGAACCGTAACGTTAACACCGGTCCAAACGATGACTCGCTGAGGGGAGACGCGATCGCTGCCTTCACCCTCGACGCCGCAGATGGAAAACTCCAGATCGTCAACCAATTATTTACATACACAAGACTGAAACAAGTTCGGGGGATGCACTTCGGCGAACCAGATAACGGATTCCTTGTCCCGAGCGGTCTCATTGTGAATGGTGGTGTCATGGTCTTCGAGAGGGTTGTGCAGGTTCCCAGCAATAAGGACATTCCGAACTTCAGATTGAACGTGACCAGCTTGCCCTTCGGGCCCTGCTCACATTGTGATCCCGGCCGGTCCGTCTCATCCAAAATATCACCAACCCGTTCAATCAACCCCTCTGGTGTGACCAACTTGTCGATCAGGTCCAGGATTTACCTCGTTTGCGTCAAGACAAAGCATAAAACGAGGGAGACAGGGAGACACATCACACAGACCAACGGTGAATCGTGAGGCACCAAATATACAACGATGCGTGTGAGTGGGAGAGAGGAGAGAACACTCCTGAAGGGAGGAAAATAGCGCCCGACATACCCACGAGCCTGTGCTGCCTGTACGGACGTGAGTGTGTGTGTCGTCGAACTTGCCTCTATCGTGGGACTGCCCCACCCCAGAACGTGACATCGTGCTAGTTGAAAGGGAACGCAATCCCGGCGTGATTTGCCGACCAGATATGGTTGACTGCCTTTCTTTGGCCAGATGAGACCCAACCGATCGCGTGAGATGCAATTCTTCTGCGGCATCGAGCCGTCTGTTCCTGTGCAATGAGAGCCGTGTTTTTTATCATATTGGGTGGGGTGAGCTTACAGGTGTCGAGTTCCCTCGAAAGAGACACAACTGCATGAGTAACTGGATCCAAATCTAACAACGTCGGGTCGGATCCCCCGAGCGCGATCAAGTTCAGAATCAAGCAGGATGCCTTCTCTCTCTGGTCGACCGTCAGGGATGCGACAAACAAAGAGTGCCATTTCCTCTCCTCTCACGCCTCCAACCGTCCTCACGTTCGTTCCGTGGTTGCAGCGGTCGTCTGCTCTCTACAGAGTTCATGCGTCTGCCGTCAAAATGTCACCACGCGGACTATTCCAGCAAATCCAAAATCCGGTCACCCTCGACAAGATCAAGTCTCGGAAGGAAACCGAAAAGTACGCCAGCATCGACGCAGTCAGACAGGGCCTCGAGCTCTGCTTCAAGAACGCGAAGAAGTACAATATGAAGGATAGTCCAATCTGGAAGGATGCCAAACACCTTCACGTATGTCGGCGACACCAATCCGCCATTTACGTAACGCAACCGACCTCCTTCAGAAACTTGCCAACAAGGAATACACCTAGTTGACAGGAGACTCGCCGGTGGAGGCAAGGGAGAGAGGGAGAAGACACCTAATCTCTCTTGGATGTTCAAGTCGCGTTTGCAGAAGCTTGTCGAAAGGACCGACGACGAGTGCGTTTCATCCTACATCTTTATCGGTCAACATGTTTTAACCTCGATCTTTCAGTAGACGGGTTATCTCTGCGGAATCCATGGAACTCCCCAGCGAGGAAATTCACCGCGGAAAAATTGAAATGGAAGGAATACCATACGAGCGCCGACTTTTCTAAGGATTTCCAGCTTGTCTTTTCGAACGCGATGGAATTCAACTCAAAAAGAAGTCAGATCCATGGAGACACACAGACTTTGAAGGTATGTTCTTTTCAAGCGGTCGCTCACGTTCTCTGGAAGGCTGAACCGACTACCACAGCATCAGCTCACGCCTGATCTACCTGCGCCACACTCTCTTCCTGAGTGTTCAGCTTCGACCAGGACCTCCAAGTTCACGCTGGGGCTCCCCGGCACCGGGGCCGCCTTGACCTGTACGACTAGTGCTATGGTATCTACACCTGTGAAGGGACGGTCGGTAATACCAGCCGAGCCCGAAAGTCCAATTTCTGCTCAAAGTCAGCGGATCTAACACCAATTCAGCCCACTTCATCGACATCGAAGACCGCAATGCCGGCTGTTACAACTACTGTGACCCAACCGGCTCGGACAATCTCGACGACAACTCCCGTTCAAACACAACAGGACCAGTTCAGACCTTTCCATGCACCACCCAAACCCACCTATCAACAACCCACGGGCCCCAGCTGACAAGCCACCACAACCCAATCTACCACCCAACACGCAACCTCGACCTCTTACACCCCTGCAAAAACACAGGGTACACACCCTCTACCACGACGACTCCGCTAAACCTTCTGTCCAATCCGAATAACTACGGATACGCGTGTGGAAGACCGGGATTCGGGGCAGGGGCTACGAGGACGACGGCTTACTCGATGACAAGTGGTATTTCGTATACGAACGCGACGTACACCACGGTAACCACTTCATCTACGCCTGCTCCATACTACGGAACTACTGGCACAGCCACGACCATGGCCAACGCTAATGCGAATGCAAGCAAAAACACGGTGACAATCCCTGCTGTGACAAAGACCCCAGCCCTGCGCCTTTGCGAACGTTCAGGACGGTGCTTCTCACGACGGGAGCACGTGGGCGGAGACTGTAAGTGGGTCAAGTTCAATGTTCCTCCTCGCTCTACCGTCAATCGGATTGCCAAGGTGGAAACGGCAGGTGGAGGTCAAGAGGAGGAAGAAGGGGATGTGAGGGTGAACGAAGAGGAGGAGGTTGAGGAATTACACGAACATGATGGGGGTTACGAGGCTGAATCTTCCCCGGTCCAGACCTATTCCACGCATTACCCAAGTGTGCCCTACCAATAACCCGTAGACCCCAGCCGGCAAGCGTCCACAACTCATTCTATCGCCCAACACGCAACCTCGGCCTTTTACACGCCTACGACGACCCTACCGACGTACCCCGCCTACACAAACACAAGGTACTCTCTCTCTACCACGGCGACTCCGCCAAACCCTCTGTCCAATCTGAATAACTACGGATACAGATATGGTGGACCGGGATTCGAGGCGGGGGTCAAGAGAGGAAGGAGAGGGGGTGGGGGATGAATGAAGAGAAGGAGCCCGAGGGAGAGCACGAAGACGATGGGGATTATGAGGCTGAATCTTCTCCGGCCAGGCGTGGGGTCAAGGGGAAGAAGGGCAAGGGCAATGGAAAGGTCGGGAGACCGAAGAAAGTCAAGGTTCACCTCCGCCTCCTGCCGCTGCCACGCCGACGACCACGACGGTCCCCCTAGGAACGCCGTGTTTGGTGAGGAGGTAAAGAGAAACAGCACGGTTGTTCCACTCTGTCCTCCCATTTCAGCCTCTACAGAAGCGGACGACGGGTCGGACGAAGAGGAGGATGGAGATGGAGAGAGCCTCACGGACGGGAAGGAAAACGGAGTGGGATGTGGACGTATCGCTGGCATCGAGCGTTTTGGAGATTAGTGAGAAGGGAGGAGCGGTGCGGAAGGTGTATGTGGATAGAAATTTCTTGTTGGATGGACCTTGGACGTTCCCTAGAATCGTATTTTCTCTTTCCTGGTGCTCCGCGTTCTTGTGTTTTGTCCCTCCTCGGTCTCTTGCCTCAGTTTGCATCCCAATCGTACATGTACGCCCGCCTTCTCCCAGCGGTTTCTCACTCTCTTGTCGATGTAGTACTCTTTCTCACTTTTGGCTGGTTGTCTGTGACCTTGTCATTCACACGCTCATACATGACATGTGACATCATGAATATACATTTGGACCGGCAAAAATCCGTGTCGGCAACTGGGTGACCATAATCGCGAAACTGAAGCTTGCCAGGCCGACGGCAGCTCTGTTAGGTGTCCTCAAGATGAACGATCAAACTCATCCTAGAAGAAACGGAACAATTGGAGGCCCCTGGCGCCCCCACCGAACCGCTTCGGGATCGAACCAGGATATCGATGGGACGGAACAACGGTTTCGAACAGAAATATTTTCGACGCCAAAACGAACGGAAATACCAGGGAGCGGAAAGTTATGCGTGGGGTATGGACGACATCGAATGTACCAGACGAGGGACGGGAAAGAGAGAGAGAGCAGGCCGGATGAATCATATGCAGGGTCTACAGCTGTTAGGAAATGGTAGTGTATTTCCCTAAAACAGATAAAGGTCAAAAAATCAGGGCTGATGAAAATTCCGGAGAATAACGAGACTTACAGATACGAACCTGGTCATCGTATGAACCAGTCACCAAAAGGCTTCCGGCGGGACTGAGGTCGATCGACTCGACTAGAGCGGAAGAACCGTCAGTCCAAGATGCTCAAGTCGACTCGGGGATAACGGACCTGAACCCTCGTGACCTTGCAACATCAATTGGACGACCCCAGATTTTG
>Ga0307515_10012598_pt1 | contig 15891 bp, 18 predicted proteins | sample 17_EM_MG_FD_194513 | JGI IMG/M metagenome (GOLD analysis project Ga0307515, IMG submission 194513) | Populus trichocarpa ectomycorrhiza microbial communities from riparian zone in the Pacific Northwest, United States - 17_EM | ecosystem: Host-associated > Plants > Roots > Unclassified | place... | reverse complement strand
ATCGTCCACGTGGAAGGCCGCATCGACCCGATCAGCGACCTCGAGATCATCGAGATGGAGCTGATGCTGGCCGACCTGGAAAGCCTGGAAAAGCGCGTCCCCGCCCTGGAAAAGCGCGCCAAGGTCGGCGCCGACAAGGAAAGCGCCAACACCCTGCGCCTGGCCACGATCGCGCTGAACCTGCTGCGCGAAGGCCGCCCGGCCCGCGCCGCCAAGATCGACGCGGACGACGAAAAAGCCTGGCACATGCTGCAGCTGCTGACCGCCCTGCCGGCCCTCTATGTCTGCAATGTCGACGAAGGCTCGGCGGACAAGGGCAACAAATACAGCGACCTGGTCGCCGAACGCGCCGCCAAGGACAACGCCAAGAGCGTGGTCATCTCGGCCCAGATCGAGAGCGAGATCGCCCTTCTGGATAGCGAGGAACGCGCCGAGTTCCTCGAGACCCTGGGCCTGGAAGAGCCGGGCCTGAACCGCCTGATCCGCGAGGCCTACAGCCTGCTGGACCTGCAGACCTATTTCACGGTCGGCCCCAAGGAAGCCCGCGCCTGGACCATCCATGTCGGCGACACCGGTCCGCAGGCGGCCGGCGTCATCCATACCGACTTCGAGAAGGGCTATATCCGCGCCGAGACCATCGCCTTCGAGGACTTCATCGCCCTGGGCGGCGAGAACGGCGCCAAGGAGGCCGGCAAGATGAAGGCCGAGGGCAAGGACTATGTCGTCAAGGACGGCGACGTGATGCACTTCCGGTTCAACGTCTAGAAACGTGAGCCGCCGCCGTTCCCGCGCTTCCTTCGGAACCGCCTCGGGAGCGGCGGCGCTGCTCGTGCTGACCGCCACGACGGGCTGCACGCCCAAGCCGGCCCCGACCGCCCCGGCCGTGGAGGGCGAGGCGATCGTCGACCGCATCGTGATCGAAAAGGCCGCCCACCGGATGACCCTGATGGCGGGCGACCGGACACTGGCGACCTATCGCGTCTCGCTGGGCCACGGCGGCCTGGCGCCCAAGGTCCGCGAAGGCGACGGCCGCACGCCCGAGGGTGACTACCGCATCACCGGCCGCAATCCGAAGAGCGCCTATCACCTGTCGCTGCGGATCGGCTATCCGACGCCCACCCAGGTCGCCGAGACGCGTCGGGCCGGCGTCGATCCGGGCGGCGACATCATGATCCACGGCCTGCCCAACGGACGCGGCGCGCTGGCCGCCGCCTATGCCGGCCGCGACTGGACCGACGGCTGCATCGCGGTCACCGACGCCGAGATGGACGCGATCTGGCGCTTGACGCCGAACGGCGCGAGCGTCCACATCACGCCTTAGCAACCTTAGGTTCGGGGGAACGGGATGATCGGCGCCATGCTGGCCTTGGCCATGATGCAGGCGGCTCCAGCGACGGCCGCCGCGCCGTCCGGCCCCGTCAAACCCGTGCTGCAAGGCATCGACTGCCCGCATTTCACGCCGCGCCGCCAGCCCTTGTCGGTCATGGGAGTCTGCCAGCCCGCCAAGCCGACGCCGGGTAGCGTGGCCCTGGTCCCCGCCGCCTACTGGAACGCCGACCTGGCGGCGCCGCGCTGGTCGGGCCTGGCGGCGGACGCGGCCTCCCTGAAGCTAGCCGAGGGCGCGGTTCCCGCCGGCGGCGAGGTGGCCCGCCTCCAGGTGCGCCAAGCCTATGGCGGCCGCCTGACCCACGAACTCAACGGCAAGACCCTGGGCGGCGACGGTCGTCGCGTCCTGCCCGTCGGCACGCCGGTCTATGGCCTGGCCGACTTCAGCCAGCCCGGCCTGGCGGGACCGATCTTCATCTGGTGCGCGCCCGCCACGATCGGCAAGACGGCCACGACGCCCGACCGCGCCCTGTGCTTCATCGACCGCCGCCAGCACAACAAGGTCTCCACCGGCATCCCGTTCATGCCGCTGAACGTCGACAAGATGAACAGCGTCGTGATGTCCAAGCCCGGCGACAGCGCCTATGCGCCGCGGACCATCGACTTCGCCTATTCGCCGCCGGTCAAGCCGGCCGAGGCCGAGCCGACCGGCGAGCCCTACCCCTTCGCCCTGACCCTGATCGTACGCTGGACCCCGACAGGCGCGACCGGCGTGCGCTTCGACGCCACCCTGGACGACGGCTCGGGGCCGCGCCCGTTCCGCACCTGGACCGAGGCCGAGACCAAGCCCACCGGCGGCCCGATCTTCCTGGCCGGCGGCCTGCTGCGCTATCGCCTCGAGGACGGCGCCCTGGCCGTCACCACCATCAGCCCCGTCGAGAACGGCGCTCTGATCCACTACACGCCCGACCGTTCGGCGGGTTTCACCGAGACCGGCGCCCAGCCATGACCGACACCGTCCGGGACGAGATCTTGGGGATGCGGGAGAGGCACGACCTCGACACCCCGCTGTTGGTTCGGCGCTCGCGTCGCCAAGTCGTGGCCGGCCTCATCTTCGGCATTGTGGGCGTGGCGGCGATCACCGCGTTCGCACGCGGCTCGATGCAGATCCCGGCCCTGCTGATGGGCCTGGTCTTCCTGGCCGTCTGTCTGGTCCTAACCGTGATCGAGCTGGTCGATCGCCGGCCTCGCCTGATCCTTGAGCGCGAGAAGCTCCAGTGGCTGCCTGCCCTGGGCCCCATGGCCTGGACGGCATGGCCCAACATCCGATCCGCCCGGATCAGTGACACGCCTTACCATAGTAGCACCTGCTGGCTCGAATTGACCTTGGTGTCCGCTTCCGGGCGTGAGCGAGAGATCTCCGTCAAGCTCGATCGCTTGACCTTGGATGGGGATGAAGTGCTGGAAGCCATCCGCGTCCGTGCTCCCCATCTTCGCCCGACGATCGGCGGCGAGCATGATCGCCCACGACCTTGACCTCGGCGCGCGGCCGGCCTTCGATCCGCGTCCGTTCGTAGAAAGTTCCCACGCATGACCGACACTCTTGGACTGACCTCCGCCGCCGACGGCTTCGCCTTCACCGCCGCCCATGCCGCGCCGCAGGGTCCGCGCAAGGGCGGCGTCGTGGTGATCCAGGAGATCTTCGGCCTGGACCAATATGTGCTGGCCGACGTGGCCCGCTGGTCGGCCCTGGGCTTCGAGGTGCTGGCCCCGTCGATCTTCGACCGCGCCGTGCCGGGCTACGTGGCGGGCCGCGCGCCCGAGGACTTCCAGACCGGCGTCGCCCACGTGAACGCCATCGGCACGGCCAAGATGCTGTCGGACATCCAGGCCTGCATCGACGACCTGGCCCCGCGCGGTCCGGTGTTCGCGGTCGGCTACTGCCTGGGCGGCTCGCTGGTCTGGCTGGCGGCCGGCAAGCTGACCGGCCTGGCGGCGGGGGCGGCCTATTACGGCAGCATGATCGCCGCCCATGCCGAACTGCCGCTGCACGCGCCGGTGATCGTCCATCTGGGCCGCAAGGACGGCCACATCCCGGCCGACGCGGTGAAGGACAAGCTGGCCGAGGCCCAGCCCGATGTCCCGGTCTACATCTACGAGAACAGCGGCCACGGCTTCAACAATGACGGCCGGCCGGACTCCGATCCAGGCGACGCCGAGCTGGCGCGCCGCCGCACGCTGGAGCTTTTCGAGGCGAACGGCGCGGCATGAAGCTTCGAGCTTTGCAGGACCACGCGATTGCGACAGGATCGCCGCGACGACTTGGGGGAGATTAGATCGATGCGCGCCGTTGCTTGTCTTGCGAGCCTGACCTTGGCGGTCGCCCTGCCCTCCATCGTGCTTGCCCAGCTGCCGCGTCCATCGCAGGTGGTGCGGCCGCCGACGGATTTCGACAGCAACCGCGACGCGGCGACCCGCGGTTCGCTGCGCAAACGCGCGTCGGGCAATCCGCCGCAGATCAGCGAAGCCAAGGCCCTGGCCGCAGAGCTGGGCGTGGCCTGCCGCTTGATCGACGCCGCGCCGATCGCCAAGCGCGATATCAAGGGCCCCAATGGAAAGGTCCACATCACCAGCTACGAGATCGCCTGCCGCGACGATTTTGGCTGGATCATCACCAAGCAGTCGGACGGCCTGACCGAGACCTTCAACTGCCTGGCGCTCCAGACCTCGGCCAAGGCGGCGGGCAAGGCCTGGTCGCCGGACGCCGCCTGCCTGTTGCCCGACAACGGCTCCACCCGCCCGGGCCTGGCGGCGCTGGCGGCGAAGGCCTCACCGGCCTGCGCCCTGGCGGACGGCGCCTATCTGGGACAGGGCGGACAGCCGGCCATCATCCGCTACGAGCTGAGCTGCAAGGGCGCGGACGGCTACATCGTCGACGCGCCGGCCCCGGGATCGAAGGCCAGCTTTTCGGTCATGACCTGCAAGGACGCCAAGCTGGCCGGCGTGCCGTGCGGCGCCGCCACCGGCAACAAGCGTGGCTGAACCAGGGCGCGTCACGCTCGCCACCGCGGACGGCCAGCCCGTCGCCGCCTACCACGCTTCGCCCGGCGACGCGCGGCGCGGCGGGCTGGTGATCCTGCACGCCATCTGGGGCGTCACGCCGCACATCCGCGCCTTTTCGGACGAACTGGCCGAGCAGGGCTATGACGTGATCGCCCCCAGCCTGCTGGACAAGGCCGACGCGCCCTTCCCAGCCGCCGACACCGATCCGCCAAACCTGGACGCCCGCATGGCCCTGGGCCTGGCCAGCGGTTGGGGCGCGGCGGCCCTGCCCCGCGTGCAGGCGGCGATCGACGCGCTGTCGGCGAAAGGCTCGGTATTCGCCATGGGCTTCTGTTTCGGCGGCACGACCGCCTGGCTGGCGGCCAGCCGCTGCGAGGGCCTGAAGGCGGTGTCGTGCTTCTACGGCGGCGACATCGCCGGCTATGTCGACGAGCGGCCCAAGGTCCCGACCGTCCTGCATTTCGGCAAGACCGACAGCATGATCCCGCTGGCGGACGTCGAGACGATCACGACGGCCCATCCGGACCTGCCGGTCTGGCTCTACGACGCCGGCCACGCCTTCGTCGCCCCCAACGGCCGCCACGACGACAGCGCCAGCCTGGCCATGCTGCGCACCCTGCAGCTGTTCCAGCGGGCGGGCGGAAGCAGGGGCGAGGCTTGATCGCTCTGATCCTGGCCGTCGCTGTCGTCGCCCAGCCGGCCCCCGTGGTCGAGGCCTGTGCCGTGGCTGCCGCGCCACGTGACTATGTCGGCCGCAAGTTCACGATCCGTACGAAACTCGTCATGGGTCGCCACGACACGCTTCTCAACTACCCGTCCGACTGCGACGCGCTCTCGTACCGGACCTTGCCTGACAGTCAGGCCCGGCAGGCTATCGACCACATCCTGGAGGTGATGATCGGAGTCGATTACGGGCGGCGCTTCAAGACCCGAACGCCCCAGACCATGACGCATCTGGAAAACATCATCGTGACGGCGACAGGTACGATGTTCTGCCCCTATGCCAAGGGTCGCTGCCAGATGCAGGTCACCGACCTGGTGGACGTGGTCTATCCGTCCAACTTCCCCCAGGTGATGGTTCCGCCCGATGCGCGTTGGGCGGGTCCCTAGTTCGGCGCGATCGCCCCCGCCGTCGGCCAGCTGCTGTCGCCGATACGCTTCAGGGTCATCTCGAAGAACGGCGTCGGCGGCTGGCCCTCGACCACCCGCTCGCCAACCTCGCGCCAGACGCCGTCCTTGACGGTGATCGTGTAGCGGATCGTCGCCGGCCCCGCCGGGACGGTCCAGACCGCGCCGGTCGGGGTCAGCACCATCGGGAAGTCACCCGCGTGGCCCATGGCGTAGGAGCGCATGCTGTAGGCGTCCTTGTCGGGGTCGTAGGAGATGATCCCCAGGGCGTTGAAACCGGTCGAGCCGTCGGCGTTGTAACCGCGCCCCTCGACCACGTGCACCGCTCCGCCCAGCAGCGGACCGCTGCGCTCGGTCTGGGTGACGGTGATCTTCTGGCCGCCGGGAGAGGTGATCGCGGCCGGGCCGCGCCAGACGCCGTCCATCCACGACAGGGCCTTCATCGCCGCCTGCTGCTTGGCGATCCGGGCCGCCGGATCGGGCGGCCCCTGGGCGAGGGCGGGCGCCGCGACGGCGGCAAGGGCCAGGGTGAGGGCTAGGGCGGAGAGGACACGCATGGGGCATCTCATGGGTTGGATTGATCCGATGCAGATTACTCTGAGATACAGAGTCCTCTGAGTCAAGCCCTACCGAACGATGTCGTCCCAAGACGGTCGCTCGCCGGTCAAACCTTGGCTAGGATCGCCGCATGCGTCGCGTCGCCCCCCTGTTGATCCTGAGCGTCCTGGCGGCCGGCGGCGGACCCGCCGTGGCCGGCCAGACCGCTTGCTGGTTCGAGAACGGCGCGGTGGTCGCCCCCGCCGCGATCGGCGGCCTGGCCGGCGACTACGTGATCGACCTGTCGGCGCCCCGGACCCTGTTGCACGTCGATGTCGCCCAGGGCCAGGGCTATGCCGACACCGTGCCCCTGCCCGTCCGCCTGGCCGGACAGAAGGTGGACGCCGCACCGGTCGACGTCCGGAGCCTGGACTATCGCGCCGTCGGATTCTCCACGCCGATCCTTGGCGTGATCGGGGCGGACGTCCTGGACCACTATGTGCTGACCCTCGACTTCCAGCCCTGCCGACTGGAATTGTCGCCGCTGGGAGCGCCCCCGGCCGCCCAAGGCGAGGCGATCCGAGTCGTCATGGTCGGCGGCGTGCCGACCATCGTCGCGGCGGCTTCGGACGGCCTGACGGGGGTCTCGGGGCCCTTCGCCCTGGACACGGCCTCCGGCGGCGGCGTGAGGGCTCGCGGCGCCGCCGACGGGCCGCGCCAGAAGCCGGCCGGAACCTTGCGCGGCCTGTCGCTGGGCGGGACCCTGCGCCAGGACCTTCCCGCGGTGGTGGCCGGCGACCTGCCCGACGGCGTGGTCGGGACCCTGGGGGTGCTGGTGCTGTCGGCCTACCGCCTGCGACTGGATCCCAAGACCTTGCGGCTGTGGCTGACGCCGGTGACCGCTCCCTAGGCGTCACCGCGAAACCTCGTCCTTCGACAAGCTCAGGATGAGGTTTCGAATGCCGGCGTCCAAATGGTCCTCATCCTGAGCCTGTCGAAGGACGAGGATCACGCAAAGCGCCAAAGCCGGTCTTCCGACATCGAGCCAAAGAAAAAGGGCCCGGCGTTTCCGCCGAGCCCTGATCTCTTCAAACCCGCGAGTCGATCAGTGCGACTCGTTCTTCCAGACCTTGCGGTAGCTGGCATAGAGCAGGCCCGAGAACAGCAGCAGGTACAGGATCACGGCGAAGCCGGTCTGCTTGCGTTCGTCCAGCTTGGGCTCGGCGGCCCACATCAGGAACGCCGAAACGTCCTCGGCTTGCTGGTCCAGCGTCGACTTGGTGCCGTCGTCGAAGGTCACCTGGCCCGCCTTCAGCGGCGGGGCCATGGCGATGAAGCCGCCCGGGGGCACATGCTCGTGGTTGCCCGACCAATACGAGGTCAGGTCGCCCGCCATGTACGGGTTGTAGTGCTGATTGTCGCCGACCTTCAGGCCGGGCGGCGGGGCCGCGTAGCCGGTCACGATCGAATAGATGTGGTTGGGGCCTTCTTCGCGGGCCTTGGCCAGCAGCGACATGTCCGGCGGCAGGGCGCCGCCGTTGCTGGCGCGGGCCGCGGCTTCGTTCGGGAACGGCGACGGGAAGCGGTCGGCCGGGGTGGCCGGACGCTTGATCGCATCGCCGGTCTCGCTGTCGATGTCGGCGACCTCGTAGTCCTTGGCGATCGCCTTGACGTACGGGTTGTCGTTCGAGGTCTTGCCGAACTTGGGCGAGTACTTCTCGTCGTAGAACGGACCGCCCTTGTCGCCGAGGTTGCGGAAGCTGACCAGGCTCATCGCGTGGCAGGCCGAGCAGACCTCGCGATAGACCTTGTAGCCGCGTTGCAGCTGGGCCTGGTCGAACTTGCCGAACGGGCCGTCGAAGGACCACTTGACCTCCTTGGCGGGCAGCGGATGACCGCTCGCCAGGGCGGGGCCCGCGACAGCCGCCGTCAGGAGACCCGCGACCGCTGCGATGACGGAGAGTTTGCGCAGCATCGAGGTCAGCCCTTCATTTCAGGCGCGGCGGTCGCTTCGGCCGGAACGGTGGCCGGATGCGACAGGGCGGGGGAGGCGATGGAGTCCGGAACCGGCAGCGTCTTCTCGGTCAGAGGCAACACGAACGGCAAGATCACCAGGAAGAACGCGAAGTAGTAGAGGGCCGCCAGGCGCGAGAGCCAGACGAAGCTGTTGAGGTCACCGTCGATCAGGGTGAACGTCGTCAGGCCGGGGATGACCGGATCCGACGGCAGCTTGGCGCCGCAGAGGCCCAGGATGCAGCACGCCACCACGAAGATGATGAAGTGCAGCTTGGCGGCCGGACGGTAGCGCATCGAGCGCACCGGCGAACGGTCCAGCCACGGCAAGGCGAACAGGCAGGCGATGGCGCCGAACATGGCCAGCACGCCCATCAGCTTGTCCGGAACCGCGCGCAGGATCGCGTAGAACGGCAGGAAGTACCATTCCGGAACGATGTGCGCGGGCGTCACCAGCGGGTTGGCCGGGATGTAGTTGTCGGCGTGGCCCAGGGCGTTGGGCATGTAGAAGACGAAGAACGCGAAGAGGATCATGAAGACGCTCATCGCGAACCCGTCCTTCACCGTCGCGTACGGGGTGAAGGGCAGGGTGTCGGCCTTCGACTTGGGCTCGACGCCGGTCGGGTTGTTCTGGCCGACCACGTGCAGGGCCCAGATGTGCAGGATCACCACGCCGGCGATCATGAAGGGCAGCAGGTAGTGCAGCGAGAAGAAGCGGTTCAGCGTCGGGCTGTCGACGGCGAAGCCGCCCCACAGCCAGGTGGTGATCGCCGGACCGACCAGCGGCAGGGCGCCGAACAGGTTGGTGATCACGACGGCGCCGTGGAAGCTCATCTGGCCCCAGGGCAGCACGTAGCCCATGAAGGCCGTGGCCATCATCAGCAGGTAGATCACGCAGCCCAGGATCCACAGCACCTCGCGCGGCGCCTTGTACGAGCCGTAATAGAGGCCGCGGAGCATGTGCACATACACGGCGATGAAGAACATCGACGCCCCGTTGGCGTGCATGTAGCGGATCAGCCAGCCGTAGTTCACGTCGCGCATGATGTGCTCGACGGAGGCGAAGGCATGGTCCGCGCCGGGGTTGTAGTGCATCACCAGGATGATGCCGGTGATCAACTGCGAGGCCAGGCACAGCGACAGGATGCCGCCGAAGGTCCACCAGTAGTTCAGGTTCCGCGGCGTGGGGTAGTCGACGAAGCTGTCGTAGCCCAGGCGCACGATCGGCAGACGGGCGTCGAGCCAGCGCTCGATACCGGTCTTGGGTTCATAGGTCGAATGTCCGCTCATCTCTCTTAGCCGATCTTGACCTTGGTGTCAGACAGGAAGGTGTAGTCCGGAACCGCGAGGTTCTTCGGAGCAGGACCCTGACGGATGCGACCCGAGGTGTCGTAGACCGAGCCGTGGCACGGGCAGAACCAGCCGCCGTACGAACCGCCGCCGAAGGTCGGAACACAGCCCAGGTGCGTGCAGCTGCCGATCAGGACCAGCCACTGCGCCTTGCCGGGCTTGACCCGTTCGGCGTCGGTCTGCGGATCCTTCAGCGAGGCATGGTCGTCCTTGACCGCCGCGGCGATCTCGGCCGCCGTGCGGTTACGCACGAACAGCGGCTTGCCGCGCCACTTCACCGTCACCTGCTGACCGGCCGCGACCTTGCTGAGGTCGAATTCGATCGAGGCCAGGGCCAGCGTGTCGGCTGACGGGTTCATCTGGTCGATGAACGGCCACGCGATCGCGGCCGCGCCGCCGGCGGCGACCGCCATCGATGCGATGTAAATGAAATCCCGGCGGCTGGGGTCTTCCCCATGCGCCGGATCAGTCTTTGCGCCCACGGCGGTGTCGGCCACCCAAGTCACCCTTCGATGCCGCCGCGCCGCCTAGACGGCCCGGCCTGAGAAACGCCTGTCGGCGCGTACTGTCTGGACCCGCAAGCGGGTCTTCGCCACAAGGGGCAAAGCGGATCGTCCTATCGGACCTGCGGGCGAAGTCCGCAAGTGCTTTCGATTCGCAGCTAATACCCCTGCTAGCTCTATGGTGGTTCGCTTAGAATGCGGCTCGCGCTTTTTCAACCCGGCATTCCTCAAAACGTGGGGGCGGCTATCCGTTTGGGCGCCTGCCTGGGCGTGGGCCTGGATGTCATCGAGCCCTGCAGTTTCCCTTTGGACGACAAGAGCTTGAAGCGCGCGGCCCTCGACTATGGCCCGCTGACCCACATGATCCGCCATGCCTCGTGGGACGCTTTCATCGCCGCGCCGGAGCGCCGGGAGGGTCGATTGTTGCTGTTCACCACCAAGGCGACGACGCCCTTCCACAAGTTCGACTTTGAGGCAGGCGACACCCTGTTATTCGGCAATGAGAGCCACGGGGCGCCGCCGCACGTGCATGACACGGCCTTCGCCCGCCTGACGATTCCCCTGCGCCCCGAGGCCCGCTCGATGAACCTGGCCACCACCGCGGCCATGGCGCTGGGCGAGGCGCTGCGGCAGACGGATGGTTTTTTGGGGGGCTGACCAGAGCCTCCCCCCGTGGGGGAGGCGATCGCGAAGCGATCGGTGGGGGGAGCTTTAGGATCGAAGATCGTAGAGCTGTCTACCTGCTCATCACTCCCCCCTCCGTCGGCTTCGCCGACACCTCCCCCACAGGGGGAGGACCTACGCGCTCATCCCTATTTGCGCCGCGCCCGGCAAACGCCTAATCGGCTTGGCCATGACCGACGCCCTTGACCTCGACCAGAAAAAAGCCACGGCCCGCGCCTGGTTCGAAAGCCTGCGCGACCAGATCTGCGCGGAATTCGAGCGGCTGGAGGACGAGGCCCCGGCCGACCTCTATCCCGGTGAGCCCGGGCGGTTCGTCCGCAAGCCGTGGGACCGCGAGGCGGGCGGCGGCGGGGTGATGTCGATGATGCACGGCCGCCTGTTCGAGAAGGTCGGCGTCCACGTCTCCACCGTGTACGGGACCTTCACGCCGGAGATGGCCAAAAACATGCCCGGCGCCGACGAGGACCCGCGGTTCTTCGCCACCGGCGTCAGCCTGATCGCGCACATGACCAATCCGCGCGTGCCGGCCGTGCATATGAACACCCGCTTCATCGCCACCACCCAGAGCTGGTTCGGCGGCGGCGGCGACCTGACCCCACTGCTCGGCTACCAGCGCCGGCAGGACTTCCCCGACGCGATCGACTTCCACGCCGCCTACCAGCGCGCCTGCGACGCCCACGACCCGGCCTGGCACGCCAAGTACAAGGCCTGGTGCGACGAGTACTTCTTCCTGCCCCACCGCAACGAACCGCGCGGCATCGGCGGGATCTTCTACGACCACCACGACAGCGGCAGCTGGGACCGCGACTTCGCCTTCACTCAGGATGTCGGCAAGGCGTTCCTGGAGATCTATCCCGACCTGGTTCGCCGCCGCATGGGCGAGGCCTGGACCGCCGAGGAACGCGAGCAGCAACTGGTGCAGCGCGGCCGCTATGTGGAGTTCAACCTGCTCTACGACCGGGGCACGATGTTCGGCCTGAAGACGGGGGGTAACGTCGAGTCGATCCTCAGCTCGATGCCGCCCGAGGTGAAGTGGCCGTAACTTCTACCTAGACCGGCGGCCACAACGGCGTCTCGCCCTTCAGGAAGCTCGCCGCGAACTTGGCGACCATCTCCTGGCTGGGCTTGTCGGGGATCGAGGCCTTGCCGGACGGGAAGTAGTTGCCGTGATCGTATTTCAGGTCGTTGGCGACCGTGAAGCCCGAAGCCGTGGGGCGATGAGTGCGCGGCCACCGGCCGCCGTAGCGGCCCAGCGCCCCGGCCAGGTCGTCGTCCTTGTCGCCGAAGAAGACGTGTCCCGCCCAGTCGCCGATCGGATAGGCCAGCTTCAGCACCATGTCCTCCTTGGAGGCCAGCCAGGTCACCTTGCCGCTGTTGGTGACAGTGGCGCTGTAGGGCCATTCCAGGCTGTCGGCGTCGGCGGCCGCGGCCGTCAGGCAGACCCGCGAGGCCTTGCGCTTGAGCCCCGCCACCGCCTCCAGCGTCAGGCGACCGCCCAGGCTGTGGGACAGGAAACAGAAGTCGGCGGCCCCGTTCAGCGCGGTGTTGGCGAACCGGGCCAGGGCCTTGCCGCCATTGACCGCGTCGCGCCACTCGCCCGGATAGTTGATCGCCGGGATGATGAAGTCGCCGGGCCACAGCACCCCCACCATCAGGAAATGCGGCGGCAGCAGCGGAACCAGCTTCTTCTCCAGTCGGGCCAGCGAGCATAGCCCGCCGACATAGGACACGTTGAAGCCGTGCACGGTGAACACCACCGTCCGCCCCGCCACGCGCTGGGCCGCCTCGCTGTTGGACAGCGACTTCATCAGCGGCTTGGCGGCCAGGCCGTCGCCCTCGATCAGATAGGGGTCCTTGCGCAGCGGACCGCCCACCGATTCATAGCGCATGTTCACATACAGGCTCATGGCGGCCTCAGCTGTCGCGCGACTTGACCGCCTGGGCGCTGGCCCTCAGGGCGCTGACCAGGTCCTTGGCGATCGGCGCGATCGGCACCGCCAGCAGGCCCACCAGGGCCGCGATGCGCAGGTCGATGGGCGCGGCCGGGGTCGACAGGAGCGCGGCGGCCACCACCGCCAGGATCACCGCGAGCAGGCCGGCCAGGGCGCGCGCGCCGTTGCGATAGGCCTGCTCGGCCAGATCGAAGGCCGCGTCGACCCGCGCCCCGACCGCCGCCTCGACCCGGCCGATCAGGTTGATCTCGTCCTCGCTGAGCGGCGCGCCCTTGGTCAGCTTGCCGGCGGCCTTGCTCAGCGCCACGGGCTCGACATTGCCGATCCCGGCCAGTTGCTCGGCGGTGTCGGTATTGAGGCCCAGCCGCAGCAGCGAGCGGATCGCGCCGACCTGGTCGTCGCGGTCGCGGCCGTTGATCCAGTGGGCCATGACCACGCTCTCCCACTCGTCGCCGGCGGCGCGGGCCAGGACCTTGTCGAACATCCGCAACACCTTGCGGACATGACGGAAGCCCATGCGCGAGACTCCCCCGCCGGGTATGGCCTTGAGCGCGTCCACCAAGGCCATGGCGGCCAGGCCCAGACCGCCCATCGCGGCGATCGTCGCCAGCACGTTGTCGAACTTTTCCATGCGCCTCCCCCTGACGGTTCAGGGAAAGATACGCGAATTCTCAAGATTGCATACCGCCGTTACGCAGGTTATCCGCGCAACGCGCCTAGGCCTTGGGGCACTTGGCGCCGGTGTCGATCCAGGCCTTCACCAGTTCGCCGAACTGGGCCTGCGTGCCCGGGGCCGGCTTGCGGCCCTCGCCCGGGTTCCAGGCCCAGCCGACCAGGTGGTCCTCGGCCATGTGGTGGTGGATCTCGTCCAGCGTGCGGCCGCCGTTGCGGGCCGGATTCTTGATCTGGGCGCAGATCGCGCCCAGCGACTTGCCCTGCCAGGCCATCTCGACGGGCGCCAAGGCCCATTTCGGATCGCCGGGGATGGACTTGATACTGTCGCTCCAGGTCGGGACGTTGGCGACGCCATGGCACGACAGACACGGCAGGCCGGCGACGCCGTGGCCGCTCTGCCCGCCCTTCACCGGCGGATTATGCGGATGCATCGTATCGCCCTGGGTCGGATCGCGCTGGACCGGGTGGCAGTTCATGCAGCGCGGGCTCTGGATCACCTTGCCGGCCTCGTTGAACAGCGCCACCGAGCGGGCGGCCGGATCGCTGATCGTGGTGAAGGTCGCGGCGGCCTTCAGGGTCGCCGGCGCCGGCGTCGCGGCTTCCGGCGAGGCATTGACGCTGGTGATGACGGCTCCGCCCGCCAAGGCGAGACCCAGAACAACAACGACGGTAGCGGCGCGCATGTGAGATCTCCCAGAGAGTCTGGAACGCTCAAGCTAGCCGGCGGTTGCCTTGTCCAGGAATGCGCCGATCCAGCCGCCGACGCGCGGGCTGTCATTGGGGTGATGCAGGGTGGCGATGGCGGCGTCGGCCTGGGCGTCGGTATAGCGGGTCCCGCGCCGGGCCTCGATCAGGGCGGCGGCGTAGGCCGGATCGAACTCGGGATGGAACTGCATCGAGATCGCCGACTGGTCGCCATAGCTGAGCATGCCGAACGGCGTGAAGGCGCTGCCGCCGACCACCGTGGCGCCCGGCGGCAGGGCCACCACCTGGTCCTGGTGCGAGGCGGGAATGGCGACGCTGGGCGCGTCGGTCCAGGTCTGCGGCCGCTCGATGGCGTAGCGGTGCAGGCCGACGCCCCAGCCGCGCTCGGACTTGACCACCTGGCCGCCGAAGGCCTGGGCCATGATCTGGTGGCCGAAACACACGCCCACCAGCGGAACCTCGCCCTTGGCGGCGCGCAGGAACTCCGACAGCGGCGCGATCCACGGCAGGTCGTCATAGACCCCCGCCGAAGAGCCGGTGATCAGATAGGCGTCCTGCTCGCCCGGCGCGGCGGGCAGCTGGCCCGCCTGGACGTCATAGGTCGTGTAGGCGTGGCTGGGTCCCAGCAGAGCCTGGAACATGCCGCCGTAGCGGCCGAAGGTCGGCTGCAGCTCGACCGGCGGCTCGCCGGTTTCCAGCAAGCCGATACGCATCAGTACACCATGCCCTGGGCGACGGCCTTCAGGCGCTCGATGGCGCTGAACTTGTCCTCGATGAAGTCCTGGTCGATCCACCAGATCTCGATCTCGCGCATCACCTCGCCCACCATCGGCCCCTTGGGCACGCCGGCCTTCATCACCTCTTCGCCCGACAGCGGGAACGGCGGCGGGCTCCAGGTCTCGGCCATGGCCAGCAAGGCTCGCCACTGCGGGGCGGTGACCGGACGGCCCGACCCGGCCCAGGCCAGCTTCACCCGATCGCAGAAGGCGCGCACGCCCAGGGCGTAGATCGCCCGGCGGGCCTCGCGCGGGCTCATCCAGCTGACCAGGCGCGGGCTCTTGCCGACCGCGTCGACCAGCCGGTCGCGGGTGTTGTTGGCCAGGCGCAGGCGCTCGGACATCTGCTCGGCGATCTTGGGATCGTCGGGGATCAGGGACGCCAGGCGCAGCTCGGGATCGTTCTCGAACAGCTGCTCGGTCTCGATGGCCAGCAGGCTGTCGAAACGGGCCAGGGACTTCACGAACGGCAGGATCGAGCCCAGCACGCCGGTCGCCGCCATCAGCCGCAGGGCCGGGCGCGGATCATCGGACGCCAGAAGCTTCATCACCTCTTTCTGGGTGCGCTCGGCGGCGCGGCCCGAGACCATGCCCTTCAGCGCCTTGCAGGCGGCCAGGGCCTTCTGGTCGGCCTCACCCTTGCCGTACCAGGCGTGGAACCGGAAGAAGCGCAGGATCCGCAGATAGTCCTCGCGGATGCGGGTCATGGGATCGCCCACGAACACCACCCGGCCCTCACGAGCGTCGTTCACGCCTTCGCCGGTCGGGTCGTACAACCGGCCCTCGGGATCGACATAGAGGGCGTTGAAGCGGAAATCCCGCCGCTCGGCGTCCTGGCCCCAGTCCTGACTGAAGGCCACCACCGCCCGGCGGCCGTCGGTCGAGACGTCGCGGCGCAGGGTGGTGATCTCATAGGGCTGGCCGCCCGAGATGGCCGTGACCGTGCCGTGGTCGACGCCGGTGGGGATGGCGCGCAGGCCGGCATGGGCCAGGGCGTCGATCACCTGGTCGGGAGTCAGGGTGGTGGCGATGTCGATGTCGTCGATCGGCTTGCCCATCAGGGTGTTGCGCACGCAGCCCCCGACGAAGCGCGCGCAGCCGACAAAGCCGCGCTCTTCCAGCGCCGCGATCACCGCTCGCGTCTCCGGCAACGCCATCCACGGCGCTATGCCTATCGAT
>Ga0307515_10012597_pt1 | contig 15892 bp, 18 predicted proteins | sample 17_EM_MG_FD_194513 | JGI IMG/M metagenome (GOLD analysis project Ga0307515, IMG submission 194513) | Populus trichocarpa ectomycorrhiza microbial communities from riparian zone in the Pacific Northwest, United States - 17_EM | ecosystem: Host-associated > Plants > Roots > Unclassified | place... | reverse complement strand
CTTCTTCGCAATAAACCACGCGTGCTTCCTCAAGGGCTGTTTCCATCTTCTTCTGGTCATACTTGGCCTTGCACCTGATGCAGCTCGAAGAGGCAAATGACCCATGAGCTTCGATAACTTTGTTTGAAGGAACCCCTGCGATACGCTCCAGGGTGTCGATGTTCTGTGTGAAGCAAGTGTGAAGTAGGCGCTATAATGAACTTTTTTTAGCGCTTTGAATGGATTCAAGGATGTGGAGACTGCCGTGCTCCTGACCTTTTCATGTAACAATCGAATGAAGAGGTGCGTCGGAGTGGGTAGGAAACGGCCAGGGGCGATCTCTTGGGCAAGGGTATAGACTGAAGGATTGGAATAGTCTTAGGGAAGTGTTCTAGGTAGCGCGTGATGGCTCACGTACAGGGTTGCGGATTGTTTTGGAAGTAGTCAATGTCAAAGACCGCTTCGGGTCGGGGAAGATTCAAACGTGCAAGATTGGCCTAAGTGAATACGAAGTGAGAAGGTGACGTCCATCGAAGGAGAAGAAGGGGGGGGGCAGGCAGTGGCAAGCAAGCGTTAGTCCCATGCAAAAAGTGTGACAGTGACGAGAAATGCTGAGATGATACGTACGTAGAGACCTGCAGTAGCCGCCATGAGCAACGAAGCGACGTCAGGCTCGATCGTTCCATGGATTCGTCCCAAGCACGGCGAGAGCTCACAAGCCCATGGGAGTACTTGCCTGTTTTCGGGGACCTGAAATCCGGGATGCCCGCGGAGGTGCTGATGCCTGGTGTGAGGTGAGAAGTCGGAGACAACCGTAAATGATTGAATTGCTGACCTGCCCCGCACTGTGGGGATCGGCCCGGATTGGAGAAGGCGTGCAAGTGTAACAAGGATAGATAGCATAGCAAACGAACGGGTCAGTTAACGGCTCCCTTCCGAGCGGGTCGGAGAAACGGGGGGACGTGCAAAGAAAGAGCGGGGCCTACTGGCCACCTAGGAGAGGTTTATCTAACCCTGACGATACGAACCATTACAAAGACATTTTCCTCGCATACGTCCGAAGTAATCCACTCGGCGATGCCCTCGAGCGAGCGCTCCGACAGCAGCTCGGGCGGTCCTTCGTACGGCTCAGAGGCTGTATTACCCATGTCAACGGATCGCGAAAGGAGATGTGGAACAAGCCCTGCACAATGCTAGAATCGCACTTGGCGGCGAGCAGTGGTTGGAAGCAGGTTCTCGGAATGAGACTGGCGCCTATCAATTGATTAAGGGCTTGCGCTGACCCTGACTCGATGATGTATGGTGAATGTGCTCCTGCTCGCTACATATCATCCCGTTGTGTGTTCGTAGATCATCCAGTGGTATTCCTCATGTGCGCATCAAGGTGATACTCAAGATTATTCTCCTTCCGGCGGTCTCAAATCGCTTTCCCTTGCCACATATCAGTGAAACCCAATGCTGAATATTGCGGGACATTTTTGGAGGCAGGATTTCTGGGCATTCATTTCGATTCAGGTGTATTTCGCCATGTCAGAAATAAGGCCACAGAATTCAGTAAACAAGTTATACAAACATCCGAAGCTGTACCTAAGTATACCACATACATTGGAACTTGTCAAATTTGTGGAGCACCTGGAACTCCTCGAGCCTATGAATTGCTCTCTTTACCCTTGTGGAGATTATGCGACTGAATTCAGAAATATCAGTATCATCAAACCACTGAATGAACTCGAAAAGCGTGGGGATGATCGGAATGATTTTGTAGTTTGGAGCCGCATCGAGAAGCTTGCAAAGTGCTCTGAGCACGAACCCCTCATCAACTGCGGGCGCACTCGTATCCATCCATCGTGCTCTGACTTGTTTTGGTCCCTTTGTATTTCTCCCAGGCTGTTGTGATAGATTGAGTGACCAGGCCATGGCCATCCAATCCAACCCGCTGAACTCCGAATCTGTAAACTCTGATTCTTGTTCCTTTTTGTGGAAGTATTCCCATGTGAGAATATTCTTAAGCTCCCCCGTAGGTGTGTTCGTCTCCGTCTCTCCCTGGGGCTGTGGCCGCGACTGACGCGAAAGGGTGAAGAAACTTTCAGCGAAGGTTCGTCTCCATTCCACTGGGAGGTTATCAAACCCATTGACGAAGGCCTCTAGAACTCGCCATCCCATCCGCAGTTGATGGTTAGGTAACATGGCGTTAAACACGGCATGTACGCCGTGGGAGAGGTAGCAGGATGATTCCAAGTGACCGGAACGGGATATCACGGTCTTCATGTAGTATTCCAGCGCTAAGGAGGAGATCGCGGGCTCCCGGGATTGTAGGAATGAGGCCAGAAGGAGAGATTCTGTATACTGTTTGACCCTTCCCTCAGTATATCGCAGAAGGGAGAGAGCCGCGATCATGTTCTGGATTCGGTGGTCAGAACATAGCCCCATTGGCAGACTAGATCCATCAGGAATGTCAAGACGGGCCATTGCTCTTGCAACCAGCCTTGAGCAGGGGTCTTTTAATTCCAGATTCAGCTTCTCCAGTCGCCTTATCGTGAATAAATTTAAGTGTTTGGAAATTACCAACATGATGGCAAAAATGTTTGAATCCGGGTTCTCACTGGCTCCAAGATAGTGGTCATAGCTTTTGAGCAGTGCTTCCAGAACAGTGCTATCTGCATAGGAAGTAGAACGAATAGTTACTGGTGTTAATTCTTGTATCTGACCCACGAGCAGCCCTCCAATTACGAGGAGTCCGACGTCTCCGATGGCTGGGGCGACGGCAGTGAGGGCGGATGTATAGAGCGGGGAATTACCCTTTGCTGTGATGATAGAGAAATACTGGTGTGCTAAGGTATATGATTGTCGCTGTATGAGGGCATAGACAACCAGAAAAAGTACAGAAATGAATGACTTGTGACAGTCCGAAGGCGTGCCTTCGAACCAGTCGCCAAATAGGGCAGGGTTTCGCATATTCGAGAGCGACCACGGGTGTTCACGGCTGCTGGTGACGATGTTTCGCCGACTTCGAAGATTGGGAGAACATGATATGGCGGCGAGTGTAACCACAGCTTCAAGCAATTTCAGATCAGAGAAGTTCTTATATTCCCGTCCCAGGGAATGATCCAATAGCATTTCTAGACATATCCCAATCAAATAGGGTGCTTCCTGCGGTAGCCACTCCTCGCTATAGAGCTCGGACAGTGTGCTTAAAAGCCATAAATATTCTTCGCTGGAAAGTTCCTTCTTTTGTATCATCCTTGTGAGGTCATCAGGGTCCGTTCTTATCGTATTTCTAGAAGCGGGGAACCGGTCCCTATACCTCGTATACATGGACCCCTTGTAGCGATCAAAAACCGCAATTACAAGTCGAGCCCAGGGATCCTTGATATTCCCCACAGGCCCCAGGTCCGCGCGTATTATGTAGGTGTGCGCCAAATCCAATTTGATACGCGAACGCAGCTCAACGGTTATCAATGCGACCAGCATGGATGGAGCGAAGTGCGAGAAGCACGGTACACCATCCCATTTGTTACGAATCCAGGAAGGCAGGTTGAACGATGGTGGAACGCGGAGTGTAGTGCTACCTGCTACCTGCCACACTGACCCATGTAGTGCTTCGCTGTGTTGGGAATCCGGGGCACTCTCATGGATTCTGTGCAAGGCCGATGCTGCAATGGAAACTTGGACATTGTCTTCTGGTGTTGCTGAGACTGGTTGTACAAAGGCGTTCTGGAGATAAGGGCGCGTTTTCTGAAGGAAAGTCTTTATGTGCCGTCGGATACGACCAAGAGTGGTTGCTGGGGTGGTATCCATAGCTCGTGATAGGAAAAAATCAACATGTGGACAGAAATAGGCATGCATATGTTGATATACCTTGCCCAACCTGCGCGAAAGAGGAGAGTGGAAAGGTGAAGAGCTAACAACGACTGATATGGACGTAGTCATCACATAATAGAAGATTCCAAAACCAAGAATAGTCGTGGTGACACTAAACGACGGTTTACTGATGTGAAACAAGAAAATCATAAGACCGATGGAAAACAGAAGAAGTGATATCTGGATAAGGAATGGGAGTATCTCGACCATCTCTGGGAGCTTCCAGCGCTCCATTCCGAGGTAGCGGAATTCACGCGTCTTCGCTCGTTGCTCTGGGATTGACATCGCCTTTAAGCCGCGGTCGAACTCGCGTACCCAGCTCTTGATGAGCATGGCAATGAATGCTGCTAGGATAATAACTCCGAGACTAGCGTAGAAGAGAGCATTGATAACAACAATGTGTTCCGGAGGGGAGAAGTGGACCGGGACATATGGCCCAAGGCTCGAATCACGCATCATTTGCGTTTGGTAGATCAAAACATCCTGTATGATATCCAATGGGTCTTGTTCGAGACGACCGAGGAGTTCGATCAGGAAAGCGCTCAAGAAACCTGCGAACAATGCCGCCTGGACAACTCATCAACTCAGCGTAACCCCAAAGAGCGGTAAGACATACAAATATGAGTACGGTATCCATTTGTTCGAGCCATTCTTCCCTGCGTTCGCGGTCGATGATCTCCATTCCTACCGTTTTCATATTAGACAGTGTGTGGTTGTACGGCAGCGTACATGCCTTCATTATAGAATTCCCAGGCCGTCTTGGGGATCTTCGGTTTAGCTGGGTAACACAAGAATATGAGACGTATTCTTAGACGGTGAAAGGGTATGCGCTTGCCTGTTGGTTGCGCAGGCGGCAGGGGCCCTCGCTCTATAGGAGGGTCTTTAGCACGTATTACTGGCCAGGATAAAACAGCTGCGTTACTGTGGTTCAATTTCTTCAGCAGAAGAGACATCGAGGAAAGTGTCAGGTTGCAAGTAGCATGATTTCTGTTTCCTTCTCCTCAGGCTCTCAATCGCCTGTTATTGATTATTATCGGAGTTTGCAATGCAGTGTGCACATCGCTCCAGGATATGACACAGCCACTTCGGTATCGATCCCTGTATCTCGTAGTTTTAGGTGTTGTACGTAACGGCCCCAACAAGTACGGGTTTTTCGCTGTAATGATTATTTGCGACCTGCGCCTCCCAGTGCGTCCTGCAAGCCCAATGATAATATAGGAACCCGTTCATAAGCTGCTCGTAGTAGTAATAGGCATTGCAGCTACACCCGGCCTTTTCTCTCACGGTTCGCCCGCTGTTGGACGACAGGAACGACTGACAATATAATACATAGATTATGTGAAACTGGACAGCACTGACCCCCGAATGTATGTTCACCAATGGTAAATATATAAATATGCCCCAGCTGAGGACAGGACGAGACGTACCCTCTGTGTGGTTGTTCCTTTCGTCGCTCAATCGTCTTGTGCCACACTTGGACAGCAGTAGTTGGAAACAGAGACATTCGACGCCAGTGTACTCTGCGACCCCTGAGATCTGTGCTCTTCTGTGCCGTTCCCCTGGACCTCCTACTATCACGTTGCTCCTTGTCAGTGACGCCTCAATTTGCCCATTGAACCGCAGTTGCAATTTGACAGTACTGAGAAGAAGGACATCAACCTGAGCGAGGACAAATGAGGATGTGCTCATTTTTGCACTGCACACTTTATTTTCTTTCTAGAAAATGACACAGATTCTCTGGCTATGTCCATTGTTAACCAGTGATGGCCTTTATATAGTGGTTGTCAAGTGTGTATCTCTAATCCCTCAGTCATTCCCTGGCCAGCAGCACCTGACAATATTAGCCATGTACCGCTAAGCATGTTTCTTGCTGGCCTTCTATTCCATGTGGGGCATATTCCAGACTTTGACCAACACACTTGATTCTCCCTCTTTACGTACGTACAATCCACTTATTATTCCCTTGCCAGAGAATGTCACAGATTCCCTAGCCACGTTCATCAGTCACCTCAGTGACAACATTTCTTTAGTAGTGGTCGAGTGCCTATATCATCTGCCTCGGCCCTCAGCCTTTTGATCACCCTTGATCTCCTGCCCTGCTATCTCACCTGCAAGCTCAGTGATGCAGAACCATGACCACTAGCACCCACCTCACAATAGTCAAGTGGATCACGCACTGGTGAGCAAGGTTACTACGTCTTTCTATTCTGTGTTGAGCATATTTCGGATGGTTGATGCACTTGATCCTCCATCCCTACTCATTGTATTCGACACGGTTATGAACACCCAACTATTGTGCATTCTCTCCTCACCCCTATCTAGTAGCTCCAAATACTTCTACCTCCCTAGGTGATTGTTCCCTGGCTGGGTCCCATTACACATACAGGAAGCAAATAGCCATTCCCATGGGCCTCTTCGCATTCATCCACACACAACAAAGCCAGTTAGATACCCCATGCTCGATCGTTAGCCACTTGGTTGACAAAGATACAGGAGGCGCTGTATACCCGTGAACCGACTGCTCACCTCATTCATGTCTTTCCAGTCCCTCGTCTACTCGCTCGTTATTATGATGAGCAATTGATCCCCTTACCCTAACTATCAGGTTTATGTACTCTGCTGTCAACGCTTGCTCGGGCTATTCACGGGACTATAAAGACTTGAAAATGATGGAATGGCTATTGACGATGGATCGTACTAAAACAGTAGATGCGCGGACGAACGAATCATTTTGCTGTCCACTGTTCCCATATCCTGAAATTTCTCAACAGTTCAAATCCAACTCGTTCACACTGCCGTCACCTATCCTTACGCCTATGGGGTGTGCCATCTGCCCGGTCGGGGCCTTGGTGAACCATTCCTGCGAACCAAATGTAGTAATAGTCTTCCCCGGTCCGGCCCGAAGAAGGATGAACCAAATCTTCAAGTTATTGCAATAAGAGAGATCCAAATAGGTGAGGAGGTATGCCACGGGTCTCTAACGACCATACATTTGCCAACGTCGTGGCTGTCATACTATACAGCTCTTCGGTTCGTACTCAAGAGGAGCGAAGGGACGCGCTGAGGACGACGTACGACTTTATATGCAATTGTTCGGAATGTTCAAGGCCTGCCCCTTCCATGGACATCCGCTCTGCCGTGGTCTGTCCAAATCGGTGTGGCGGCTTGTGTGCAGTCGTGAAAGGTATATAAGGCCACGCCGGGCCAGTAATGCCGATTAACGATATACCTGCGCCGTGTCGGAAAACTATTCTTGGATCAAGTGGAAGCAGCAAAAGAAGGTCTAGAGAAAGCTCAGACTGAACAATGGACTGGTATGTCAAGGTATTACTTTCCTGCTATTTATTTCTTCACTCTGAGAGCTATACTGGCATATTTAGATCCTACTCATGCCCGTATCCTCACACTCAATCCTGTCAATTTGTTGAAGCCCCCCTCCTCGCACTCCTACGGCTGCATCAGTCCTTGCTCATTGATACTATTGCGGCCGATCCGAACCTTCTTGACGCCGCTATCCGGACGAACGCAGAGGTCGTGGCTGCTCACACCGACATTTTGCCGTATGTACATCCTGTACAGGCTGTCTACCACTGAACTAGGCAGGCTCTTGTGTGTCGACGAGCCAGCGACCCCGAACAAGGGGATACCTTCCCCCCCGAGGAATACATAGGCTAACGCTCGCAAAGGATACTCTAGAACGTGCCATGGCAGAGCTGGGCATAGGGTGGCGGAGAGGGTGGCGGAGATGTGAGCAGACGAGTTCGAGAGGACCTTGGTAATATCCAGAAAGAGATTGAACTGTTCGATGGGTGTGTAGACAGGTCAAGGCGGCATCATCAAGTCTGGGCCAACCACGGTCAGCGCAAGTCCATTTAGGTTCCAGTCTCATTTGGCGCCTATCCTCAACCACTGCTAGCGCCAAGTACGATTCTAGCATTGTGCAGGACTCCTTCCACATCTCCTTTATCTACCCGTTGGCATGGGTTGTACAGCCTCTGCGCCGTCCAAACCGCCCGAGCTGCTGTCGGAGCGCTCGCTCGAGGGCATCGCCGAGTGGATTGTTTCCGACGTATGCGAGGAAAACGTCTTTGTAATGGTTCGTATCTTCAGGGCTAGACAAACCTCTCCTAGGTGGCCAGGTGGCCCCGCTCTTTCTTTGCATGTCCCCTGGTTGCTCGCTCGGAAGGGAGCTGTCAATTGACCCATTCTTTTATTATGTTATCTACCCTTGTTACCCTTGCCTGCTTTTCCCATTCGGCCCGATCCCCACAGTGCGGGGCAGGTCAGCAATTCAATCATTTTACGGTTGTCTCCAACTTCTCACCTCACACTAGGCATTAGCACCTCCGCGGGCATCCCCGATTTCAGGTCTCCGAAATCAGGCAAGTAATCCCTTGGGCTTGTGAGCTCTCGCCGTGCTTGGAATGAATCCATGGAACGATCGAGCCTGACGTCTCTTCGTTGCTCGTGGCGGCTACTGCAGGTTTCTACGTACGTCTTATCTCAGCATGTCTCGTCACTGTCCCACTTTCGGGTCGTCGTTGCACGAGACTAACGCTTGCTTGCTACTGGGTGCCCCCCTTCACCTCCCTCGATGGACGTCGCGTTGTCACTACGTATTCACTTAGGCCAATCTTGCACGTTTGAATCTTCCCCGACCCGAAGCGGTCTTTGACATTGACTACTTCCGAAGCAATCCGCAACCCTGTACGTAAGCCATCACGCGCTACCTAGAACATATCCCTAAGACTATTCCAATCCTTCAGTCTATACCCTTGTACAAGAGATCGCCCCTGGCCGTTTCCTACCCACTCCGACGCACCTCTTTATTCGATTGTTACATGAAAAGGTCAGTAGCACGGCCAGTCTCCACATCCTTGAATCTAGTCAAAGCGCTAACAAATTTCAATATAGCGTCGACTTCACACTTGCTTCACACAGAACATCGACACCCTGGAGCGTATCGCAGGGGTTCCCTCAAACAAAGTTATCGAAGCTCATGGGTCATTTGCCTCTTCGAGCTGTATAAGGTGCAAGGCCAAGTATGACCAGAAGAAGATGGAAACAGCCCTTGAGGAAGCATGTGTGGTTTATTGCGAAGAAGAGGGCTGTGGTGGATTAGTCAAGCCTGATATTGTGTTCTATGGCGAATCGGTAAGTAATCTCTCTGACGTCAAGACCGCTATCTGGGCAAACTTTAAGCTTGTATCAGCCGAGACTGACACCGTTTATCTAACACATACATGGTTCCAATACGCTCTCACATATTCATCAACCCGTTTTTGGCTTGCCGCGTGCTTCAGCTACCGAAAGCGTTTGGGGCGGCCGCTCCATCTGTGAGAACTGCTGGACTTGTGATAGTCATGGGCACGTCATTGCAAGTTAAACCATTTAGCATGCTCCCGACACTGGCCGAGAACTGCCCCCGTTTACTCATTAATCTAAACGCAGTTGGAGATTTTGGGACCCGGTCCGACGACGTCCTTTTCCTCTCTGAATGCGACCTGGCCGTTGAAAAATTATGCAAACTGCTCGGCTGGACTCAGGACTTGGAACGATTGATCGAAGAGACGAAGGCGAAAGGACTCGGTGCTGGTTTGAGAAGCGGCGATGTCGGGGGCAAGAAGGATGATGCAGAGCTACTTGCAGAGCATATCGCAGAGGAAATTGGGAAGAAGCTCAAGTTGGACGAGGATGATGCGACGCCGAAGAACACAGAGACCAAACTCTCTCCGGACGAGACACTGCTCACTGGGGGCCCGCTCGTTGCTCGACAAGTTTCTAGAGCAGCTGTGCCGGTCAATGAAGTTGAAGCCACTCGCACTAATACAGGAGTGGAAAGCGGGCGCGTCTCCAGCTCAACCCCGCAGACGTCGATAGGCGAGTTAGTCAAGAGTGCTGACACCATCTACGATACTAAATCGTCTTCATAACATGATCCGTGATATGTATGGAGATTCAGATTCTAGATGTACTTCTGTTCAGCTTCCGAAATTCACATTGCTGCCCTCTCATGAATGTGCTCCTACTCGCTACATATCATCCCGTTGTGTGTTCGTAGATCGTCCTATGGTATTCCTCATGTGCACGTCAAGGTGATACTCAAGGTTGTTCAAGTAGAATCTCAAGGAGACCCGATTGCCAACAGGTCATCGTCTTCGATCAAATTTAATACCCACATTCCTTATCGTGAACGAACGGGGTTCATACGTCCACCGCACCGTGCCCGTCGCGACAATATTATGGCTGGTCTCGATCTCTACCTTCCATCGATACACCGGCCTGGCAATGAACCCACAAACAAAGGGCACGCATCTACATGTGCACCACTATGTGCACCACTAGTGTACATGAGTTTCTATGCACTAGGAGATAACGGAGGGGGCAACGCACATAGCGGTGAACGTAACACTGTCAGACGTCAGAGAGCTAAGTGTTATATTTGATAAACAGCATTTAGTCTAGACAATGCACGCCTATTTAGTACATGCACTACTGAGGCAGAAAGGGAACCGATGCCAAAATTAGGTTGAGGCCGAGGGGTAGATAAGTCTAAATAGCTGTGTCTCAATATAGCGAACGGCATATCGGGAGTCGTCCCGGGATTTAGCTGAGAACGACTGAAACATCGGGAAAAAGAAGAGGCGGTGATCAAGATAGGAACACAGGAGTGTAGACATAGAACAAATGACAAATCTTCCCGCGTTCGGGCGGCATAGGATTGAGAAGGAGCGGGCAAGAGCCCGGAAAAGGTGATAGTGGTAGTTATGGGAGAGAAACGTCTAAATGTGTCCGGGAGAGGATAGAGAGTGTATTCAAAGGGATATATAGGAGTGGTAGTTACTTTTAGGGGACACGTGGGACCGCCATCTGCTCCGCGACGCCAATGCGATTAGGGGCCCCGGGTGGGTGGGCAAAGCAAGCAACTTAATTTAAGCTGAGATCGCGACGGCTTGGATATAGATATAGATAGCAACGCAATCAAGGGAGGTCAAAGTCTGTGGTGAAAGCAGATATGGAAACAAGTGTCGAGGACGAGAGGTGCAAGGTAGAGGAGCGACGAGAAGGGGTACGAAGGTACGAAGGCGCGCGGGGTACATCGTCGTCTTCGCCTTCGCCGTCGCCGTCGTCATCGTTGTTGTTGTTGTTGTTGTTGTCGTTGTCATCGTCGTCGATTGCGCCGATTGAAAACGACCAAGCAAGCGGCCAAAAGAGAGAGACGCGCGGACGGCGGACGGTCGCGGCGTCGGGTCATTCTCTCACCTCTTACTAGCTTCCCTCGTCTCGGTTCTCGTGGTCCGTTTGGGTTTTGGGTTGGCGAGCTAGCGACGCTGCCGTGTGCCCGCGGACCGGCGCCCGCTGCCTGCTTGCTGAGCTCCTAAAAAGCACAGAGTTAGCAGGCTGGTGGCCTCTAGTTGTCGCCCCAGACGCAGCTCGCGTCGCTCTCCGCAATCCCGCAATCCCGCTACTCTTTACGACCTTTTCTTCTCCTGCGCCGTGTCTCAGCAGCTCAGAGCTTGCTTCCCTGCTAGCTCCGACTCCGGCAATGTTCCCGATCCGCGCGACAAAGAAGGAAATCCACCCGCCCCGGCCACAGTCGGATGATTCCGGTAAGCACAAGGACTCTGCCATGCACGATGCGACCAAAGCCCTGGACGATAAACCAAAGCGAAAGCGTCAGTCCCAGAGTACGTATAAGCTCCCCATCTTCCTCGTCCTCCTCCTCGTCCTCCTCGTCCTCTCAGACTTCCTCCACGCTTCGTATCGCGTTCGCGCCACTCGCCCTCATGTTTTGGCTCGCTCACTCGGCCCACTTGCATCGCGTCCTCCCTCTCTAGACACTGACAGAGATACCTATCCCCAGGCTGTGACGCGTGCCGGTCCCGCAAGGTGCGATGTGCACGCGACGATCCAGACGACCAAATGACTCGCTGCAAGCACTGCATCAGTCTTGGTGTCCCGTGTACATACGAATACCAGCCCAAAAAGCGCGGTCCTCCAAATCTGTTCGCCCTCTCGAGCTAGAACTCGCCGTTTTTCCTGACATATACCACAGCTACCTCCGTCGTCTCCAGGAGGCTGCTGCGGCTGCTGCGGCTGTCCAACGTGAAGGCATCAACGGCATCAACTGCAATGCAGCCCACAACGCCCTCCTCACTCGGGCCCGCTTTTCTTCAATTTCTCCACCGACTATGCAGATGATTTCCAATGGTTCCCACAGTCTCGCCCGATGCTCTCCTCCGATCCTACCGACCTTTACCACCGCAGTGTCTGGTGCAACAAGACCAGCGAGCACTATCCTGGGACCCGCACAGTCCGCCTCTTTCCTCCCCGACCCTGCTCTCAATTCCCATGCACCAGTTCCTATATCCCCTTCCCGCTGTCCAATTGCAGCCGATGCGCCATATAATCAGGCTCCCCCTACTCACTACTCGGTCTCTGGCCCATTCAATCGCCCCACGACTGCCGACACAGTCTCCGGCTCTGGTACTACTTCTGGACAAGCCCCTCCCTCTTCTGCTATCACTTCATCCAATCTCGACAGCAACCCCTTCGCGCATTCATATGGACTCTATCAGAACTGGAGCGGCTCAGGAAGCAGCCCATATCCATTCAAACAACACCAGTATCCTTCCCCTTCCTACCTCCCCCCACTCAATTATTACTATCGACCCCATCGACCCAACGATATCGCACCACGAGAAATGCTTCTACAGATCATTCAGCTATTCTTCGACTTTGTATACCCCCTCACACCCTGCATACACAGACCATCCTTCATGGCCGACCTCAACAATCGCAGAGAAGAGCGCGACCCGCTCTTCTTTGCGCTAGTCATGAGCACCGTAGCGGCCACGCTTGTCCAGGTACCCCGAGGCTACCTTCCTTTGGTAGAACGCAAAGAGGTCCGGCGACTCGCTCAAATTTGCTATGAAGCAAGCCGGCACGTCACTATCGCAGCTTACGACCCGCCCACGAGTACTCATGTCGTCATTCGGTACTTGTGAGCTGCCCTTCATTTGTGCAGAAACCGCCCTTACATTAGTAACCCGACGTATACTGACGTTCTTCGTCCCTACAGCGACACTTGCTACCACATCTGCGAAGGTCACGATGCAACATCACATGCTTCCTTTGGTGAGGCCGTGCATATCGCAGTGACGTTGCGCATGCACGAAGAGGCGTCGTACGAGGGCCTCGATCCTATCGAAACTGAAGTGCGCCGCCGAGTCTTCTGGCTGCTTTTCGGAGGTAGGTCAACCCACTTTCTCTCTCCTGTCTTCAATATCTCCGAGAGCTGTATTGTTGACGCCCCATGGGGCCGAATTGCAGCGGATAAGTCGATGTCGATCCTACTCGGCCGCCCAATTTGCCTGAGGGACGAGGATTGCACTTTGCATTTCCCTAAAGAAGTCGACGATGAATAGTGAGTAACCCTCCTTTAGTCGTGCTTTCCCCCCTCATGACCGGTGAAAAGGAGCGATTCATCGATCGTGGATTGCCCAAACCGGGTAAAGTGGGTGTTGAAGTGCTCCGAGACGCAGTGTGAACGCCAAACGCATGGCGTTTTCGCAAGCTCATCCAGAGCTTCACGGACCCGGTCGTTCCCGATCTCGATTGCTTTCAGCCTGACCTCTCTCCTTTCCAACAAAATTCCTGCTGCTTTCCTCCGTCTTGTGAGCTGTTGATTGTGAACTGATTCAACCCTACGATCCATCCTGCCATTCTCTCCACCACCTTCCCTCACATCTCGACCCCAAACCTCAATCCGTCCAGCATCACCTCAAGTGGTATTCTCCCTCAACCACATGGCAAGACTGCGATTATCTCTGGGCTCAACTGCATCACCCGCATCTTTGCCCTCTTAGGCGAGATCCTCGTGCGAATCCGCGTCGACAAGCGGTCACCTCCACAGGGACCCTTCGCCACGGCTCGCTTGGAGGAGGTCCGCTCACTTCACATCCGGATCCTCGACGCTCTCGCCCACTGTCCTGCCCCATTGTGTCTCAAATCCCTGGGACCTGGTGGACCTGGCGTCGTGAATATGGGGCACATCGGGGGTGTCGGAAATGTCCCAAATGGTGGTGAATGGCCAAGGGGAGCTGGATTCCGTCAGGCCACCTTTGCAGAAGTTCGCGAACTTTTCGACAACCCGAAAGCATCCCGCACGAACGCTAGCAACCCATTCCTGGTGATGCAGGCTAATATCTACGTTACTCAGGTGAGACTGGTGCGCCACACACAGACGTCGTTTGGCATGGCGGAATAGAGCACTGACGGGTCTAAACTCACACCAGCAACTTGTCCGATTCGTAATTGAACAGTACAGGGACGAGCTCATGCTCTCCATTGGGGCCACCACTGCTGAGGAACTCGAGGTCTCGTCGCAAGAGGATCGTGAGGCCGTAGCGAGTGACCTGTTGAACGTGCTTCATAGGTATCACCCCTCCTCACTGCCGCGTATACCCCGAGCTTACCAATTTCCGCGCGCAGCATCCCCATTCAGTCCATAGCTACGAACGGTCCCTCCCTCGTGCACAAGGTCCGCTTCGTCGCCTCGACTCTTTTAGACGCTGTCCGAAAGGCGGAAACAGCCCCTGCATCGGCTGCCCGCGCCCACGCGTACTTATGGGACTTCCTTTCGATTCTCTCTGAGATTGAGAGGAATTACTTGCTGGACGACAATGCAGATGCCGGTTCCAATGGCGACGTTGTACCGATGCTTGCCGGTAGTGCGTAATTCCCTTCGTATCTTTCGGAGTATCGTCGTATCCTCCCACTCTGTTTCGTAGTTGAGCTTCCGTATCATCCTTTCGTTGCTTTCGTCCTCAGTCGCCCGTCCGTCGTCGTGCGCCCGTAAAGTCCTGTCCTTTCTCGTTCCGGTGTGCGCGCCTTGTCTCTCCCAGGACTATTCATCTAGCTTTTACCTTCCATTCCGTACTCAACTCTCTTGATCATGATACCAAATTGTGTCGCATCCCACACTCTTTGTACTTCACACACTACCCTGTCTCTGGCCAAACCGTTATGTATCCCTCATCATTACCCCGGAGCATTGCGAAGATGCATGATGTGCATGTATACCACTATTCCCGCATTGCAAATCCAAGTCACACATTCTGTGTATCCCGCTTGCAGGACTGTCTTTTGTTACGGCTCAGTCTCTGCCCTCTCCAAGAGAGAATTAGATAGAGCCAATACTCTCGCATTTGGACCGCGGAAATGCCTTCTTTGAAGCTCGCGGTGGTGCTCTTCGATCGTGCAAATTTCCTAGACTTCCTTGGTCCAGTTGAACAGTTCGGCTTCCTACAGCAGCCGCATTCGAGCACTGATATAGAAACGGACCGAGTTACGCTATCCATCGAATATCTGGGTCCTACTCGGGACCCTATCAAACCGGTCCGGGGGCCTGCGGTGCTCGTGGATCGCGCATTTGACGAAGTCGGAGAAGATGAGCGTTTTGACATTCTCCTCGTACCTGGAGGTATGTGAGGTATGCACCATATTGCACCACAACATGACTGCGGCAATATATGCGTCAAAGGTTATAGTAATGTTTTTGCATTATTGAAGGAATGGGGGCCCGACCCAATATGCGACCGCCGGGTATCATTGATTTCATACGCCGTCATGCACAATTTGCCAAATACGCACTAAGTGTCTGCACTGGCTCGTGGTTGCTGGCAGATGCTGGGAAACGTGCGACTTCCAACAAAGCCGCCTTCAGGAGCGTCAAGGTGAGATTGCCTACCGACAGGGGCGCACCAGCATCAGTTTGACCTTGATCATTAGGAAGCGACCAGCCCTTTAATCGATTGGGTGCCTCAGGCCCGCTGGGTGGTGGACGGAAATGTTTGGACCAGTAGCGGGGTGACTGCAGGTGGGTATAAAAGAATTTCAAATGATTCAATGGGTTGAGGGAGCACCTTCTAGGCCAGGACATGGCGGCGGCATTCATCGAACACATTGCAGGAAAGGAGCAAAGTGACAAGATACGTGGAATCATCGAACTTAGTGTCAAAGGTCCTGACGAGGATGAGTTCGCTAAGTG
>Ga0307515_10012596_pt1 | contig 15894 bp, 19 predicted proteins | sample 17_EM_MG_FD_194513 | JGI IMG/M metagenome (GOLD analysis project Ga0307515, IMG submission 194513) | Populus trichocarpa ectomycorrhiza microbial communities from riparian zone in the Pacific Northwest, United States - 17_EM | ecosystem: Host-associated > Plants > Roots > Unclassified | place... | reverse complement strand
CGAGCGAAGAGCGGGGCCGAAAGTCACATACGCCCTTATTCCAGGTATCCCAGTATTTTTCGAGTCCCTGGTCGAAACCGATGGTGAAAGCGAAGGTGCTAGCGAAGATGCTAGTGACGAAGACGCCTGCCAAAGAAAGCGTGAGTTTTCCAGGATTTGGTCAAAGCAGTTGCTGACAGTGGCGTACTGTTTCGTCGGGCGATGGTGTTGTAGAAAGTATTAGCAAACTGGAAAGAAGGGTCAACGAAATGTGCAAACACTAGACAGCGGTGAACTCACGGCCATGGTTGCAGACGGAGGAGAGGGAATGTCGGATGTTTCCGGGAGTCGCGTCTCGCAACTTGGACCGCGATGAACGTGACGCGCCTCATCCGCTCCTCGCCTTCCTTAATACCGGCCTCTTCTCACCGCACACCTCGTCTTGTCGCCAGTCTTACCACCGCCACACCTTATGACGGACCACCAGTGCCCCCTTCCAAGCCGTCCTTTTCCCAGCCACAATTGGTGAACCCATACTCGAGAGAACTGCAACGAGGGGGGCCTACAGAAGCCAACCAACTTCATCTCCACGTCCACTCTACGCGAAATAACACCATTGTTACCTTCGCCAGCCAGGAAGGAGCCCCAATCGCCTGGTGGTCCGGAGGTTCTTGTGGTTTCAAAAAGGTCAACCGTGCCACCTATGAGGCCGGCTACCAATGCACTGTCAGGGCCTTTGAGAAGGTTGTCAACCATCGGAAGGAAGTGGGACCATTCTCGTTGGAAATTATTTTTAAAGGATTTGGTCAAGGGAGAGACGCCATGCAGAAGGCATTGCTTGCATCAGAGGGGGAGCAAATACGTCCTTTTGTCGCAAGGCTCACGGACAAAACTCCCGTGAAGATTGGTGGTACCAGGGCTAAAAAGGCACGCAGACTATGAGGTTAGTCTCCGGATTTTCCCCCGTCTTGACGACAGACTAACTTTCAGCAGCGACACGTAATCTCTCCAGCTTACAACATTATCATTAATCGTCATATTCCCACTTGCTTTCAAATGTCGCACATCATCTGTCGCTGTCAACCCCGCCTCTCTCGAGGCCCGACGTTACCCATGTCCCACTTCATCCCAAGTACTGATACTACCCGCCCAGTAAGTTTTGAGTGGCCCCGTCGCTTGGCCCTGTACCTTTTTTTCGCGAAACCAATGTTCGCTTAGAAATACGCTGTGCGCTTTGTCTCTCGTTTGCCTCGGTCTCTGATCCCATCGGTAAGAACATGAAATGATGCTTGACTCGATCGACGATCGGAGATCTCCTGAGTCCTCCGACCTTGACCATGTCTACCACCTCCTATAGGAGACTACTGGCAGAGACCATCCAAGCAGTACCAGAAAACGCCATCGGACGGACAGAGTCAAGTTCAGACATCCCGATAGCCTGGAAACTTGACCTGTGTCCAGAAAGAGAGGTTCGGCGCCTCGGTTACGATACTGGTCTGGTGCCACATCTCGCCGAAAGTTTCCTACAGTTCGTGACCGAGGTGGACGCAGAGGTTGAGGCGGGGTGGGCATTGCAGTTTCCTGGCGAACCCAAGCCCCCACGTAACCGTCGCTCGGGTTCGGCCAAAGACGGAAACGCTGTATTCTCGGTCCAAGAGGCCTTTAGGGGCTTCCAACAACTCTTCCTCACTATCTTCGACGACCTCAAAAACCGGCACCCCGCTTGTAGCGTCTTGAGGAGCCGCTCATATCATCTATCCCAGAGGTCCCAGGGATTGGACGATGTTCAACTACATCTGTGGTCACCCTCCTTTCCGAAAGCGGAAATCCCCGTGTTACAATGGAGTTACGAGGACACGCAAGTACTAGAGGAGAGTGCCCCGCTGGTAGAGGAGTTGAGTCGTTCGTGCAACCCCGTCTCAATCTCTAGAGGTCTCCCTTCTCCTTATCGACCACTCTCCAAGGTCTGTCGCACCGCATCCACAGACTCGTAATGTCCCTAAATTTTTACAGGCAATGTACTGGACGTCTCACAAGAACGATATTCCGGCGTATTTCGTGACGAGCTACAAGCACACGGTGCTATTTCGCCGTCGTGGTTCTACGCTTTACGCAGCTCCGGTCATCAGCGCGGGTTCTAGCTCCTCCTCTAGTCTGGTGCCTTGTATCATGGGCCTCATCTTCTCTCGTTGCGCGGAAGTCGGACTTGTAGATTACTATCCTACCCCTTCATCCCTTCCCCTCCACCATTCAGCAGTCCCCAAGGCGGCAGCGACCGCGCTATCTCCGCTCGCCACGTGCCCAGCTGCCTCGCAACACCCTCGCGGAGCCGTACATTCTCTATCTCTCGGATTCGGGAACGAAGATCCGCATTCACTTAAAAACCCTTACGACCTCGCCTGGCTTACCTCGTCCAATTGTGATTTCGGTGCTAAAAATATCAGGTCAATAGCCTGTTCGAGTCGGCTCGGGTTCGGACATATGGGTAACGTCTACCGAGGAATCACCGACAATGGGCTGGAAGTGGCGGTGAAGATCGTGGTGGGAAGAGTTAACCGCAGAGCGTTGCATCATGAGTGGGAGATCTATGCGATGCTGACGGGACTCGGGGCTACAGGGGATACTATCCCGGTTTGTTACGGATTTGCAGAGTCTGGTGGTCCAGAAGATGAGTCTGGGTTTAGCGTGCTGGTGCTGGAATGCATAGGAGATGGTAAACCCGCGGTGAACGACTTTTATCAATTACCACTGCAGGACAGGTTTGTCCTCATCTCTGGTAAAACGCCATTGCCGGGACATTAACCCCATTACGACATCCACAGGGAGTACCTCTTCCACGCCATGCGCGATCTCCACAATCTCGGCTTCATCAACCGCGACCTGACAAGCCGAAACGTCGTCCGCGACAAGTTCGGTCGGCTGAGGATCATCGACCTCGAGCACGTCAGGCACCACACGTGCCATCCGGGCAACCCGAGGTTCAATCAACCTCGTAAGTCCGTTTTGGATTGCGAAGACTTCAGCTGTACGGTTATTCGGCTCGGCGTGGACGATTTTGAGACATAGATTATTTGGTTCTCCTTGGGCGTCCCTCCTTTCCTTCGAATCTTTCTTTTTTCCGGTTGTTGTACCCTAGAGTTCTCTCGCTCCCTCTCTCGCTCTTTCCCCATGGAGTTCCTGTGTTTTGTTGGTCACTTGTATTGGTCTAGACTGCGGAATTGTCTTCTTGTCTTTATTATTTAGCTTCAACCGACGTCCCTGGACGGGGGTAAAGGACTCGACTTAGACTGTAACTCCCTGTCTTTTCTTTCTTCCGACTAGATCACGATGCGTATATATTGTAGACAAAAAGTAGAACAGCAATGTATTGCCATTCAAGTATCTACAGAAGTGGACACTCCTGGTACCGAGTGCACGGGTTATGTAAAATACAATACTGTTTACCTGCGTCCTCGTGTCTGCGCTAAAGGCAATATCCAAGCCATACCACCCCTCCCCCGCATAAATTAGAAGCTGAGGATCGACCACGTATACTCGTCCCCAGCTTCGTTATCCTGTAACTCCATCAAGATCAGCACCGAGCGACATGCCATGTGATGAAGCATCACGTACAAACATAAAAACAATCGTGTCCTGTCCCATCATAACGTCGATGCAGAAATCCATATTCAAGTCCAACGGGATCGGAATCTCGTAGGAGGTATAAGGGAGACTACAATTCACCGCGGCCTCCATCGGGATCCAGCTAGGTAATTGGAACGGGGCGTCAGTCACGACCCGACTTCGGTTCTCTTGTTCGTCGTGCTTCGGATCCGCGTTGTCCCCGGGGACCACCCTATCGTCGCAAAGATGCGCTTTCACCCTAGGGTTGCCCCCGTCGTTCTGGTCCCTAGCAACCGTTTCACCATGTCCGAGAGCCAGCCCAGATCCAGGTTCGGGACCCTTCTCGGCCCCGGCCTCGACAGAGAGACCACGTCGGATGGTATGAGGGTTGAAATCAATTATCTCCATCGTCCTAGACCGTTCCAAAGGGATGGAAATGAACCTGGTTCCGTACACCGACAGCAGATCCGAACACCCATGTGCAGAGGTTGGATAGAATAGTCTCGTTTTATCTCCCCAACTCTCCCAGGGCGTATGGGCCTTCGAAGCAGATGAACACCTTGGCCCGTCCCGCGGTTTTAGGTGAGACATGAGATCGCTGAAGAGCACGACGATCGTGTATGAGTCCGAGTTGAATATGTTGTCCCGAGTGGCTCGAAGAGTTATCACAATTATTCGGTGCTCGGGAGCGACGGAGAACAGGGTTTCTTCGTCTTCCCCAGGGCACCAAGTTGGAGTAGGCTCGCAGTGAATGTTTACGTCCGCCGCAAGTACAGATATAGGGGGGAAGTGAAAAGTGTGACCCGCATCCTGAAGAAAGACTTCGACGTCTCCGTCTTTAACGTCTATTACCCGCAGGAGGGGTTCTCGAGGGGAAGGGGGAGTGATGTGGCCAACTAGTATTCGGCCGAAGTCGAGGAATACGAAAGAACGGATACAACAGCACTTGATTGTCTGTACATAAGGAGGTTGCTCTGTCAGTTATCGAACTACCGAAGCTAACAACGGTTGAATGAACAAAAGAGCTCACCATCATCCGTTCGCCGGTATGCCAATTCCATACAACGAGAGTGTCCTCTTGTTCGTTCCAATCAGTCCTCGTATACCAGTCCTCGGCGTTATAGTCTGCAGTGAAGTTCTGAAACAAGATCGCGAGGTACGGTCCGGCGACCGACATGGCAAATGACCAGCCCTCCGATCTCTTCGCGGTCAGACTCTGTACCAGCACAGGAAGAGTTGCGGATGGGTGGGGCTTCCCCGTGTCCATGTGTAACAAGGCTGCAGAGAATACCGGTTGTCTGAACACACCAACAATTCAATCCAACGTTCTGCAGAGAGCTCTCGGATGAGTGAACTTACTCTGTTGGCTCGCGTCTTATTGCGACCAACAACTTCAGCGCCTTGTCGATGTAAAGGTCGTCCAAGGCTAATTCGTGTAACACCTTCTCGTCCCCTGCAAGGTTTCTGAACTTTGACGGCATTCGGAGGAGCCTAAGATCCTCCCCTTCGAGCATCGCCAACAAATCGCCGTCCAGCAGCGAGATTGGCCACGACGGGAAGATCAAGGTTCGCTGAGAAGTCCATTGGAATCGATCCCAAGATTCTTGGGAAGCCTCGAGTTGCTTCATCCGGTATATTGTGGAAGTTCGAGCCCGCATTCCTGGAGTGCCATCCACCATCCCCCGCACGCCGAGTTCAACCTTGTATCGGAGGGATAGAGAACGGTCTATTACACCCTTAAGACGGCGGTTTACCTGTGGACAGGAAAAGTGGTGCGTCAGCTACCGTATTTGCATCGAAATTGGGTGGCCGCGGAAAGGTGACGGAGGCGAACTCTAGAAACGAACCGTTTTGCATCGTAGCACGTCACGAAAGCCCAGCTCTTCTCGGCCGAGAATATGCTCGAGCAGCTCCACGGGGAGGTTCAGAGGGACGCGTCGTTGGCCATTGGGAGGAGTTATGGCAGATGAGCGGGACATCACAGTGAAAGATCCAGGGTTGTTGTGGGAAACGCGTGACGCCCGATTGAGGTTAATCGGCTGAATGGCACGTCTTGCTCCGAGCGGGTATATACGAGGAATAGGATACATTGGGTACAACCATACACTATACGCTACGGATACACGGGGTATCTGCATCTAGCGGTATACGCGGTTTGCAGATGGGTGATTGGGATTTTCACCTATTAGATCAGGAGAACGACAAAGAGAGCCACGGCGATGGGACTCAAGACGGAAGGGAGAACATGAGTGGTAGGAGATGAATCGCCAGTGCTGTTGTCATCCCCCTGCTGCCCCCCATCGCCACCACTCACAACACCGGGGACGTAGTTAGCGGTCGTGTTTGGCGGGGCCGCTCCGATGTACTGACGACCGAGAGCGTTGATCCTTCCATCGGTGTCCATAATCCTGTCATACTAGGAGGGGGTTAATTGAAACAACCACTCCGTACTGAGCACAGGTGAGTACCTCGTTGACGCCTTGCATCTCTCTCATCGCGCCGAACCAGGAATAGCGTTCGACCCATTCCGTTCCGTCCATGAAGGACTGCGTGGCATTCATGAAGTTGACCACATCCTGCTGCGAGCATTGTGCGTGTGCATCAACGAAGTTCTGTGATGTATCCATTTAGGCACCGTCTGAATGAAGGGGGGCAGATAATGTAGCAACCTGACATGCCCATTCTGTAACCCAGATCGGGCGTTGGAAGACATTGTGGAAGTCTTGCAGATAACTGATGAACTGGGTCGAGTTGATACCATACCAGTGGAGGGCAATAAAGTCAACTGTGCAGCCTCCACCACATGCTGTAAGGAAATCCTGCAACCAGGTCTTCCCAGATGGCGCGCTTGAAGGTGCGGGAGATCCCAATCGGATACCCTGTGCCTTGAATGGTTGTACATAAGCCTTCCAGAGGTCTGCGCCTTGCTGTGCAGTCAAATTTGACTGGGCAATTTGCTGTGGCCTATGCGACCGATGGTGAGGCGTGCCGCAGATAACGTGGCCGGGTAGGCTTACTCGTTGAAGCCGAGAAGATGGGTAACATTTCGAGTCCGGATCGTTTCATTAATGGAATTTGTCCACTCTCCAACCCCTCGTTCGCCCCATAGCATGGGAACGTATTCAAGGGTGGTGTCTACAGAATTAGGGCTCCAAGTATAGTACCTGTTAAAGTTCGTGACTTGTTCCCAGTTTGGCACGGCGCCCGGGAGATACAAACGCACCATGATACCTTCCCAGTTGTTGTGTACTGTTGGATATCTGCCCAACGATCGTTTGGCCAAGCCAGCCCAGCTTTGGAAGCCGGCCCGACCTGCCTGGGATTGAGGAAGCCAGAGCTTAAAGCGATTGAGGGGAACAAGAGAACATTGATGATAGTGAGTTTGAGAGACATTCTTTCTTGGAGTATTCTCGCCGATACCTTGGCTTTTTATGGCAATTTGCATCGGGTGGAGTGTCCGTGAGAGTTCCCCGACCTTGATGCGTTCAGTGGAGAGCACATGTCCAGTAGCACATGCAAGGGGAGAACTGGTGTGACGCAAGCCAGAGTGACACGTCACGCTCCTCTTCCCCCAGCTTCATCAGCCATCTGGACTGATGTTACGCCCGTCATCAGCTACGCGCCTCCTGACACTCCATCCTCTCCCACAACCCTCAGTTCTCCGGACTTTCAATGCCCTCTTCGCTCTCAGACGACGCCCACCACCCACGCAGTACCGAACACGACGGTCGGTCTCTACACTCGTAACCGAAACCTCCGGAGCCCAACACTCCATCCTCACCCACGCTCCCGCCCTCAAGGACATCGAGGACTCGGAGTACGACACAGACCTACTACCTCCAGAAGAGGCCAAGCTGGAAATCACTCAGAAAGCCGCAGAGGTGCGTTTTCAGTTATCTTCAATTCCCGATCCGCCATTCGCTACTTCCAAATTTGCTTCCGTTCCGCTCCTGGACGCCCGCGCTGACTGATGGGCTACCCCTTCTTTATAGCAACTGCGCGCGATCTCACAGCGAGAGAAGAGTCCTGAGGCAGCCCTGAGGATTGCTATAGAGTCAGGGGGGTGCCATGGGTACCAGTACAAAATGGAGCTCTCGAAACACTCCCAGCCAGATGATTAGTAAGATCCCCGACACCTGGTTGTGTGCGCCAAAATCTGACGCACTTGTCCTCTGCAGTATATTCTCACACCCCGTCATCAAACCTTCAAACATCGTCGTGGATGCCGTTTCGATGTCCCTGCTCAAAGGGTCCACCATAGACTTCGTCACAGAGATGATCGGAAGTACTTTCCGGGTCGTGGAGAACCCCCAATCTAAGGGTTCGGGATGCGGGTGTGGTGTAAGTTGGGAGCTCAAGTTATAGTTGAGCGCATTAGGTATCTGTACACTTCATACCGTATACCATTATTGTAAATACACATAATCGCCATTCACAACACATGATCATAGATCTACTCCGTGGGTTCACAGGGTGCTGGTTGTGGGCCTGCCACCTTGAGGGACGGGCGTAGCGGTTTGCGTCGATTCAGGTGTGTGGATAACACGATCGGGATACCTAACGACGGTCAGCTTGAGGAGTCAGGATCCAGACACTGTAGTTACCTTTCCCTGATCCTCGCCAGGAGGTCTGGCTCGCATACCTGATCCGTGCCCAACTGGTTCCCTAGTGTGAGCCACCTTGGACAGTCATTAGCCTTGGTCGGAGACACGTTACGAACCAGTGACAAACCCTGGACGGGTGTTGTGTTTCCTCCCGAAAATCTCGACTTTCCTGCCTCCAGGGCACATCCTCTCGATGAGTTCGTACACCTCGTCCGGCTTTCGGCTCGTCTCTCTGACTTCCGAAACTACAACATCAGTATCAATGCCCCTGTTTACCCAAGAAGGGAACTTTAGGTTGCCCTCTTCATCACGGACGGTCTTCACTCCGACTAGCATGTGCTCTTTGGTGTGATTGAGCCAGTGGCCTGTACGTCCAGTACGTATCAGTCGTTGGAGCTGTGGCAAATGTTGACAACTTTAGCGATGGAGATGTCTGGGTTAGAATCAGCTTTACCTGGTTGATCTTGACCCAAATCAACTCGTCCACCCGAGTGTACCCCCACACACGCATACACTCCCGTCCAACCTCCATGGCTCGGCCGGTAACCCAGAGAAAGAGCAGACCTTCGTCTTGAAGTGATGGAATTGGCATCCCACGCATTTCATCATCAGTCATGGTACCATAGGGTAGCTAACGACATCCCGTCAGTCCGCCGGCAACCAGAACGAAAGGGTTATACGTACACTCATATGGATATCCCAAGGTGGATCAGCGAGAATGACATGAAACTTCCCCAGAACAGAGTAATCAAACCTCCTCAAGTCACAATTTAGCCATTGTGGAGGGAGCTGCGGGCAAAGGTGGTTAGCACTAGCTATGCGTGGAGAGAAGTTCCCCACCGGTGGGACCTCTTTCTGCAATGGGCCCGTTCCAATCTCCAATTTGTATGGTTTCCTCCTTCCCCTGATACTGTTTCTCCATGCTTGGGCTTCCTGGGCGCCGCCGTCGCCCTCATCGTAGTCCACTTCATAGTGAAGGTACCGACAGGGGGCTTTCTCTTTCCCCCTTCCGCCTGCCCCCAAGCCAGACGGAAGCGAAACCGCCCCAGGAGGGCGCGGAAGTTGTGCGGAGGGTAGCGGGGGAATCGAAGGCGACTGCGCGTATGTTGGTTCGGAATAACATGTGTTGAGATACGAGCAATGACCGAGAGATATATCTGTATGGGGGCGAATGAGAGGACGGAAGTGGATCCTCTCGCAAGGAGTTATTGCGATGGTAGGACTTTCGTGCGGGAGGGTAGAACGTTGTGCTTGTATGCAGTCCGCCTTGGTTACATGGGGGCAAATGGGCTCGAAACTCCCGTTGAGGGATCGACGCTGGAGACATGTAAGAAGTCCATACAAAGAAGGTATACTCTGAGATGGGACATACCTGTTCTGCGAGAATCCTTCCCTTCGCAGTTGGTTTCTGGAGGATCTCGTAGATCTCTTTCATCTCTTTGCTCAGGTTGCTGAGAGAAGACACAGCGGGCTTCGGAGGTCGTATTTCCTCCTCTTCCACCGACGATTGGTCGTGCTCCGAGCCTTCTCGAGATTCCGCCTCTTCGTCTACCGGGGGTCGTTTCCGCTTCTTCGGATTGGACACAGTATTGTTGCCATCATACGGGACCTGGGCAGATTTCTTGACCAAAACAACGTTCATGACCGTGACACCAGAGGCATCCTTGAGTAGAGCAATTGTTCCATGTTCCCAGCCCTGCGGTTGTGAGAGAGCCTCGAGTATTGCCTCGAACCGTTGCAGTTCATAAAGTCGGAGAAGCGGGACCCTGCGTGAGGTAGCGATTACGCGGCCGAGGAGGTTCAGAGAGGATATTGGGGTGGTTACGGCTCTGGAGGAGAACAAGGAGCGAATGGCAGAGGATATTTCTGGGAGCAGAGGGTCCGCCATCCGTTACGTAGCCAGGAAAGCGCAAGTGTGCCGTCCCCCTGTTTGTAGCACACAGCCGCGTGAGTCGCGTTGAGTGTGAAGCGATCGTCTTTCCCTTACTCCCATGTCCTAGGGCACAGATACGACACGACCCACTGCAGAACCAGCGCTGCGTTATTTCTCGCGTCGCACGCGTTCTATCGTATTCTTTAGCCCAGAACCTGCGAGCCAAGATGCCAGACAATCAGATATTCAAGGTATGAATATTGAACCTTTGGCTACGCTCAAACTCGGACCAGACTGATTCCGAGCTTCCCAGGCTACGTACAGTGGCATTCCTGTATACGAGATGTACGCCATTTCGTTCATTCCGAATCGTTCATTTTCTCGGGGAAGCACGAACAATTATTTTAACTCTGCTTTGCCTGTGGCTCAGGATGTGCAATGGCGTAGCAGTCATGCGTCGTCGCTCGGATTCGTGGCTCAACGCGACCCAGATCCTCAAGGTCGCAAATTTCGACAAGCCCCAACGAACTAGGATCTTAGAACGTGAGATTCAGAAGGGAGAACACGAAAAGGTCCAGGGAGGGTACGGGAAGTACCAAGGTAATGTCTACAGTTACCGACCTTCGGAAAATTTTGGCCTAACGTGACGCTGTGGGTCCTAGGTACCTGGATTCCTCTGGAGCGCGGTATCAGCCTCTGTAAACAATATCATTGCGACCACCTACTTCGCCCGATCCTCGAATTCAACCCAGACTCCAAAAGCCCCCCGCCTGCCCCAAAACACGTCGCCGCCCCCGCTACGAAGCAACCCCGCCGTGGGCAGCCACCGCCGCAACCAGAACCAATCGTATCTGGACGCGCCACCCGCTCCTCCCGCAAACAACAGAACGATGAATCGGATATCGAAACACTCTCGGACCGGGGCTCTGTGGACGGGTCGTTACCGCCTACGCCATCAGACGTCGCCTCCTCAAGCTCCCGAACCCCTTCCCCGATCGGGGGCAGCGCAGGTTACAATTCCGAGGGCGCAGCTGAATCGCCCCGGTCGCGGAAGCGAAAGCCCAGACGACAACGCCATGGAGGCACTCCACCCGTGCATATGGGTGGTCCGGCGGAATACGCTGACCAGATCCTGGAATACTTCATCTCGGACACCAACCAGATCCCTCCTGTGCTTATCACACCTCCCCAAGACTTTGATCCAAACATGGCTATTGATGATGATGGTCACACTCCTTTACATTGGGCCGCTGCTATGGGACGGATTAGGATAGTCAAACTCGTCCTTTCTGCTGGAGCGGATATCTACAAGGTTAACAGCAGCGGGCAGACCGCCCTCATGCGGAGTGTCATGTTCGCGAACAACTACGACGTCCGCAAGTTCCCAGAGTTGTACGAGTTATTACACAGGTCAACACTCAATATCGACCATTCCAACCGGACCGTTTTCCACCATATCGTTGATATTGCGATGACCAAGAGCAAGACTCACGCCGCCCGCTACTACATGGAAACAGTCCTCAACCGGTTATCCGAGTACCCCAAGGAGCTTATGGATATCGTCAACTTCCAGGACGAGGACGGCGAAACTGCGTTGACTCTCGCGGCACGGTGCCGTAGCAAACGGCTCGTCAAGCTCCTCCTTGACCATGGGGCCGATCCGAAAATTCAGAATCGAGACGGGAAAACCACGGAGGACTATATTCTAGAAGACGAACGATTCCGAGCCTCCCCTATCCTCCCATCCCGTTCCAGTTCGATGTCCTTCCGGAATGCTCACGCGGCGTACCCACCTACCGGGGCGCCAAACAACTACGCCTTTGCCCCCACCAATGGCGACCGAGCGCCGTTGCATCACTCCAGTACTGCGCAAAGGGCGAGTACTAAATGCGTCAACGAGATGGCGGATATGTTAGACAGCCTGGCGGCCTCCTTCGACAGCGAACTTCGGGAGAAGGAGCGGAGTATGAATCAAGCCAACGCTTTGCTCGCTAATATCCAAGGAGAGATCCTTGAGAGTCAGCGTGCGGTTACGCATCTCCAGAATCAGGCCCAGGGCCTCCCCCAAGTCGAGGTCAGACTTAAGGGGCTGGAAGACGAGGTCATGACGAAGATGGGCAAACGTTATCGACTTGGATGGGAGAAGTGGGTGAAGGATGAGGAGGAACGCGAAAAACAGGTCAGGAACATGAACAACGGCGAAATCCCTTCTGTTCCGTCGAGCGCTTCGCTTGTCGACGAGGTGGAAGAATCAGTTCCTGGACTCAAGCGCCGGATGATGGACAACTCAGACCTCGCCGAGCTCTACGCGAACATCCCAACCGATCCAGAAGCACTGAAGGAGGAGTGTGAGAAGTTGAGGGAAGACATGGTCCAGCACCGGAAGCGTCGTAGAGTTGCATTCGAGGAACTGGTCAAGTTCCAAGCGGAAGCCGGGACCGGTGGTCGGATGTCGGAGTATCGGCGATTAATTGGCGCGGGGTGTGGGTTGCCGCCATCCGAAGTCGATGGAGTGCTGGGTATCTTGGTCGAGGTACGTGCCCTTGTTTCCCACCTCGGATCAGTTGCTGATAGGCGGCGCATCAAACGGTAGACGTTGGAAGCAGAGGAACCGAGCTCGGTTGCTACCTGGACAGGATTGAAACCGGGGGGAACGGTGACCTCGACGTCGAGCAGCACGTCAATGGCGTAGTGGGGGTGTACATTGTCCTGTTGTAAGTTACGGGGCAGCAGTACGGTCGTTGAAGAGGTTGATCGCGGCTGAGGTTGAAACAATAGAAGTCGCTACCGCGTCACGTGCCTTGTGGTATCTTGACTTCTCTGTGCATTCAGTGAAACGGGGCCAGGGCTACTCTCGACGCTCGCCATCTTTTTTCTTGTACTTTTATCTTTCTTTTGGCTTTGTACTCCTACCGACCAGACGATGAAGGCCCTTAGAAAATCACTCACAAGCAACAGGGACCACCATTCCTCTCACCACATTTCAACCCCCATCACCAGCCCAACACTTTCCAAGGCCGCTATTAACTTGCCTCCTCCGACCCGCGTCATTCGCGCTACCTCAAGCTACCGTTCCCAGGCTCCACAACAGCTGACTTTCGAGAAGGGCGACTTTTTCCATGTCGTTCGAGACATCGAAAACCAGGGTCTCTGGTACGAAGCCCATAACCCAGTGACCGGAACTCGTGGCCTCGTACCGAGGGCGATGTTCGAGGAGTTCTCCAAGGGAAACCCCAGGTATGCATGGTTCATTAACCGCTTTGGTATTCAATAGTCGCTGATCTTAACCTTGCATCTTTACGTAGTTCCTGTGGGCCAGCATTTGGCTCGCTCAGGGAGGGGTCCAGCCAAACATCTTCGACCGTCAAGACTCCAGTTTTTTACGCGGTCGTTCAACATGACTTCGTGGCGGAAAGGCCAGACGAACTCGAAGCAAGGGCCGGAGACCCCATTTCCGTTGTCGCTCAATCTAATCGAGAATGGTTTGTCGCAAAGCCGATCGGTCGACTCGGTCGACCGGGTCTCATACCTGTCTCGTTTGTCGAGGTTCGCGACCCGATAACCAACCAGCCCATCCGCGACGTCAACGCGTTAATAGATCAAGGCGCCCTTCCCAAAGTCGAGGAGTGGAAGCGTCAGATGCTCAACTACAAAGCTACGAGCATATCGTTGGGTGTATTGGACGATTCGACAATCAAGTCCGGAGTCTCCAACAGCCCATACATGCCTAAGTCTACCTCAGTTCCGTCATCACTACCCTCAACCTCCTCTCCACCCCAATCCACACACCCACCTCAACCTCCGCCCACCGACGAGGGCCAGATCCTGCCGGAAGGGATCCTTCTCTCTGCAGAGGTTGTCTCGTTCCACTCGGAAATGGATGAGTATTGGTTCCGTGTACACACTATCTTCCAACCGTACAATCCAGACGGCAGTTTTGATCTTCCCCTCGCCAAACAACACATCCTCTATCGGTGCTACAACGACTTCTACGATTTCCAGATCGAACTGCTCGAAAAATTCCCCCGAGAAGCCGGACGGGAGGTGGAAAATCCTTCTCCCCGTTTGATCCCGTATATGCCCGGTCCGGTGGAACACGTTGATGACGAGATCACACTGACGAGAAAAGACGAACTGGACAAATATCTCCGATCGTTGTGCAAACTAAAGGAGACGTCCGCGAAGTATATTCTGGAGTCCATTGTCGTCAGGGAGTTTTTAGCGATCAAACCTGGAGACGCGGAGATGGAAATTAACCCGTGTACAGAAGAGATTCAAGCCATCTTTGGTGCCGGAGACCCACCAGGCGGATACCCCCAGGAACTACCGTATGAGGATACCAATGGTTTGTACGATCAGATGGGTCGCATGAACCTCAACGGCGGGTACGACAACGGGTACGACAACGGGAGCCCCCACTCGAACTCTCGTGCACACGACCCATACGACTACAACGAAGATGCGTACGATGGACAAACCTCCCAACACCACCTTACTTCCCAAAATCACCAGAGGTCAGAATCCGCCACTTCACACCAGCGAACTTCAGCATACGGTTCATCCCCTGGTAACTCTCCTCAGCCTGCGCCAACAAAGCCCAAGTGGGCACAGAACCACCCTTATTCTGGCGGAGGGTGGAACCATCCAAACGGCCACGAACGTGACAATCACTTCGGTAATGGGCACGGCCGAGCCTCTTCTACCTCTGTGACTTCACCGGCGTCTGCACTGTCATCACAACCTTCTACCCGGTCACGATCTCAGTCGAACGCTGCTAAGCTTAATTCTCCCCCCATATCGGCAACTAACCACCAAACAGCTTTCGTGAAGATCAAGATCTTCGATAGCATCACGGAAGACTTGATAGCCATCCGCGTCCACCCACGGGTCACGCACGCGCAGTTGTTGGAAAAAGTTCAGTCCAGGCTCGGCGCGGGTGTCAGGGGCCTGAAGTTTCGGGAGAGCACGGGGGGTGCGTTCGTGGAACTGATGGATGATGAAGAATTGAGGGCGTGGATAGAGGCGACAGACAGGCACGTCCTGTATGCAGACTGAAGTACCGGCTACTTCGGTTGACTCGGGTGTGGATCTGGGAGTGCGCTGGGGATACGGGCTTCTTGATTATTGGTTGTCTTTATTGCCTTCGTTCTTCATCTCTGTTTCTGTTTGTCCGGATTGCACCTCTCTGGCGTTTTATCGCACCTCAGCACTATTCCGTGTTCCGTTCCTCTTGAATCTCTGTTCATTCCTCTCTACGTTTTTGTATCCCCTATCTTCCCATTTGACTAGGTACATACATGTCGGCTGTTCCCTCTCCTCTCTACCACGTCTCTCTTTCTTCATCTTTCCTGGTGTCAATTTCGCCTCTGTTGTAGCCCACTAATTCTACGCTTTCTACGCAATGAGACTGAAGCTCTGCAGCCCCGGCGGTACCCCAAGTCGTTGACCTAGTCAGGCATCCACATGAGCCTGTCCATTGAATGCGTTAAAGCAACTCCACGACTTCGGTAGAGCTTCGCCGCAGTTTCACAAGCGCCTCAGCGACTTCCTTCGCAGTAGAGAGTATCAAAGTGCTGTTCTGAGCCTAAGTGGAGGATTTCGGCGAGTGTAAGAGCATCTTCGCTTTGCAAAGACATTGCAATATTTGTTGGGAGAATCCCCCGCACCATGCAACGGATGAGTTCACGAGTAGGCTGGGGTGGGGGGGGGGACCATTCAACGTTGCTGTTGACTTGGTCCATTCAGAGCGTTTGAAAGAATCCAGATTAAGAAGGTCGTTTAGGTGATGTGGTGGGGTGGGTTGTGGGGAATTGGAGGAGGGACTGGACGGTGGTA
>Ga0307515_10012595_pt1 | contig 15895 bp, 3 predicted proteins | sample 17_EM_MG_FD_194513 | JGI IMG/M metagenome (GOLD analysis project Ga0307515, IMG submission 194513) | Populus trichocarpa ectomycorrhiza microbial communities from riparian zone in the Pacific Northwest, United States - 17_EM | ecosystem: Host-associated > Plants > Roots > Unclassified | place... | reverse complement strand
ATTAAACAGATTATAGTTAACAAATACCCAAATAATAAGTTTATTTAAGAGACGCTTAAGCTAATATAAGATGGCATTAGACGCTCTAAAAAGATTTCTTTAAATAAATATAAAGCCTGCGGAAACCGCTTATATTACTAGAACCATCTAGTTATCCTTAATTATAATAAGCTTAAGCTTAAACTCTTTAAATATATATATAATTTACCTATTGCCGGCTACCTAGGCTAAGAAAAGACCCTAGAACTACTTTAACGGGAGTATTATTAGCTAAATATATATAATATAACACGAAGGTACGTCTCTAGCTACTATACCTACCGATAAGCTAAAGCCTTATATAAGACGTATAACGGTCTTTTAAAGCCACTACCTATTCCGGACCGAAGATAGAAGGATATCTTAATTAACTTTATTATTGACCTTCCTAAAAGTAGAGGCTGTATAAACATTATAGTAGTTATAAACCGACTATCTAAAATAAGATACTTAATCGCTTACCCTAATATATTAACGCCTGCTATTACCTAACTATTCCTAGATTACGTATAGAAACTCCACAGACTTCCTAAAACAATTATCTCCAATAAAGGCAGCTAGTTTATCTTAGCATTCTAGAAAGAACTAACTACTTAACTCTATATTAAAGCACTGTTATTTATTACATATTACCCAAAAATAAATAGCTAAATAAAACGCGTAAATACTATAATAGAATAGTATATTTGGATATACACGTTGTATTTATAGGATAACTAGATTAACTGGCTTGCATTTACTAAGTTTACTATAAATAATTCCGTCTTAGAAACTACGAAAGTTTCCCCGTTCCTAGCTAATTACGGCTAGCACCTATAAATAGGTTTTAAACCCTTTAGTAATGTTCCTTACCCTACTTATTATGCCTTATAAGTTATAAAAGTAAATAAATTCGTAGAGAAAATAGAGGAACTATAACAGTTCCTTACTAATAAGATAATATAGGCTTAATCTGTCTATAAAGCCGCAGCGAATAAGAAACAAACCCTAGCACCAGCCTACTAAATTAGTAATTTTGTCTAGCTAAATATAAGAAATCTAAACATAAAACGACCTATTAAGAAACTTAATTAGAAGAACGCTAGCCCTTATAAGGTTAAAAAGGTTATCTTTCCTTATACCTACTAACTAAAGCTCCCTAATACGGTTAAAATCCACCCCGTATTCTATACGTCAGTCCTCCGCCCTACTGCCCCTATATTAAACGCCCTATCTAGATAAATATAAGACCCTCCCCCACTAGTTAAAGTAGATAGTAAGAACGAGTACTTTATTAAAAGAATTAACGATATTAAATATAATAAACGGAAACGCTAATATATATATCTTACAAAATGGAGAGGCTTTATTAAGTCCTTATGGGAACCCATTAACTCTATAAGACTTATATAAGCCGTAGAAGACTTTTACAAACTCCACCTAAAACTACCATAGCCCTATCTCGCAGAAGCTTAGGTTTAAAAGGGGGGTACTATTATAGGACACCCCCGTAACACCTTGCACACGTCTACCTATTTCCACTAACTTAGTAATTAGAGACTAACCGCGAAATAGCAATTTAACGGCAATCTAATGGCAATCTAACGGCAATCTATGGCATTCTGCTATATTCTGCCAAGTTCCACCAAATTCTGCTAAGTTCTACTAGGACTATAACCTAAACCCTATTCTACCTATATACGTGTTAACTAAGTAACTAAGTTAACAATATATGCCCTTTCTTCCCGTTTTCCCACCTTCTTTCCTTACACAACGTCTTAACCTCCTTACACAGTTTATATACATAGCTTAATAATATCTACCTTGCTATATATTATCGTCGCTTATACTTACTCCGTGACAACCAGGTCTATTATTTTTAAGAAGAAGGTAATAGGGTACCATTCGCCGTCTAGATATAGCTATAATAGGATTCCCGCTATAACTTCGTTAGAAGCGTCCGTTTCTAGCATTAATTTAAGGTCTAAATTATAGTAATAAAGGATTAAAGCAGAGATAAGCCGATTTTTTAACTCCCTAAAGGCTTTTATATAGTTATTATTAAAGATAAAAGGCGTATCTTTCCGGGTAAGTTGTGTAAGAGGTTTTACTACTATTCTATAGTTACGGATAAACTAATAGTAGAAGTTATAAAAGCTAAGGAAGGACTAGATTCCTTTTACGGTATAAGGGGGTTTCTAGTTATAGATTGCTTTAACCTTCTCTAGATTAACTTTAATTCCGTTTATAGTAACAATAAACCCAAGATACTTTATACGCTTTACCTCAAATTTATATTTCTTAATATTAACTTATAAGCCTATATTTTGCAGTTTCTTTAGAACCTTTTTAATATAAACCTAGTGCTCTAGTTTATCGTCTAAGTATATAATAATGTCGTCTAGGTATACCATGCAGAATTTATTAAGGTAGTTAAATAGGACGTTATTTATATACCTTTAGTACGTAGTAGGCCTATTTATAAGTCTAAAAGGGAGGACTTTATATTTATAGGACCTGTAATAGGTATAGAATGTTATTAAGTCTTTAGAAGTAGGGTTTATCTAAATTTAGTAGAAAGCCTAACGGATATTAAGTTTAGTAAAGATCTTTACCCGGCTTAGATATGCGAGGGTTTTGTTAATTAAGGGAAGAGGGTACTAATTCTTTTAGGTAATAGCGTTTAACTTCTAATAGTTAATATAGAAGCGTAGGCCTCTATTAGGCTTTTTTATAAATAGGATAGGTAAAGTAAAAGGGGCTTAACTTAGCTTAATAAACCCTTTATTAAGGTTATTAATTAAGTACTACTTTATTGCTTTTAGCTTATTCGTTAATTATTAGTAGAGGGGGCTAAAGCCTAGTAAGTTATTGGCTTCTAATTAAATCTTATAATTATATACAGCCTATAACAGTTCTAGTGTCCCCCCCCCCCTTTATATATGTGCGCGCGCGACACATACCTAATTTCGCTTCGTCTGCAGCTAAATTAGTACAAGGAGCTAGCAGTATTGCACTCCCTCTTAATATATACTCTTGCCGGTCCTTCTAGTATCCTCTCCACGTAGGCTATAGCTAGCTCTTTAAGGTATATCTAAAGCAGTAGAAACCCCGTCTTGTTCTTTAGTACTACTATTAGCGTTAATTTATACGCCCCTATAATAGTATAGAGGCATAGGTTCTATACTACGCCTAGCTAGCGTAGCTTAGTTTTACTTATTTCCTTAGGCTTTATCTACTCCGGTAGCGAGTACTAGGTACTATATCTATATAAGATTACTAGCCAGACTATAGTAGAGTATACTATCCGCGCCTTTTAGAAGGAGGCGCCCTATATAGAGGCCGTAAGCCAGGTTAGTACGGCCATTTAGGTAATTATCTTTATCTTAACAATGTTAACGTACGGTCCCTATTTAAGCTTTAAGTTAACCTATACCCCTAATATACGTAGGTTACTAACTAGGCCTTCCATAAAGCTATTTATATTAGCTATAGCCTTTATATTAAACTTCTTATAGCTCCTTATAAAATGGATAAGGTAGTACTTTTTAGGGGTAAACACTACCCTATGCTGGCGTACCCACGCTATATATACCTTATGCGCCCTTTCTATAGTTCTACAGTTTTCCTCTATAGTCTTGCTATACGTTAGTATATTAGAGTCGTTAACAAATCTAAATACCGTAGTAGTTCCCCCTTATAGCTCTAGTAGGAGTATATAGGCAAAAAAGAGGAATAGAATTAGCGATAGTACTAAGCCTTAGGGTATACCGGTGTTTATTTATATTATTTATACTATATATCCTCCAATTAAAAGCCTTATTATTTAATCCTTAAGGAAGGACTTTATAAACTATACTATCTAATAGGGCATAGCTTAGGCCTTTATATTATAGATTATTCTTTTATAGGAGACTTAGTTAAAGGCCCTAGAAATATTAAGGCTAAGTAATAAGGCTACTAGGTTTAGGTTACTTTTCCACACTATATATACCTGTTAGGTTAGTAGCTCTAGTACTATCTATATTAAGCGCCCTAGCCTTACTCCTATCTAACTAGCTAGTAGCATACCCGTCTCCTCTACAATTTTAGATAGTTAGCTAGCTACTATTCTCTTAAGTAGCTTCCTAATAATATTAAGCAGCGCAATTGGCTAGTAGGCCTTTACCGTAGTATAAAATAGCTTCTGCGGTTTTTGGAGGACTACTATAATAGAGTTTTTAAATAGTTTTAGGTAATGTCTAATTGCTATATAGCTGCTAAAGAGTTTAGCCAGTACTAGGGCTAGTTACTCTTCGCATATCTTAAGAAATTAATTAGTAATTTTCTTTAGACCTAGGGCCTTATTAGGGGTAAGCCCCTTTAAGGCTGTAATAATATTCTCCTTCTTAACTACTTCCTTTACTATTCGCGGCTTTAGGTATATAAACCCTAGTATATTACTAAGGTCCGCCTCTACTAGTAGCGGAAAGAACTACTCTATAAGCATAGTAGCCTTCTTTTTATTATTATAGTATAGGGTCTCCTCTCCTAGTCTACTAATAGGAGGAAACTATAGTAGGGCCTTTGGCTTCCCATCCGCTATACGCGCCTATTTTACCATCCTCTATATCCCTTTAGGGTTATTTATGAACTTTTTAACGGTCCTTCTCTATAGCTTATTAGCCTCTTATTAGATTACCCTTTTCTTCTTATTTTATACGACTCTATAGTTAATTTAGTTAGGTATTAACTAAGAGACCTTCTACGCTCGGAAGGCCTATTAGGTTTCCTTTACTACTTCTATATATTCCTTTAACTATACTTTAAAGGCTTACGGCGAGGGCCGCGCGTTAGGTACTATTTTTACTATAATATTCTTAATTGCCTAGTATATAGCCTCTACTAGCGCGTTTAGTTTATCTCTTATGTCGCACGGGAGTCTATATAGGGGCTAGAGTTGGCCCTCTAGCTCGCTTTATACTACCTCCTAATTAGCCTTCTTTTATAGCGGTCTTTTAGGTAAAGGGGGCCCCTCTAGCGTCTCTACGTCTACCTTTATAATAATAGGAAAGTAGTTAGACCCTATATGCTAGTGGTCTTATCTTTAACTCTATAGCAGCCTATTAGTAATCTAGGGGGAGGTAAATACTAGGTCTATTATGCTCCTTAATATACCCTTTACCTACATCTCTATACCCGCCTTAGTGGCTAAGCTTAGGCTAGCTGCCTCTATAGCGTAAATAAGGTTATCTACTACGTTATCCGCGTATATTACTATTATACCCCCCTAAAAAGGGTAGTGTAGATTAAAATCACCTAATAGTATATATTCTCCTTCGGCCCTTAGTAGCTTCGGTAGTATATAGATACTACTATTTGTCTATTAGGGGTTATAAATATTATAAATCTAGATAGTCCTCTTACAGCCCTCTAGCTTAATTGTATATATATCCGCTAAGTAATATATAGGCGTCCACTTATTTATATTAATAGCCTTATTTATATAAAAGCAGACCCTTATATTACCTACTCCCGCATATACTAGGTAATAAGATTTTATAGTATATATTGTATTTCCTTAATCCCTCCGCTATAGCTCTTAGATAGCTAATATATTTAGCTAGGGGTTCGCCTACTCCACCTCTTATAGAAAGTAAAGTAGTACGCCGTTCCTACTATTGTTGGTATTATACTATATAATTGTAAGTATTTTCTGGTATTCTAACATAAGAGGTCTATACTAGCCTCTAAGTTAGCTAAGTTAGTGCCCTTTAGCGTCCGTTTGCTTCCTTATAATATAGTTTTAGAGCCTTTAAATACCTTTTTTTAGATCTAAGCTTCTGCTTCTACCTCTATATTAAGCTTTATATTTAGTAGGGGCTCCTAAGTTACTAGGGTTTAAATTAGGGCGTATATACTACTATATAGTGCTATTTAGAGTATTAATTAGAGGGTTCTCTAACCCATTTCCTTCCTAGAATAATTAAAGGTCTACGGCCGGCCGACCTTTTAGGGGGCTTCCTCTGCCTATATAGAGCTCTCTTACGTAACTATCTCCTTTAGCTTCCTTTTCTTAGCTTATTGTAAGGCCTCCTTAGTAGTAATCTTGTACTATAATTGTAATTGCTGTCCGCTTATAGGTACCTTATAGGTGCCTATATAGTGTATTAGTATATAGGCCCTAATTGCTGCAGCCTTCTCCTACTATATCCGCTTAACACTATATGCCCTATTCTATGCCTTATAGTCTACTTTATAGTTAATACACTTTTTAGGTAAGTTTCCTATATATTCGCTAGTATTATATTACCTAGCGTAGCGTCCACATCTAGCTTCTCTCCTATAACTCTTGGCTATATAGTTAAAGCCTTAGCATTTAAAGCACTGCGTTACTAAAAATGTTGTCTCGTGCCTTATAACTAGGTAATAGTCTCCTCCTAAGAAGAGGCCCTAATTAAATAGCGCATTTACTAACTCTTTTAACTATATACCTATAATAAGTAACAATTTAACCTTTTATCCCATTTAGACTCTTTCTAGCTTTTTCTACACTAGCCTTTCTACTGTAAGCCCCGCTATAGTATAGTTCTGCTTTATTATATCTTCTATTATCTACTTAGCCTTTAGGCCTTAGATAATAAGGCTTATAGGTACCGTGTGGACCTTTATTAGTACTAGCGGAATAGCTAATATAGCTAAGCGTCTAAGGACCTCCGTCTACTCTGTTTCTTATAGCAACCTATTTTTTATATCTTTATCTATAATATACGCCCTAACGTCACCGCTTTATAACTTCTTTACGGCCTATATCCTGTAGGTGTCTAGGGGTTCTACGGCCTAGAGTTTGTATGCTAGGGCTTAGCTATTCTACTTTAAGGTTTCCTTATAGTTAGCGGCGTCGCTTATATGGATTATAATTTTATATACTTCTATAGGTTTATAGGCAGCTTATCTTATAGCTTAGGGCATTATAGGTATAGTAATAGCGACGTATGCGTATAATAGCGGGCCTATAGACGTCGGTCCGCTCTTTATAGCTATTATTACGGCCTTCTTAAGGGCGCCAATATCTGTCTAGATTGCCTTTATATCCTAGGCATATTACTCCTAGGTCCTTAGGTCTAGATAAGCTCCACTAATATAATAAAGGCTGTCTAGAGGGTTGTGATTGCGGTAGTAAGGAAGGAGAGCATAGTGGAGCGCTCCTTATCTATATTAAGAAATCGTTTCTATAGTGCCTACTGGGTTTATTCTGTGGTTTATATAGTCTATAAAACGCATTCTTAAAAGGCGCGCTGTTTAATTAGGGTGGTTAGGGTAGTTAGGGTTAGGGGTTTATTTATTTATTATAATCCGGCTTTAGGGGCTGTATATTAGAAAACACCACATATACCTCCACTAACGCCGAATTGGGGTGTGTGGTTTTAATAGGAAGGGTTTCTGTAGTCCTCTAGAGCTCGTGGGAGCTCTATTAGGCTTGTTTCGCAGGTTTCTTTAGCAGGCGATTGCATTGTAAATCTGTTTAATACTAATATAAAGCAAGTTATTAATTGCGATAATATATAGATAATTTAACTACTTACTAAAAGCAACGCTAAGCTTAACACCAAGCTCTAATATATTAATATCTATTACTACTAGCTCCGCTAGGAAGTTTATAATAAAAGGATTAATATTAAATAGGTCTCTATTGCGGATATAATAGTAAACGGCTTAATAAAGGCTCTATCTTGTCAAAAGTATAAGATATTTATTTAGTAATTAAACCTCGTTAATATTAAAGATCTAATTAATTTAATTTAAATAATATTTAGATAGGGTAAGTATATAAAGGATTTCCCTTAACTTAATACTAAATTAGTATTATAACTTTTTAGTATTCCTATAGCAGCCTAGAAAGCTCTATACAGCTAGGGGGGTATATTAACCTAAATTAGAGTTCCTTACTACTATTATAATATTGCCTAAAGACCTAGATTGTCTATATAAACTATGTCTTAGTTATCTCTTAACTTATAACTAAATGTCTTATTAAATGTCTCATTACCTATTTTCTATTACCTATTTTAACTCAGTTGCCTAGACCTACCTAGTGTATATAAAGAGCTTCTAGAGCCCTCTTTAATAGACAGAGTTCTCATTCCTGATCGTCCGTTCAACAACTCTTTCGTAGCGAGAGCTGTGTATAAAATGAACCAGACGATGACTGCAACGCCGCATCCACTGTGAACTCCTCCATAGTGGAAGACCTTGGCCAGTTTGCTTCGGATTATGAGGGGTGTGGATAACGGAACGCAAGTGAATATTTCGTAGACGAGATTCACGGAGTTCTCTTGTCTCATTAGAACTGATGCAAGTAAATTAGCTGAGGTGGCATTCTTGACATTTGTGAGGGTTGGAGAGCCTTTGTTTGTCGCTACAAAGGCAATGAAGGCAATAAGATTGATAGTGAAGATCGCTGCGAACATTTTTCGGTAAACGGAGAAAAATGTGTCTTTTAGAAGAGTTAAAAGTGTATCAGAGTTAACAAGGCCAAGAGAGGGACATACGAGATAAATATCTGGTGAGAGTCGAGCCATGTTTTTTAGGAAGTGTTGGAGGGCCTGGAGGTTCCGGTTGAACTTCTTTCTCTTCGATGCTCTCAGAAGCTGAGGAGTCTGAAGAGCCCAGCTCACAACGGTCAAAAGAAATAGCCTCTGTTTTTGATCCGGGGTTAGTGATACCGGTAGGGCTCTTCGGCGAATTCGTTTCAGGTTCGTTACAGACGGCTGGCTGTGAGAGTGCCATACTTGAACAGTAAGATTCCCAGGTCTGTGGAATGGGGAATTAACAAATAATATATCACCCTGGAAGATGGCATAACCACTGATATTTTGAATTTGTCGACCAAAATCGGGTTGTCTTACCACCTTGTCTCAGTTGCGTATCACCCAGTTTAGTTGTGTACTGCCCCCCCCTTTTTTTTTCTTGTTGCCTACACCATTCTCGTGTATATATGGCTCCTTGGAGTCTTCATTCTTGATCTTCCGATTGGCAGAATTGTAGACTGTGCTTCTCACCCTCATCTTGCTTTATTTATTCATCCTCTAACCCGTTGATTTGGGTCCTACGGTTATCGATAAAGGACCAGCCAATCGGAGAACCCTGTTCAATACAAGTGCCCAATCAAATCTAGTAGCGAATTCTCTAAGGACCCCAACGGGTTAGGGATACACAAGTTTCGCTTCTCCCTGTCGATACGATGTCCTCACTACCTGCAGCAGTGAGCGCGGCCTTCCTAAAATCCTGGTCAGCAAATAGCGACAGTGTGCATCTCTGAGGCCTGAACAAGGGACGGAGAACGCGAATCCGGTGAACCAGAATCTGATGAATGACAACCCGTTGTTCCACCGCTGGTCTGTAAGAGGCTATTTAACCGCCCGGGCTGTAATCTAAGCATCGAAGGAATCGGAAGGCTTGATTATATTCGTATAATTCGCCAGGTCCAACTAGTCTGCAAACTTCTTCGTCTTAGTCTAATATGCGTCTAGGCGATGATCTAAAAAGGAAAATTAATCGAACTCACAGAGAGGTTTAAACGTTTCTTGCCATCTTACCTACCCCTTGGCTCGGTCATCGACTCGGTCACCGACTCGGTCACCAACTTAGTCTACTACCCTTCCTTATGTATATAGAGAGCTTCTAGAGCCAGCTTCAATCAACAGAGTTCTTATGAGGACTTGTCCGTCCGACAAAACTTCTGCATTACATCTTCAGCCCCTTGAATCCTTCCACAGTAGTAATCGTTTTTGGACTTATGCAAGCTGAGTCCTTCAGTTCGGGCGTCTACCACACTCATTTCGGGGTTATCCGTCGGACTGTGACGAGCCACACTGCCTAAAATTCGTTGAATGGATCCCACGGTTCCAGAGAATGTCACACAAATTTATATAAGGCAACAGGCGTATTTTGACTCTGCAGGTCGTTGTTCTAGGCAGCTGGCTTTGAATATATCAAACCTGGCGATCAATCCTTCCTCGGATGCTCATTCTGTGGTTTAAAAACTTGACCAGATAACAGAGCGTGCATCATACCTTCAGGCATCATGCAGAATATCCTAGGTGCGGAATATGACGACTGCTGCTTTATCCTACGTGCCCATGGTAAATTTACAAGCGGTCAGGATCCGGACAGTAACTCTTGGCAGTAACTTTACTGTCCGAATCTTTTGATCGGCGGCTCAGCAGGTGGTAAAAGAAGCCAAGACACTACTCGGGGCCTATTTTGGCTTTCCCGGCATCTATTTTTACTCGTTCTTGTACATTACGCGTTTTCCCCTACGCGTCTCTCTCTATGCGTCTCCCCTTTTATATAAGAGAGGCATGGGCGAGACACGGGAAGTAGAGGCACGAGCAGAAGCACGGGCAGAAGCATGAGCAGAGACACGAGTGGAGGCGCGAGCAGAGCCACGAGCAGAGTGTAGAGGTAGAAAGGTGTCGAGAAAGGGAATATTAAACACAGTTCATCTAGACCCGCTCCCCCACCCCTACCGACCCACTTTCCTATCTAGACTGCCCCCTTTACTTCTCTCTTTGCTCGTCCCTCTGCTCGTGGCTCTACTCGTGTCTCTACTCGTGTCTCTACTCGTGTCTCTACTCGTGTCTCTACTCGTGTCTCCTTGCGTCTCCTTGTGTGTTTCTTTGCACGTCTTATGGGGGGTTAGGTAGAGAGATATAGAGACATAGACGCAGACATAAAGACGCAAAGACGAGGGGATATAGAGGCGTAGAGGCGCGGGGGCGTAGAGGCGCGGGGAGAGGCGCAGAGGCGCAGAGGCGCAGAGGCGTAGAGGCGTAGAGGCGCGTAGGCGTAGAGGCGCGTAGGCGTAGAGGCGCGTAGGCGTAGAGGCGCCTCTGGGGTAGACCGTGCTAGATTAAGCTACGACTCTGAAAAATAAGCTCCAAGCCACTAATCTTGCACCGACAGAATGAAACTTGGCAGAAGGCCCGGACAGTAAAGTTACTGCCAAGAGTTACTGTCCTTACAAGCAGGTGGGATTCGATGAGATGTCCCCAATATGCACCTTCTTGACATGAAATAGGAGAATTAACTTAATGCATTAAATTAATTTCCTGGTACTGACTTAGAGGGTTATGTCCTGGTCGAAGGAGTAACTCGTTTAGTCGCTACAATGGAACGCGTGCTGTAGATAGGGTCCTGAGAATGTTTAAAAAGGCTGGCACGATTTAGCACCTAACAGAAACCGGACTACGCACAGTCCAAATTGCATTCAGCCGGAGGTGCGGTCATCTTAGTTTGCCGCAGTATATCTGGCTCTGGAAGCCTGCAGAGGTTGGTCAAAAGTAACTTTCGTGTAGCTACTACAAAATAATGTTACGCTTCGGTCCTGTTTTGAAATTCTGTGCCAAGACGGAAGCCGCTAGTCAGTATAGAGAATCGATGACGTGTGCAGCCCTACTGTAACCTTGGAAGTAGATCCTGACGGTTGGCTGTTGCATATCCAACGATCCAACTAAGGTAGTCGAGTTAAACGAACCGCGGGAGCCTTAGGAAGGGTCATAGTAACCATGCATCTGACGATTAATATCGTCATAGTTTCATTGAATTCTACTTTCGTATTTGATTCTAGCTTCCTAGAAGGGCCACCGCTTTCATTGGCATGACATGAAGGTGGGACTAAGAAAGCTGGCATTCGGAGATGCATCGAACAACACGGAATAGACAGAACGTCCTTCCTATCCCATGCAACGCTGCTTCGCGTCCAACGGTTATCGATAAGGATCAGCCAATCAAATCGTTGGGATCAATGAGCCGTGATGAGGTATCGACCGCAAGACTGCATTTGAAAATGGTGTTCGCGCACGGACCAACTCTCGTTGGACGCCAGCGTTGCATGGGATAGAGTAGTAAATGCTGCATTACTCATGTTAACTTCCGGGAAAGACGGACATCCCAATGCCATCGCCAAAAAGCCTAGTTGACCATTCGGGAGATGGTGGAGGAAGTGACATCGAATTGTACCCCGAGAGTGTCTCCAACACTCTACCACAGCTCAGACGCAACTGAAATATAATTCATCAAAGGTCCTTATCAAATTGAAAATGATGCAGTTCCTCTCGGATATCGTAAACAGAAGGACTCCAGAGGTTTGTCGATGGCGCTTATGCTGCGGCAGGGACGAAACGGATTGCGCCTTGGCGATGTGTAAATGGATATAACCGGAGGAGCTGTGATCCGCTGTCCTGTTAAGTAATTCAATGATAAATTTTCAAAGACTGAAATTAGGTAGGATGAAGAACTTCTAAGACGTCTGCACGTTTGTCGCCAATTGTGAGAGATAGTGAAGAAAATGTAGGGCTACCACCCAGTTAATTGCAAAGACTGTACCTAATAGGTCACCAAAACCAGCGCTATGCTCTGTTACCCACGAGCTTTCTTTCTTTCTTTCCTTTTATGGATACGATATACTTGAAAGCGGTTAAAGGGTCTTCAAGAAAGACAAGATCTCCTCTACCACCTCCTCTGGCTGCTCTTGCTGCGGCCAATGACCAGCTCCTTCGATAAACTTGACGCCGCGAAATTTGAGGCATGACTGCGGATAACTCTCCAAAGCACCTGGCTGTTGGTAATTGCCCCAGTCTTTCTCGCCAGAAATGAATATTGCGGGAACCTCGATTTTCTTCCCAGCAAACAAATATAGGTCCTTCATCTGAGCCGGATCGGTCTGACTTCTGTACCAGTTCAATGCGCCTTGGAATCCGGTACGATTCCATTCCTGGACATAAACATCAAGGTCCCCTTCTGGCATCCAGACTGTCGTTTTATCGGGATCCTCATCTTCCATCAGCGCAGCGACAACTTCGGGCATGGAACGGTGAAGCGGCATGATGTAGTAATGGGGCATGACTGCTAGTTCGCTGGCTTCCCACGCTTTAAGAGGATGTGGATTATTCCCCTTCCAGTCTGCGCTCTTGAGGTGGATATAGCCTCGCAGAAACGCGTGAAGTCCTTGTGGAGGTACTGACCAATGAAGAGCAGCGGCAGCAGTTGAGTTGTACCACATGTAATGCTTTCTTGGCTCGGGAAGATCCCTTAATTCTTTCTGGATGTCCTGGACTGGTTGCGATGCGGGTAATTCCTCGTGCGCGGTGTTGAAGGGAAGCACCGCATGTTCTTTGAACGGGTGGCTCATCATCACCACGCTCTCGAACATGTCCGGCCTCACCAGTGCGCACATAGAGGATGAAACAGCTCCAATATCGTGGCCAATAACACAGTGGACTTTCCCGTAGCCCAGGGCGTTGACCAAGACGACCATGTCCCGGACTAAATTGGTCAGGGTAAACTGAGGTAGGTTCGTTTTCGAAAAGACAGAATTGTCCCAGCCCGTGGTCCTACCGTAGCCTCGCTGGTCAACGGCTACCACATAGTAGCCAGCCTGGGCCAGCGAAGGCATGACTTTTCGCCATGAGAAGGCCAGCTCGGGGAAGCCGTGAAGGAGAAGTAAGAGGGGTTTTTCCCGGTCAGCAGTGTACCCTGCTTCGAGGATGTGGAATGTGAGACCATTGGCGGCACAGCAAACTGAGTTCTCTGAGATACATTCAGGGAGTGGGAGTGGAGGGAAGTGAGATTTAGAGGATAACATTGCTACGCTTGCGAATGTAGATAGTGACTAAACTGTCCCAAGGCGTGTGGTCCCAAGGCTGGCTTCGTGGTCTCTTGGCTAAGGAATTGGGTATCGTTGGCAAAGTTGCGCATCTCGACCGATGAAGTTGGAGTTACTGCGGCGCAGTGGAGACCGAGGAGTCGGATATGGACAGCGACGTACTGCTCGCTGATTGGCAGCCCTGCCGGATGTCTGTCGAGAGTTGAAAGGGCTGTGACTTGCATTGCATGGAGCACGAAATGTGACGGGGAGGATGCGAATCGCACCCGAGTCGGATTTTATGTTGGCCTCATTAGCCAGTACGAGACGCTAGCGTCTGACAAAGGCCTAGGTTGCCCTGCAATTGAGGCAGATGATATGAGGTGATGGGAGAGGAGTAATAGAGGTGGGAGCTCTGCAAAAATCGACCAACTCTTCATAAGTGTGGAGATACTTGGCGTCAAGCTGGAGCCCAAGCAATATGCTGTGGCTGATGCTTGTGCCGCGTGGTGGTGGAGCTCGATCGCAATCGTAAATGACGATGCGGCGGTGGCCAAGCACCTCCCCCAAATTCCTGGCGTCGATCTCGAGGCGCATTATTTCCACTCCTTCATGATCATCGTCACTGTTTTCCTCTCCTTGTTGCTACGCAACTCGTGCTGTCGCCTGCTGTTATATTCTCTCCCTTGACTTCGCAGCTTGTATTGTACTTTTTGTTACTGTCGCGCGACGGCCTGTCACTCCTCGCTTCCCTTCTTTGCTGGCGTGCTCCAGCACATCCGTTCCCCATCAATGACATCAGCCACCGAACAAGCCGGCCACGAGCGCGCAACTCTCTGATACTGTTTGCGCCAACGACTATGCTCAGTGGGCTTTACTACAATCCCTTAAGCCATCATGTTCCATCGACGGAGGGCGTCGTCGAACCTGGTAGGTAACCTCTTCTATCATCGGATTAGCGTAGCCTTCTGGTAGCCAACGCGCGCGAATACATTTTCAGCTTGCTAACACCTCTAAATGCAGCCTGCCAACAGCACTCCTTCGCCTGCGGCGGCGCTAGCTGCGAGTCAAGCTTTCATCAAAAACCGCAACTCCAATGCTTCCCTTTCATCAGCGGCGGCGGCGGCGGCGCTTCGCACCCATGCGACATCTCCAACTCCGGTTGGCAATATTCAGACAAAGCGAATGGTGCGGAGGGGTTCAACATCGTCGATAAGCAGCGGAGACAGTCAGCAGGGACCCGGTTTGCGTAGGCAATCCAGCTCTGGTTCGATGAGTGAACGGACTTTTCGCACATCTTCACCTAATCGGAGTAGTCCTGTCGTCGAAGCAGATCCTAACGCACCTCCAGTACCTGCGATACCGAAAGGCGTCACGAATCCCGGCGTCCATAGGCGAGCCTCAAGCTTAGAACCACCTTTCCAAGGTGCATCGCCTGGGTCGAGGAGAGGCGGTGGAAGAGGCATTAGCGCGGATAGGACAGCAGTAGGACCTACGGATCATGCTCATGCAGCACGAGTAACGAGCCTTTATCGGGTTCCAGAGGTTGACCAGGAAAATAGCACGCGATCGATTAACTTCTCACGGCCGATTTCTCCACAAGCCAGCTCTCCAGTCAGCCTGCCGCGAGCAAGTCATAGTGGATGGTTTACCGCGCCAGTTGTTGGAGACCAACCTTTCAAGGGACAGCCCGCAATACGACCGAAGACGTCCGATGGACTAATTGTGAATGAGTTATCGAACGTACAGCAATCGATTCAGAATGCTGCAGATAAGCCGGTATCGAAAAGGAAAACTAAAGTGGCGCAGGGTGTGGAAGGCTCGCGTTTGGCTAGTGGAAGCATGGGTCAGAGACTAACAGGGGCTGCTGTCAGTGCTGGGCCTCCGCTGTCGAGCTCCACACAACTAGTTGACCCGAACTCGCCGTCTTCCGTCTATGACCCCTCAACACGAACATTTAGGAAGAAGGAACCACAAGGGTCTCAAGAGGCGGCCCATTCGGTAATTGAACTGCCCCAGAGGCCTCGACAACATATTCAGAGCCAGCCTCCAGCAACAGAGCGACCTCGAAGTCCTCCAAATAACTTTCAGACTCAAGCTGGGGCATTGTTGGCGAGACAAAGCGCTGAGGATCATGGCGAAGAGGATCAAGAGATATCAACCCCTGGCGCAAGTGCTAGCCATGAGCTAGATTCTAGCCAAGTTGATCGGCCAAGTGACGCTACTGTTGCTTCTTCTGTATCAATAGCT
>Ga0307515_10012594_pt1 | contig 15896 bp, 7 predicted proteins | sample 17_EM_MG_FD_194513 | JGI IMG/M metagenome (GOLD analysis project Ga0307515, IMG submission 194513) | Populus trichocarpa ectomycorrhiza microbial communities from riparian zone in the Pacific Northwest, United States - 17_EM | ecosystem: Host-associated > Plants > Roots > Unclassified | place... | reverse complement strand
TTTTTTCTTTTTCTTTTTTTCTCTCTCTTTCCCCGAAAATTACAGGTTGGTCATCTTTGTTGTTGATATGTCAACTTCACTTCTTTTTCTTTTAATTTTTAATTTTTATCATTTTAATTCTCTAAACCCGTATAGAAGTCAATCAACCAAGAATTCCAGATTTTTAACAGTAAATATGGGGAGAAATTTGTTTTAAAATTTAAAACAAGAATTGGTTTTAAATGGATTGGATTTTCACAAGTTTTTGAATTAGGGTAGATAACAAAAATATTTGAAAAAAAAAGAAGAGAAAAAAAATAGGGAAAGAGAAGCTGTAATTTCTATAATTACAGAGTTTTTTTATTTCTTTCTCTATTTTTTTACTTGTTGAATTGCTATTAAGGTTGTTAAAATTGAGTTTGTGTTTGAGAAATAATTAGATTATTTATTAATTATGATTTGCTGGTTTTCTTATTTTAGGGCTACAATGTAGTCATTGAAGTTTTGACATGATTTGAATATGGTTGTATTGAATATCCTTTGTTAATTACAATTGGATGATTTCAAATTTTATTCTTGTAATTTATTGACCATGAATTGCATGCTTAAAATGTTGAATGAAGTAATGAAAATTGAATTTCAATGTTAGTTCATGAATTCATCAAACCTTAGTAGTGTAGTTTAGAAATAAATACACAATTTTGTGACCTACATTTAAGAATTTTATAAAGTATAATGAATTTATATTAATCTTTATCATCACGACGATAGACATAAGAATAAATGAATAATATAGATATAAGTGTTATACCTTGAAATAAGATATCACATAAAAAAGAGAGAGAGAATTTGGTCATTGTAATTAGCAAAACATTAATGCAAGCAACCAGATTTAAACACATTTAAGAAATTTAATTGATGAAATCCTAGCAACCAGGTTTAAACTCATTGAAGAAATTTAATTGATGAAATCTAAGCCCTAGGAACCTTTCATATTTGATTTTTCAAGTAGAAAAATTTGTTGTCAATCACAACAATTTAGGATTGTCTAAATAATATAGAAGATTTTATATATTGGTACTTGAATCTCCTTCTTATGAAAATGATACTCTTTTGACATTTTCTATTTATCATGACCCCATGCACTTGTGGTATAGTCTAAATGTCATCATTGATCTGGTCTAAACTTTAACATGCTCGTATACAGTTAAATTTGGTATCAACATATCATAAAAGTTTGTCTTACAGTGTGCATGACTAGTTAGTCTTGGATTTAATAACTAGTTGTTGACTAGAAGCACAAGTACTTTATCTAATTGGATGTTTGGGTTTAAGCTATACATCTTTTTGTCCTATATGTCACTCTATTCAAAAGGATGTCCTTCATCTTCTAAGAGACTGTCTTCATGTTATACGAGTTTGAATGGTTAGTTTTATGATTGGCTTTTTATTAATTGCAAAAGAGAATTTCTCTATTACTCGATTTTTTATAAATTCTTGTTAGACTATTTGAAAGAGTATAAATAATGAGAGTTTTTTATATAGGGAATATATGTTTATTCATGCTTATATTTGGCAGGTTAGACATGGTTTTAATGGCTATGAAGTAGCCTTTACTATTAACCTATTCGTTTAGTGTCATGGATTCTTCCATAGCAAGGATGGGTAAAGCTTAATATATATGAAAACTTTCTCGGTAGTCTATTTTGTAACCATCTTGATACTTACTTTATAAGGTTTTTTTTATCAATATTGATTGTTCTATTAACATGGTGGAAAAAATATAGGGCTTCTAGCAAGGTCTTTTATTAACTAAATAAAGTGGTTACTCTCATCTTATTATTGAGATGAGTTTTTTAGAGGTTTTAAAGTGTATTTACACTATTTCTCTTTTTTTCTTTCTTTTCCTCGTCTAATGCTTATTCTTGAGATTCAAAATCTTTTTATAGAGCATAACAATCTCAAAATCTCAATGTTTTATGAAAAAGTAACATGACGAAGTCTGGAGCAAACTTATGAAGATATCAAGGTTTTTCCATAGTAGATTGATGGGCTTCGAGAGCTGATGAATAGGAGCTTGGTTAAAGATTCACAAGTTCTTGGAAAATAAGTCTCAGGTATTATATAGGGGCCTACAATACTTAAATTAGTAAAGATATAGAAGGAATGTTGCCTTAAAGGTTATATATTGTATATAATGAATGAAAAGAGAAAGTGTTATTTATGTATTGATGGTCCTCTTTCTTTGTCCTAATAATTCATTGGAATTTATATATTCATGAATCATACTAACTTACATGGAGTAGAGGGTAAAAGAAAGAATATGAAACGCCTTGAACTTTTTATATAATTAATATCTTTCTAATTGTTTTATACGAGAAATTTATGGGTATTTTTTTTTATCATAAGACATCATCGAGTTCACCTTTCAATAATTATATCCACAAGTACATTAATATACAATTTATACTTAAACATTAGTGCCATTACAATACCTTATAAATTACATGCATAAACTTGTTTATAATACAATCGTTATATAATATCAAAACCTATCTAATAGTAAAGGTTAGGCAACTCAATAAAATTTTCTAAAAGCATCGAGGCCTTTAAAAAAAGATATTTGTAAAACATACAACATCATAAAAATTAGCATAAGTATTTACATAATCATGATTACTACATTTACAAATAAATAAACAAAATCAATATCATTTATCCTTCTATAAGTATGCCAATCCATGTCTTTTTTAATTTAATACTTCCTGAACAACAACTAATAACTTCTTAATTTACCATTTATTTCATGGCTCATTTCAATATAATTTTTCACCCACTTCTTTTAATTCATCAAAATTATTTTAACATTTTTCATAACATGTTCCTTTCCACATTGTATTTTATCTATGCCCTATTTCATGTTATGAGCACATTTATGCTATGCTACTATTTCACAACACCTTTAATTAATGTCATATTTTTTCTCTCCATTACAATTATATGTTTTCATCTTTCCCAAACTTTTATTTCATTTCGACCAACAGATTTTGTTGGTTCATCATTTTATCTATATAATTTTTTTTATAAAAAAACTCAATATACTTCAATTTCGTTTTTGGCTTACACATACATTTCTTTCATTCTCATATACCTTATTTCTAATATGGCCCTTTCAATTATGTCTTTCATCTTTAATATTTCATAGACTCATTTATAGTACATTTTAATATTTCATTCCAACTTAAATGTTTCTTGTGTCTATTTGTGGCAAGTCTCATTATTTTTTTCCAACTCAAATATTTATCATGCCTATTTATGAAATAATTCATTATTTTTCCAATATAATTATTTTTATGTCCATATATGGCACCTTACAATATATTTTCATCTTAGTATTTTTCTTGTGCCCATTTATAGCATATTCAATTATTTTTATATCTTAATATCTTCCTTGTTCTTATTTATAGCATATTCAAATATTTTTCTATCCCTTATTTTCCTTGTGTCTATTTATACAGTTGTTGCGGTCGTTCACAAAAACAATATTTATTACGACCATTCACAAACATAATATTTATTATCGTTGTTGTGATCGATTACAAATCACATGTAATATCATTGCTTTTGCAATCGATTACAGAACACATATATTTTCTTTTTCTGATTTCATGCAACACAATTAAATATACATTGAAAATCTAACAACTATATAAGCTTTAAATAATTAAAAAGAGCAAGGGGGTAATCTCTTACCTTAAGCTCCTGCTATACAAGCTCTATAGAAGTCGGGTCCACCCTAACCTCTTCTCCTACAACTCCCAAACAATAATAAGTAATACTCACATCACTAATGAAATTCAATCATAGAAACCTCCATACATCTCAAAATCCCAATTAATACCCCTTAATAATCACTCAAACCATACACCATAAAACTCTCCAATCATGTGTAAACAATTTGATGTAAGCATAATTTCTCCCCATTCTACATTTACATTAAACTAACAAGCTTGTGAAATTTCAAACTTTCTATCGTTCAAACACTTGAACATTATAAGTAAATTTTTAATAGATAACATTAAGACTCCCAAAACCAATATTCAACATTCTTAGCAATAATATTTCATAATTTTATCAAATTTCTATGACCCCTAAAATCTCCACTCATGGCTGGCCATAATAGAGAATAAATTCCCATAATTTATTTTCAATTCTTCTTCAAGTCCCTCACCATAATGTAATCTAAATCATAATCGACTAATATTTTCACCACTTCATTTTCTAATCACTATTTACACATAGAACCCAAGTTTACAAATTTAGGGATTTTAAATCCTTTGTAAAAAATTTACAAGAAAAATGCAATTAATGTAAAAGGAATATCTTACCACAATCAATCAATCATAATTTGATATGCCTTTTGCACTAAATCCCAAGAATTTTCTATTTCCCTTTAAATTTCACATTTTCCCACTCTAAACAACAAACTTCCAATTCCTTTCTACTCTAAATTTCCTAGTTTAGATTGTTTATCCCTTTAAAACTTGCCTACAACACTCATCCAAACCTTTCTTTTGAAAGAACAAGCAAGATTTATGGAGAAGATGAGAGAAAACTGGACTTTTGTTTTTCATCTCTGAGGGTTGATGACTTTTCTTATAAAAGGGAAAGGATGAACTTATGTTCGTATTTACAAAATTACCATTGAAAATAGTCAATGTGTTTTTTACGTATTTTCTTATCCGACCATCGACACTTCCACAAAGCTTTTCCAAACTTTGATTAATGTAAAATTTTAACCCAAGATAGATCAATATACCAAGATACTCCACATTAAATTTTAGTATGATCCAATGGTCGAATTAAGAGTTATACTTGATATTATAAAATTAGACAATAGGAAATTTGACGTCAAAATCTGAATTTGCATTCTATTTTATTTACTTCAATTATCAAGATTTTTAATCTAATTCATTGAGAACTCTCATTCATAGTCATAATAAGATTTTTCTTATATTTTTCACCATTTTTAGTCAAAATAGAGCGATTGTAGCAAGGCTTATACCATTAATCAATGTTTTATGTGTAAAAGTCATAAATAATTTTATTTTGAATTCCACTATATTATTGTTTTTTTTTTCCAACTATTTTCACCCTAATTTATAAAATTTTTCCTTTAAATAGTTATTTTACTTGATCGGGAAGTTTATGCGATTTATCACTAATTAATATTTCATGTACTGATTTTATTACTTTATTTCATCCAAAATTTAAATTAATTATCTAGGGATGTTCTTCCTAAATCATAAAATATTATTTCATGTAGTCTTGATCGTATCACATTTTTTTAAGTGAATGATTTTCTTGCGCTTTTTTAAATAGAAATACATCTTTAAAGAATATAACATTCATTGATTCCTATATCGTATTAGGATGAATATTCTCAATACTTGACTTGTGTATGAGAAATCAATACACACTATTATTGTAAGCATTTCTAATAAATACACAATTCATAATTTCAGATCCTATTTTGACCTTTTTAGGATCAAATACTGCTACCTTTGCATGACACCCTCATACTTTAAGGTATTTGTAGGAAGGTTTTCCACCTTTTTATAATTTATATGGTGACTTTTCTAAATTTTTATGGGGTACTTTGTTAAGTATATAACTAGCGGTTAGAATTGCCTTGCCCCACAAGTTTTGAGATGCTCATGAACTTATCAACATGACATTCATTATTTTTTTAATGTTCAATCCTTACGTTCCACAATGCTATTTTATTGAGGTGAATACGGAGCAATAGTTTAATGGATAATACCATTTTTGAAACATAATTCACCAAATAGTGTTTTATATTCTCCACCTTTATCACTTCTTATTACCTTAATCTTTTTATTAAGTTGATTTTCAACTTCATTCTTGTAATATTTAAACATTTCATTCATCTATAAAAATAATATAATACTTTTTTTATTGTAACAACCCGGCTTTTTCAAGGCCAAAATCGATGGAATTTTTTTTGGTCCGATTCTGGATGTTTTATAATTGCATTCCATTCATTAACAAGGCACAATCCACGTAGGATAATGTAAATCAATATTTCCATAAAACGGATTCTCAATACACGTGCCCATATTATAATATTTTCATATTCATAGGTTTACATTACATCATATTGACACACTCACAAATTCACATTCTTATTCTAGTCTCGTTAACATCACGAGTTCATACAAGAGTGCCAAACAATAAGTTACAGAATTAGTACTTTCGTTATCATGACCTCATATTATCATAACCTCATGTAATTTCACAACATGACATCCTTATAAAATGAATACCTCATATGTATATTCATACACATCATATCAACTTGTTCGCACATTCACATATGTGTTCCATTTCAATTTTTCATTACTAGTTTCTAAAAAAGGGATCGGACGACTAATTGAGTGATTAACACGTCTGTTCATACAGAACTTCTATCACCTACAACATGCGAATATATAGTTCTTTTCAAAATGTGTGAGCTGCGAAATGGATTTCCCCACACACCATGTTGGTATGATGTTCTTGTCACAACACAAGATAATTTCAAGCATTATATGCAATTTAAAGAAACATAATAAAGCAATATTAGCGTTACATTTCATTCATGGACCAAAAGAGCATAATTCTATCATTTCTCCTTACTTATGTAAATACCACCATTAATAATTCATCAATTACCGAGGCTAATTACAATACTCAAACCAAATCATTCATCTCGAATATCGTTAGCCAAACTAACGTTATTCTCTGTTTAAAGCATAACAATCATAGTTCTTTCGTATACTTAGTATATACAAAACATAGTATACGTGACCGCATCAATTCTTGAAACTAACTCATAACTCTCAAATGCAGCTATCCTCTTAGGATGCCATGAGCCGAAGTCAATCGTTTATTCATCCTGATCATCTACTTAGGATGCTATTAGTCGAATCTAGTCGTTTATTTAGCCAAAGCTAATCATTTATTCATCTTGGTCATCCACTTAGGGTGCCATTAGCTCATCTTGGTTATCCACTTAGGGTGCCATTAGCTGAAGCTAATCATTTATTCATCTCGGACATCCACTTTGGATGCCATTAGCCATAACTAATCATTTTTCTTCCTGGCCATCCACTTAAGATGTTATTAGCCGTAGCTAGTCATTTATTTGTCTCGGTCATCCATTTGGATGCCATTAGCTGAAGCTAATCAATGATTTGTCCCAGTCATTCATTCGGTTGCCATTAGCCAAAGCTAATCATTTGTTCATCCCGAACATCTACTTTGGATGCCATTAGTCGTAGCTAATTATTTGTTCATCTCGGCCATCCACTTAGGATGCTATTAGTCGTAGCTAGTCATTTATTTGTCCCGGTCATCCATTTGGATGCCATTAGCAGAAGCTAATCAATGATTTGTCCCGGTCATCCATTTGGATGCCATTAGCCGAAGCTAATCAATCATTTGTCCCGGTCATCCATTCGGATGCCATTAGCCGAAACTAATCATCAACCAATCAAACGTTCCAGAGGTGGTTTATGAAATCACTATAACATGGTAATATCCCTTGAATTGCTCATTCAAATGATTCATAACAACTTGATATTCACTGCAACGTAATAGTAGACCCTTCGTGATACTCGTACATGCGTTCCATAATAGTTTAACATTCAGTAAACACAATGATAGATCCTTTGTAATACACAAAGAAACATTCCATAACAATTTAGCATTCAGTATCACAATAGTACACCCTTCGTATTACTCATCCAACCATTCATGACAATTAATGTTCAATAGAATACAACAATAGATCCTTCATGATTCTCATACAACTATTCATCACAATTACATTCAATAAAATACAACAGTAGATCCTTTGTAATACTCATACAACCATTCGTCACAATTACATCTAATAAAATATAACAGTAGATCCTTTGTAATACTCATACAACCATTCGTCAAATTTACATCGAATAAAATATAACAGTAGATCCTTCGTAATGCTTATACTACCATTCATCAGCAGCCCAAATTCATAATACCCCAATCAACATCTCATAGTCGTTTAATATTCATCGCAACACAATAATACAAATCCACCTCAAACAGGTCATTTCAGAACATTAACATTTTTGTCATTGTTTCAACATTCAACCAGAACCTGATCAACATTTTATAGTTGTTTCAACAATCATCAAGAATTCAATCAAACACTTCATCGTCGTTTCTTCACTCAACAAGGATTTAATAAAATATCATCATAAGTAAATTATTTCAAAACATAAACATCATACGAGAAAAAGGTGGGAACCACCTACCTGTTCCACTTGCGGTTTGTCCTTGTCCTAACGATGGTCCGATCTCGGCCGCACCACCTAAGACATCAAGGCCCAATCATTATATTTGCATCCTCAAATCACATTCATCATCATACTTATTTCAAAAATCCATATGTCAACATTCAAGTGTTCCACATTTTACACCATCATACAATGAAATTGTTACAAACATTTAAGTCATTTATGACCGGGGAGTCTATTGTAAAAAATCGGCAGCGAAAACTGGTTCGTTGCTAACCGCACAATTCGACAGCGAAAACTAATTCGCTGCAGGCCGCACAATTCGGCAGTGAAAACTAATTCACTGCAGGCACTTTAATTTCGCCAGCGAATGCTAATTCGCTACATGCAACTCAATTTCAACAGCGAATCGCAATTTCGCTGCAGTCAATACACTTTCAGCAGCGAACGCTGATTCACTGTAGAACAACTCAACCTCAGTAGTGAATGCTAATTCGCTGCAGTCAACACACTCTCGGCAGCGAAGGCTAATTCGTTGTAGACAACTCGATTTTGGCAGCAAATCATAAATTCGCTACAGAACACACACTTTTGGCAGCGAACGCTGATTCGCTGTAGACAACTCAATTTTGGTAGCGAATCACCAATTCAATGCAAACAACATAACTTTGGCAGCGAATCACAAATTCACTGCAGACAACACAACTTCGGTAGCGAATGCTAATTCACTGCAAACAACTCAGTTTCGATAGTGAATTACAATTTCGCTGCAGACTATACAGTTTCGGCAGCGAAACACAATTTCGCTGCAGACAACACAGCTTTGGCAGCGAATCGTAAATTCGTTGCAGAGTACACAATTCAGCAGCGAATGCTAATTCGCTGCAGACAATTCAGTTTTGGAAGCGAATCATAATTTCGCTGCAAACAACACAACTTCGGCAGCGAATCATACATTCGCTACAGAACACACATTTCAGTAGCGAATGCTAATTCACTGTAAACAATTCAGTTTTGACATGGAATCACAATTTCACTGTAGACAATACAGTTTCGGCAGTGAATCACAAATTCGCTGCAGAACACACAATTCGGCAGCGAATGCTAATTCGCTGCAGATAATTTAAATTTCAGCAGCGAATCACAATTTCGCTGCAGATAATATAGTTTCGGCAGCGAATCACAATTTCACTACAGACAACACAACTTCGGCAGTGAATTGTAAATTCACTGCAGAACACACAATTTGGCAGTGAATGTTTATTCGCTGCAAACAATTCAGTTTCGGCAGCGAATCATAATTTCGCTCCAGACAATACAGTTTCAGCAGCGAATCATAATTTTGTTGTAGACAACACAACTTCGGCAATGAATCATAAATTCACTGCAAAACACATAATTCGACAACGAATGCTAATTCAGTGCAGACAATTCAGTTTCAGCCAAATGCTCATTCTTATTGCAGATAAAGCATTTCCCATTGAACATCTTGGCAATTTATTTGTCTTTCATGACAAGCTTTTTCTTTTGATTTTTAATTGTAGGACTTCGGCACTTGTGCCACAATATTTGCTTTAAAGGAACTAGAAGAGTTGACTCTTTTTTTTGATAACTTGTATCCTCTCTTATCTTTAACCTTAAAATAAGGTCTTCAACTCTCATTTCTTTGCGCTTATGCTTAAGGTAGTTCTTGAATTCTTTCCAAGATGGTGTCAATTTTTCAATGACTGTAGTCATTTAAAGGATTCATTAGAGATATACATTCATCATGTATATCATGTAAGATGAGTTGAAACTCTTTAACTTTATAAAGTTAAGCAAGGTAAAAAATAAGCATTTTATAAAGTTCAGAATGGTAAATTCAAAGCATCCACTAAATCCTTATAAATTCATTTAAAGATTTTAAACAAGTTGCATGAACATATCAACAAGTTTGCAAAACATGTATAAACTATATATATCAACATGATTTCTATTATAGCATATTAAGCAAAAATCATAAATGCTCAATATGTTCACCTAAATTCTTACTATGAATATCATCAAAGTAATCAACCACAAAACTACCTATGAATGCACATTATATATGATTCATCAATGTCATTAAATTACTATGTACAATAGTAAGACTACACAACATGACAAACCATTTAAACAATCCATATTTAATCTTAAAGTTATTTTTCCGTCCATACCCTTTTTTCATCTTAATTTGATGATAACCAATTTTTAAATCAATCTTACTAAACAAACAAGATTTAAGCACTCATTAAAAATATCATCAAGTCTAGGGATATGATGTCCATACTTTACCATACTATTATTAATTGTATCATTTATCAATGGCAAACCACTATGGATGTCATTAGGAAATATATAACAAAATCTTGAAAACAACTTAGAACCTTTATTAGAAAGCCTTAACAAACTATGATCGACTTGAAATTTTAACCAAGATAAAAAAAAAAGATCTCTGAAGACTTTTGGCAAAATTTCAGCTTGATTTTGTGTAGTTGAATAAAAAATTATGTTTGTTGGCGTAAAGTTGCGTAGTAGGACAAATTAAGCTCAAATCCAAATTTGATTGTCCTATATCATCCTCAAAATCCGGTCACAAAGATATAACAACACTGGGAATAAAAGAATCAATATTATTAGTGTTAAAATATGTTTTCTTATACACAAGTAAAATCATAGACATGTCAGAAAAAATAAACACTCTCGATCTCGCTCTCTTTTGTATAGAAACTTAAGTGTTTTCTACACTCTCTTCTTTTCTCATCCTCATTTTCTTCTCTCCACTCTTAGCTTCAATTGACTTTTTTTCTCCATTAGTCGAATCTGAGTCTTTTCTCTCCTCTCTTACTATTTTCTTAAGGCACACTTTATTTTCACTCTTTAAACTCACAACCTCATATGATTTATTCTCTCAATAAAACTCATTGCTCTCATGTTTCACACAATTTATTAGGTTTTTCACACTAATAGTATCATTACGCCTTTTACCACTCTATTCCCATACTTTGATTCTTAAAAGTAACTTAGCAATTTATTAAACAATTAACCAAACTACGCAGTGATTTATTTTATATTTAAAACTCAAGAATCAACAATTATTCAAACTTTTTAAAATAAAACTTGAGGAAAAACTTACGAGTAGGAATGTAAATTTGTGTGAATATAATGATGAAAATAAAGACATAAAATAAAAGCAAGAATTATTATTAAGAGACAATAAAAGCTATGGAATTCAAGAAAATCAAGAAAACGTCTTAAGAAATCAAGAAACTAAAGAAATTGATGCAAGATAATTCTATTCTACCTAAATTTGCAAGAAATCAATCAAGATCACCAAGAGTCCAAAATAAGTTTTGACTAAACCATAGCTCATGTAAGATCCAAAATTTTCAAATTGCTTCTTCATGAATCCTTTCAAGATTTGCAATTTTAATTTTTTTAAATAGGTGCCAGATTTCTCAAGTCTTGATGAACACAATTTGTTTTGTATGTAGTTTTTCAGCAACTTCAAGATTTTTTCCCTATCAAAAACTGAATTTCTTCTTCTTTTTTTTCTTTTAAAATGAAACACAACCAAGATTAATCATGAATCAGTCTTTTTTTATAAGTCAAGACCCTAAAGAGAAAGAAACCAAGAAAAAAAAAGAAACAAACCCTAGATATGGAAAGATCTAAATAAAACCGTAGAATTATTTGTAACAATGAAAATTAAAGAGATATAAGTTGAAATAAAAATCTTGATACAGGAATCATTCAACCACACAAAGAGAAACAAAGCATATAGTATTCAGCAACTTTAGAGAAAATCTCATAAACTAAATAAAAATCTTTATATGTAAATCCTAAAACTAATGGGTTAAACATGCACTCAATTTAAATAAAGTTCAAACTAATTAAAAAAAGGTTTAAAATAATAAAAATAAATAAAACAATAGTCTAAGATTATTTTTCACCATTTACCGCAAATGATATTGAAAAATACCCAAGATAAATAGTTGTTGAAGAATCCTTGTTGATAAAAAAAGCCTGATGCCTTGTAAAATAAGAATTATTTTCTAACCAATTAATTCTTATTGTTTGATATGAAATTATGATAAAATAAGTATGTCAAAAGCTACCATATAAGTTTTCAATAGCATTAAGGACTCCTTGTAGTGAATGAAATCCATCACTTTTAAGGAAACAATGTTTTTTTTTTTTTTTGCACTTTGTTGACAGGTTTTAGGTCCAACTTCAAACACACCATTCCCTCTCGAACGGATGAATTAACAGGCTTATCATATGTCGTTGGAAAGGTACAAATATTTAGTTTTTAACCCAATTAGAATCACATTCAAAATCCTCTTGTAACTCCATTTATTATCCGAAAAGTAGAAAAAGGTTCATACTGACAGATTTGAACTTTTTTAACCTAAGTCTTTTAATTTAGCTCATTGAACTCCTCTTGGATCTACATCGTTTTAGATATTAGAATGCATACAATGAACACTCATAATGAATCATTTGTTGTCGTAATCAGGATCGCATCAATATGTATGTATATATGTATATTATTTTTAATGTTTCAACATGTATATTTTTTGAATAATTGATTTGTTAAAATAAAATCTTCTTGGATTTATATTTATATTATTTTTATGTAACTAAGTATGAGAGTTTTGGTAAAATTCAATATTTATATAAACTTAATATTTAGTTTTTCATTGCATATTTAAACTATAAAATATTAATAAATATAAAACAAATATTTTTTTTTATTGACGAGGAAGCCTCGAGGCTGGTGGGGAAAATTTCTTTTCCCCATGTCCAATCCGCCTCACGGCCATCCCTATAATGTATAAAAACATGAACCGCTCAAAATCTTTAAATTTACCTTTATGGCTTTAACACATGATACTAATGTTATAAAATATATCAATGCTAATAAGTCGATTCAAACCAATCTCTAACTAAAAAAAAAAAAAAACACTAACATTAATGAATTTCCTTAAAAGAATTATTAATTCCCAAAATTAAATTAATTAAAATTTTTATTATTTTCTTATTTATACACCATGTAAAATTCCCTAAATAACATAAAATAAGTTTTATAAATCATTCCTAACTTATATAATACCCTTTTGGGATTGTTATCAAAACTCTAAAAATATTTAAAAAGAAGCAAAAATAAAAATAAAATTCATAAGTAATATAATAACATCATAAGTCATCAAGTTATTAAAATACTTAACTATTCTTTTTGTAGGTTATTTTTCATCATTATCTTACATTAGTTTTGACTCATTTGGGGACAGAATTCATAATATTTACATCATTTATAAAAAAGCTAATATTAAAAAATATAATAAAAATGATTGATATGTAGTATAATTAAATTTGATCTAAATATGAATTATTTCGATAAAATAATTCAGAACTACTATAACAATGATAGTAATTTGTGGTAAGAAAATTATTGCAATTTTGTAATATTAAAACGTAAAAATTAGTGTATGATATCTAATGATATAATTAATTTCTATGGAATATTCATCATATAATCAATGTAAATCAAGTTTTTAAAATTGAAACACTAAAATATTTTTTTAATGGTAAAAATAAAAATTCTTTTATCTTTTTGTTTCTTTTATTTTTTTGTAATAAATAGATGGAAATCCCTTATAAAAAATTGAAAAGTTCAAAAATTATACTCTTTTTTTTTTTAGTGTGGTGAGGCTAGTTTGTGTGAATAAGAAATCAAACAAATTATATGCTAAAAAATTATATAAAATTATTTATATTTTTAAAAAATTAATTTAATAAATATTTAAATTTATCCATCTATAAAAAAATTCATAAAATCTGTTCAAGGTATAAAAAAGGGACTACAAAATAGTTGAATAATACTTATAGAAATCACCCTCTAAAAACCTAAAAAAAGACGGAGAAAACGAAAGAAACAATCGTAGTTCACAAAAAACATTCAGAGAAAGGAAGCTCCATGGGGCAGTCGACGGAAATCGTGAGCTGGACCATTGGGCTAATCTAACAAACTTTCTGCTGAGCCTTTTTGAGCTCATGAGCTGGACCACTCAGCAACCAAACAATGGACCTTTGAGCTCATGCTTGTAGTTATTAGGCTTACTTCATTAATTACAATAAAACCTTTCAATAAAAAACAGACACCGGCCTTCATTCCATTCAATTTCAGTAACCACAGATCCGATCCAGAATTAATCCGATCAAGAAACCAGGTCTCGAGTTTGATTATGACACGTGTCAGGACATCTACAAAACTCAAACAAGGTGGGGGAGTGGAGAATTTTAGGTGTTCTTGCAAAACTAGCCTCGGTGGTCGTGTTTTATCCCGATAATGAGTTGTTTATATATATAAAAACAATGATATTTAGATATTAAAAACAAATTAGAAAAAAATATAAAAACTATTTATGACAAGTATATATCAATGCTAATCAAAATTAAGCTAACACGAGATAATATGTTAAACTTATAGTTTAGGTTAGGTAACTGAAACAACCAATATAAAAGGAATGATAAGGTTTTTCTTAAAAAGAAAATTGTTAGTTTTTAAAATCATAACTAAAAATCATTAGACTTGAATCATCTAATCTAAAAAAATTATGGAATTTATTTTTTAATAAATTAAATATTAAAAAATAAAATTGAAGGGAAAAGAAAAGAATTTTAATTATATAAAATGATTAAAAAAATAATAATTTAAAAAATAAGAATCAAAATTATTATTATTATTATTATTATTAAGCAATATCATCACTATTATTATTATCGTTATTATTATTAAAATTACTTTTATTATTATTATTACTACTACTACTATCACCAAAATTTTTACCATCATCAATATTATCATCATAACTATTAATATCATAACTATTATTAATATTATTATCATTATCATTATAGTTATTATTACAATGAAAACTACTACTACCATCACCATCACTATTATCATTATTATTACTATTATTATTATTATTAATATTATCATCATTATCAGTGTTGATTTTATCATCGTCATCAATAAATTGCTTGGGACAAGCCCTTTGGGCCCTGTAATTTAGTTGCTGTCTCTTTTGTTCTTTGTAAAAGAACAGATTGTTTTGTTGGCATATCAAAAGAACTTATCAAGTTGGTTGTTGGTGACGTATGTCGTAGATTCTGTTTGTCTTTTGAGATTTGGTTGATAAGTTCATGGTGCCAGTGCTGGTGCCTGCAAAATTGCTGGGCTGTTTTTGGGCGACTCTGCTTTGTCTTTTATATAAAGGGAGATGTGGGTGAGCTGTTGTTGTTGGAATTTCTTGCTATAGGGATCAGAAGGATACTGATTTCCTTTTTTCTGTGTTGTTTGCATTGGTTGGCGAGAAGAAACATGTTGGGAGGATTCATGTCTCTTGCTGGACCTCCGATTTTAGACAATTTGTTGCTTTTTTCAGTCTCTTTCACTGGGAACACATTTTATAGATTTTGTATCGGTTGTTCTTGCTCTATCATGGCTTGTCAACACATTTATCTCTCTTTTGTTTTACAAAGGGA
>Ga0307515_10012593_pt1 | contig 15898 bp, 6 predicted proteins | sample 17_EM_MG_FD_194513 | JGI IMG/M metagenome (GOLD analysis project Ga0307515, IMG submission 194513) | Populus trichocarpa ectomycorrhiza microbial communities from riparian zone in the Pacific Northwest, United States - 17_EM | ecosystem: Host-associated > Plants > Roots > Unclassified | place... | reverse complement strand
AAAATGCTAGAAATGCTAGAAAATGCTAAAATGGCAGAAAAGTAAAATTAGATGCTGGTAAATTTTTTCCTAACGTTAGTTCTACGCGGGTTAAAAAGCCTTGCTTTAAGAGCTGTTGTAAGCAAAGTAATATTATCCTACCTTTATTTAGACCCCCGCTATAGTATTTATAGACCCTACTATAGTTTTAAGAATGCTTTACCCGTACGTTTTAGGACTAGCTCTATTTATATAACGCAGCTTTAGCTTTTACCTCTATTAACTACACCGTTACTAACCATAGCGCTACTTTAGCCGGTATTAATTGTTTCTAAATCTATGGCGAATTATACTACCTTACTAGGCCTATAAAAGCTCCCTTTAGAGCTACACTTTAATATACTTAGCTTTACTTTTACAACCCCACCTATACTACTAATATCCGTTTATAAACCAATCTATAGCTTAATACGGAGGTTTTACGGCGTCTTACTAATATACTACATAAGATTAGTAATCCTTTTATTACTTTATACCGGACTGCCGTAGAATAGCTCTAGGCGTAAACTATGTCTACTTTATTATAGGTTATTCTAAACCCATAAATAAAGCTAATTATTAAAGTAGGCGCTAATCAGCGCCGTAAAAATCTGCCTATAACTAATAAGGTTACTATTATTATTCCTAATAAGCATAAAAACGCTAGCTATTGCGATATTATTCTTACTAACTATAGCCCGCCTAGGGAGCCCCCGCGTTACTACCATATTAATTTAAACTACGCCGCTTATATACCGCTACACTATATACTACTCTTCCCTTACGGCGACCGTGGCTAGCACTAGGGTATATAGCTCTATAGCGATTTCTGTGCCTATTAGTATAACTAGCTTCCCTAGTAAGCCTATTTTCGGTTTTACCTTTACGTCTGTAACGGCTCCAAATTAGTGCCGTTTACCTTTTACTAGCTATTTTAGCAGTATATAGTTAATACTTAGGCCCTATACGACTAGAATAAGCTTAACTAGATCCGTTTCTATTAGTTTAACCTTTATATGGACCTATATAACGGTATTACGGATGCTATCTCCCGTAGAGATATTAACGCTAATTCTATTAGCCGCCGTATTGTCCTTTCTTTAAGCTACCTAGGTAGCGCCCGTTTTATCGGCCAGTGCTACTAAGATGCTATAGCTATAGTCCGCCGTTACGGCTGTCTAAGCCTATTTATTACTTTTACGGCTAATCCGCGGTGGGACGAAGTTATATATAAGCTTTTACCTTTCTAAACTGCCACTAACCGCCCTAATTTGGTTGCCCGTGTTTTCCATATAAAGGTTACCTACCTTTTTACCGACCTTAAGAAAAAGTAAATTTTTGGTAAATTCCTTGGCTGCGTTTAGACTATTAAATATTAAAAATAGGGCCTACTATATCTCTACCTTTTTCTTTTTTTACATCTAAAGGACCGTGATTTGTTTATAGATCTGGTAGTTATTAACCGCTATATATCTGCAAAGCTTTTATAGCCCTAAGATGACCCTACCGGACGCCTTACAGACATTATGCGGACTATAATAGTTTATAGGCTTTGCGGTACTACTAATCTAAACGCCCCCTATATAGTTGCTAGTGCTCTAGGGCGTTTACTAACCTACTTAAAGCGGTTTTTAAAGCCATTCTGCCCCGTAACGGTTGTATATAACAATAGGTACCCTTAGTATCGGCGCCGCGATAATTTATAGTTGTGGCCTGTCCGTATACTAGGCGGTAATAGTGCCACTATAAACCTTAATAACCGCTATATAGTACCATATAATCCGTATTTTAGCGCAAAGTATAGGGCCTATATTAATGTCGAGGCCTATACCTCTATATAGGCTATAAAGTATATTAATAAGTATATCTATAAGGGGGACGACTATATAACCGTATAGCTCTTAGATGATAATAACAAAATTAGTAAGTACCTTTACGGTAGATATATCGGCCCTACAGAGGCCGTCTAGCAGCTATTTAAGTTTCCTATTTATAAGGAGTACCCCCCTATAATGCACCTTACCGTACACCTTTCTAGCTAGTAGCCTATTTATTTTCAGCCAGACGAGTCTATAGAGGACTTATAGTAGCGGCTTAAGATAGCCTATTTAACTTTAACTGCTTGGTTTTAGTATAACACTAAAAATATAGATAGTCGTGCTACGCTTTACTAGGACTTCCCTTATAAGTATACCTTTATAGTAAAAATACGCTAGTAGCAGTGCCGCGCCCGCCTAAAGGATACCGTTATTAGCTGTATATATTACTGCAGCCCCATTACTAGCAAGCGGTATTACTTACGGCTATTACTTACTGTTGTTCCTAGCGCTACCTCTTTTAAGCACCTCCGTACTATTGCTGGCACTATTTACCTAACCTTTTAAGCCGCCTACGTAGCTTTAGGGCTCCTTAATAACGATAATAAGTAGGTTAACTGCCTATAGGAAGTATTTATATTCACTACTAGCGCCTAACTACAGTCTCTTTTTATAACTGCCTTAGTCTACGGCCCCGTAAGTAACCTACTTACCCTTTAGGTAAAATATAAGCCGTCTCTCTATAACAATCTCCCTTGCGTTTTAGAGCGTTGGCCTAATCTTCTAGGTAGCATTGAGGATATATATCTGGATTACGGCCTATATCTTATTTAGTGGGTACTTGTAGATTACGGCAAAACTCTTACGGATTATTTTCTGCCTTTACTATAGTACTGCTAGGACCTTATAGATGGTAACCCGCTTATTACTATAGAGCTAAATTATAATACTACTAAGGAAGGCCGTTTTTTTTTACAGAGCTACGTTTCTAGCTAAATTCCGACTAGGCCGCCTACTTTACTATAGTTACTACCGCTATAAATACAGACCTATAGGCCGCCTATTTTTTCCTATAGGGCCCTATAGGCACTAGCAAAACCTTTCTCTACCGCTGTATCTGCTACTACTACCATTCCCACAGCCGTATTGTTCTCTATATTGCCTCTTCTAGTATAGCTGCCCTTTTACTACCTAGTAGCCAAACTACCCACTCCCGTTTTTGCATTCCTATCGATCTATATAAGGAATCTATATATAACGTACCTAAAGACTCCTAGCTAGTACAGTTACTACGCTTTACTGCCCTTATAATTTAGGACGAAGTGCTAATATAGCACCGTTACTACTTTAAAGCCATGCACTATATACTTATGGACGTCCGTTCTAATACCCAGGCTCTTTTTAACGGCGTTCCCGTTATTTTAGGTGGTAATTTTACTTAGATCTTACCTGTTGTAAAACGGGGGACCTATACTAATGTTATTGCGGCCTACTTACAGTAATTCTTTTTATAGCCTTCCCTCTATATTCTATTACTACGCTAGAATATATACGTTTTAGAAGGCGAGCTAAATTAGCGCTTTACTACCTAGGTCTATAGTCTTTCTTATAACCTTACTCTTACTGGCTATATTTAGCTACTTACTAATATCGCCTAGTTTACTAGTCTACAGCCTTTTTTTAACTTTGTTTACCCTCCCGCTCTTTTATAGTAGGTATATACTAATCTCTATACGTTCTACAGCTGTACTATCTTAACCGTCCGTAACGATACCGTTACTACTATTAATGATATAATTCTCCCCTCCCTTAATGGCCCTAAGTCCGTCTTCTACTTTACGGATACTATAGAATAGGATGATTTAAATACTAAAAATACTCCCCCCCCCAGAGCTTTTATAGAGCTTTAACCCTATAGGCCTCCTTCTCGCATAGCTCTGCCTTAAGGTTAGCGCTCTAATAATCCTTTTACGGAACCTATACCCTAAAGAGGGCCTTTATAACGGTACCCGCATAGTTCTTACCCAGATAGGCTGCCGCTGTCTTAAAGCCCGTATTTTTGGCGGCTCCTTTACTAACTAGCTATAGGTTATCCTATAGATTAAACTATCTTCTATAAAAGGCAAGCTACTATTTATTATTAGTTAACGACAGTTTCCTATCCGTTTATTTTTTGCGATAACTATAAATAAGTTATAGGGTTAGTCTTTTACCTTTATAGGCGTTAATTTACGGATGCCGGTTTTTACACATAGTTAGCTCTATATTGCACTATCTTAGGTTACTACCGTAAATGGTATTTTAGTATTGCTTCCCCCAAATTAAACAGAAATGGTTAATATTATATATCTAGAAGTTTTGCTTTTATAATAAGGTATATTATTTTATTAAATAATTACTTCTATAACTGCCCTATAGGGCCAGTAAAGCCTCCGTAAATGCCCCGTAGGGTCTAATAAACCCCTTACCCCCCTTACCTCCCCTCCCCTACTCCTTATCCTTCTCTAACTCCTCCTTAAGTATAACCACCAAACGGCGGAGCAGCCCTGTAATCCGCTAGCGCTGCCTGGGATGGGGACAGACGTAGGTAGGCGGGGCCTCCTCCTCTTCCTCCTTATCGTCGTTATTGTCGTTATTATTATCGTTATTATCGTCGTTATTAGTGGCGGCGGCGGCGGAAGTGGGAGGTATAGGGGCGCGGGAGTAAGAGTAGGAGTGGGCTGCGGTAGGGGAGGCGGGGGCGGTAGCAGACGCTATTATCTCTATTAGTTATACTTTTTACAGTTTACATTACTAACTTATAGGCCTAGAAGAAGCAGCGCGCCCCTTTACTGCCATAATAGCAGTTAGCACAGCTGCTATATAGCTGGCCCGCAACTAGCACACACTCCGTAAATAGGCTACCGCCCTATACGCACGACGTATAAGCCTACGGGGCTGCCGTACCCCGGCTTTACGCTAGGGCCGCCTTTATATTTAGGGCCCTGGCCTTAAGGCGGACCCCCTAGTAGACTTTAGGAGCTCTACCTAAGCTAGGAACCTACCGTAAAGACACACCCTAAACGCGTGGCAGGGGACATAGCACCCACATTATAGCCGTGTTAGTGGCGGCGGCTTTAGTAGCGGCGGCGAGCGCGGTAGGGAGAGGGTTTTAAGGGGGGAGGGCGGCGGGGGGGAGGGCGGTAGCGGGCTAATTGATGGCCGTGAAGCCAGCCAGGGGGGGAGCAGTGGCGGCAGCGGCGGTGGCAGCAGCGGTAGCGGCAGCAGCGGCGGCAGCGGCAGTAGTGGGAGCGGGAAAGGGCCTAGCCGCAGCAGCAGCCGCAGCAGCTATTTATATATTAGTATCTTCCTAATTTCTTAAATTCTTTTATAGTACTAATGCTTACTAGTACGCTTATCTGCTAGGACTAAAGTCCCGCACGTAGGCACCTTAGCCTAAGATGGCGGCGGCACGGATAAGAAGCGGCGGCTGGGCGCGGACATGGCGGCGGCTGCGGCGGTAGTGGTGATAGTAATAGTAGTAGCGGCGGCGGTAGCAGTAGCAGTAGGAGTAGGGGTAGGAGCAGAAGCAGAGGTATTAGCAGCAGCAGCAGCAGCGGTGGTGGTAGCGGTAGTATTAGTGCTGTTACTTAAAGAAGAAGACGACGATAATAACGACAACGATGTAAATAGCTATTGTTAATATACATTACGTAATCAATTATGTAAATCTATATCGCGTATTTGTTACGTAAAGGCTACCTAAGTTGCAACAGCGGGACGCCACCTCGCGTAGTGAGGTGGTTAATTAAGTTTTTAGTACGCGAGGTACATGTATACGTAAAAGCACGGGGCTTTCCTATAGAGGCCCCTATAGTGGGGTTTTATAACACTACCCCCCCTCTTATAGAGGCGGAGCTCCGGCGACGCTATGGTTACTATATATATATAAAAGGGACACTTAGGGTATAGAGAAAAAAAAAGGGGGTATTGCTAAAGGCTTATAATAACGTTATATAATAAGGCTTAGCGCCTAAAAATCTAACTAATTAGATAACTTTAACCGCTAGTTAAAGTTCCTAGACATTTTAACAATATTTAGATTATATAATCACATTTTGCCATTATATAATGGCAATCTACGGCAATTTAACGGCAATTTGCCCTTATATGGCAATATATAACGGTTTAACTCTATAAGGGCTCCTATAAAGGATTAGACGTAAAATCTCTGCTTAGGCCTAGTTTCTATAGGTTCGTATAGTAAAAATATATAGCTCTGTAGTAAAGCCGCCGTCCTCTACCTTTACTAAAGTATTTAGAGTTAATAATTTGTTTAACTATCTATTCCTTATAGTTCTTATCTTTATTCTTATCTTGGATTAGTACTAATAGGGGTTTAGGCTATATCTATCCTAGTAAGGGGTTAGGCTGGTAAAGATATAGTAGCTATAGGTAAAGTATAGGCCATATTTTATAGGTAGCTAGGGTAGGTAGAAGCTCTAGCTTATATATAGCTCCCTTATTAATAACTTATTTAATTAAATAGGGGCTAAGGTTTTTATAATTAAATAACTTTATAGGCCTCTATATAGAGATATTGTATATATCTAGCTATACCTAATTGCCCACACGTATCTCTAGTGGTGGCGTTTTATAATAGTTAGCGAAATAGGCCTACTTTGCTTAAGCCTAGGCCATTTCTCCCTTATAGTAGTTAAGTAGATTTTTTATACGGTCTATATACTAGTTAGCAAGTAGTATCTTAAGGCGTTTTTTATATAGTAGTTTTTTATTAATAGGTTTTTGTTACGGACGCTTTAAGTATAATATTATAACTACTTAGGGAAGAGTTAAAAGAAGCTAGTTAGTTAATATAGGCACGGTCTAAGATAAAGCTGGTAGAACTATATAATAAGGAATAGTAAGTAAGTTATATAATGTTATACGCAGTATACGCAGTATATAAAGGGAATGTATATATAACACGTATAACACGTACCTTACGTATAAGGAGGATTTCTTAGGAGTTAGGTTGTATATTTAAAGGACCTTAATCCCTACCTAGATAGTTCCTCCCTTATAGTAATTCTTAGAATATAATTAAAGTTAATCTATTAGGCAACTACTCTACTAGTTGTTATTATTGTTAACTTATTATTGCATTACCTATATACCTAGCCTATTAACAGAACCTATTATAGTACTTACTATAAGGTTCCGTTACATAATTACTACTTAGTTACGGTATTAATAAGGAAGTTAAATAATATGCCACCAAAAGTAGCTATAACGCCATTAACGGTAGTAATGACCTTAGGGTTAGGTAATGACACCAGTATAATAGATACTAATTTGCAACTAGTTATAGTTAGATAGTTATAGGCGATAGTTAATTAGTTAACAGATAATAATACAGCACTTAAAAATAGGGTTAATGGAATAGGAGCAGTAAAGGTTAAGTTACCTTTAATTAAATAATTCTTAAAAGAGAGATTAAAGCTTAAAGGATTCCTTATATAAATGCACTTTAAGGTTATATAGGAAGGAGTAAAGTTGGCGATATTTATGGATTAAGTAGCGTACGCAGGATTGTTCTTAACAGGAAGAGCACTTAAATAGTTTAAGCCTTACCTTATAGAAATATAGGAAAATGGTATAATAACCACTAATTAGGAAGTACGATATATATTTTCTAATTAGACTAAATTTATAAAATAATTAATACAAATATTCGGGGACCTTATTACGGACGCTTTAAGTACAATGCTATAACTACTTAGAGAGGAGTTGAAAGAAGCTAGTTAGTTAATACAAGCACGGTCTAGGATAGAGCTGGTAGAACCATGTAACAAGGAATAGTAGTATAAGTCACGTAAGGTAATCTGTGTAATCTGTATAATCTATATAATCTATAACAGAGCAGATAGAGTATACGTATATTACGTATAAGGAGGATTTCATAGGAGTACGGTTGTGTATTTAAGGACCCTTAGTCCCTACCTAGATAGTTCTTTCCTTGTAGTAATTCTTAGAATACAATTAAAGTTAATCTATTAGGCAACCACTCCACTAGTTATTATTACGTTGTTAACTACTTATAATACCTACACACCTAGCCCATTAATAAGCCTATTGTAGTACTTGCTATAAGGTTCTGTTATATAATTACTACCTAGTTACGGTTTTAAGAAGTCGAATAATATGCCACTAAAAGTAGCCACTATAACGCCATTAACGGCGGCAACTACTTTAAGGTTAGGAGGTAACACTAGTATAGCAGATACTAATTTATAACAACCTATAATGGTTAGATAACTATAAGAGATAGTTAACTAGTTAATAGAAAATAATATAATACTTAAACAAAGGGTTAATAGGATAGGGGCAGCAAAGATTAAGTTACCTTTAATTAAGAGATTCTTAGGAGAGAGATTAAAGCTTAAGGGATTTCTTATATAAATGCACTTTAAGGTTATATAAGAAGGAGTAAAACTGCCAATACCTATAGATTAAATAGCTTATGCAGGACTATTCCTATTAAGGAGGGCACTTAAATAGTTTAAGCCTTACCTTATAGAAATACAGGTAAATAGAATAATAACTACTAACTAAGAGGTGCGGTTTATATTCTTAAGTTAGGAGGGATTTACGGAGCGACTTATATAAATGTTTAGAGACCTAGAGGCAGTGACCACCGTGGAAAGGAAACTCTAAGATATTATATAATAAACCTTAGCAATTAAGTATATAATATAGTTCTAAACGCTAGCTATATAAGTTAAGTGGAATAATAAGGCGCTTATGGCATAGTATAAATAGGGACTTAAGGCTAAAGTCTAGGACGTAATTATTCTAATGGAAGATATGGACACCCTAAGGGAATTAATAGATTAAGCAATTAAGATTAATAATTGGATCTACTAAAGGGAACAGGCTAAGAGAGGTTAGGATAGAGTTCTATAGTTATATAAGACGTAGAGTACGTAATAACTAAAGCCAAATTAGAAACTATGGTATAGCGCAGAGCTAATAGACTTAAGCAGTACTAAAGAAACCTATAAGAGATAGAGTAAGAAACTATAAAAACCTAGAGGTTAAGGATCTAGTGATTATAAGACTAAGGAGTAAAGGCTAAACCAGGGATCTTAGTAGTAGAAGACGTTTAGGCGGACTCTATAGTAAAGTTAGCAGTTTAAAAACGGAGCTTATATAAATTACGGGAAATAAGATTATTTCGCGAGGGATTATAAAGATGGTTAGAGTTACTATACAATAAAGGGAACTAGACTAATAGTAGAAGACATACACATATAGAGGGATAATAGTGTACTATAAGGAATAAAAGAGTGTTTAATTAGAAGTTTCGCGTTTTGTTATAATAACGTATACTAAATTTATAAAGACGCCAAGTATAGCGTAAGCTATTAGCTATAAGAGCTAAAGTTAAAGGGACTTAGAGGAACTAAAGAGTTAGATAAAGAATAAGATCGACTCTATAAGCTAGATTAAGATATTATAGTAACGTGTAAATAATAATTAGTAATAATAATAATAGAGTCGGAGTACTTATTAATTAATAGTAATAAGGAAGAAAAAGGAACTAATTAGGGGTATCCAAACCTTAATAACGTAATAGAAGTAGAGACTAAGACTACTACTAAACGGGGCTTAGTAACGGGTATTATAACACCATTAGATACAGCATCTATTACTTAATAAGACGGAAGGAGTAATATCTAAAAGAGATTAAGTAAGCAGATAACTGCTAGTACTAGCTCACTACTTAATAAAGGCAAAAAGCTAAAGGCTTAAGATTCTTAAGATAAGATAAAAGATAACTAAGATTCTTAAGACGAGATAAGGTATACCTAAGGACCTACAATAGATAAAAACCGATGGAGTAGGGTAGTAGCTTAGTTTAAGAACATATAAATAAGCTTAGGAGAAGAATTCCCAACAGTATAAGACTCTTAAGACGAGATAAGTAAGATTTAAGATTCTTAAGATGAGATAAGAACACCACAAACGCCTAGTTAGACTAAGGCGGGAGTTAGGCTTAAGTTAGAAGCAAGCTTAGGATTAAAGAATCTAAGGGACTAGAAATTTGGAGTATAAATAAGGACACCCACAGATAAGAGGCAAGGGGCTTCTTTATAGATTAGAGAATCTATAATATAAATAGCAGTTAGACTAGGAGATAGATATATAGACTTAGAAGACTTACTAGGGGAACGCAGTGTTCGGCCTAAAGATTAAAAAGTTAATATTATAATTAAGAAGCACGAATACTTTAAGGATCTACTTGTAAGACGTAAAAGGAAAGAAACCATAAAGGAATTTAGAGCAAGAATTACCTTATAGTAAGAATAGAAACTAGATAAGAGATCTAGTATATTAGGTCGTATTAGGAACAGAGTACTTATATAAAGAATTACTAATAGGCCTAGAATAGGCACACTAAGAGCCAAGTAGCTTACTAAACTAGAAGAAGAGAAGGATCTAGGGATCTTAACTAGATTTAAAGAATAATATATAAAAGGCTGTTACAACGCAGTAATAAAGAGATATTTCCTTACGGATATACTATATATACTTAAAGGGTTATACCAAAAGTGGTATAAATAACGACATAATAATAAGTAGGAAGATTTCTATATATAGTTAGATAAAAAAGTTATCCAAGACCACCCGATTACGGAAAAGGCTATAACTTATATTAAAGGGGCCTTAATTATAATATTAAAAGATCTAGAGGAGTAATTAGAGGACTAGAGAAGCGAGAGGTAAATTATAGTACCTACGAACAAAGTTGCAACGCTTAGATTAATATAAGAAAGGTTTAAACTTAAGGATAAAGACAAGCTAAGAGTTAACCTATATTATATACTATTATAGATAGTATATATGGATAATACGTGTAATATATATAGAGCACCTAAGAATAAAAATTAGAAGTATCTAATAAGGATATATTAGATGACGGACGAGGCGAAATATTAAAACGCTAAGTATATGTATAGTTAGTACTTAATAGAAGTTTAAGAATAAGGGGACTTAATACTTTAGCTAGGAAGATTCCTTACGGAAGAATGCCTAGATGGATAATAGTGGTGGGAATATCCTAAGAACACGTGTTTATAGTATATTAAAGAAAAGAAATAAACTAAGTATAAATAAGATCTAGTAGCTAATAGTTAGGAAAAGTAGAGGCTTACGGGACTAGAGGGAACTAGTAGTAGAGCCTTAGACCTTTAAAGGAATTTAAGGTTAATATCTAAATTTATAAGTTAAGTGGTAAGATTAACAGTTTAAGGCATTAATAGATAGTGGAGTAATAAAGAACCATATCTCGCTAATAGCAGTTAAAAAAATGGGAATACTATATAGGAAAAAGGAATATCCTTACCTATTAGTAATAATTTTAGGAGATCTAATAGCCTATGGAGGAGGCATTATTAATCTTAAAATAGAACTAATTTAGTTAACCATTAAGGGAAGATAAGTAGAGATGTCTTTTAATATATTACTATTAGGGAATAATAAGGTAGTGTTAGGAATACCTTAGTTATAGGAATATAATTTAAAGATCGATTAGATTATAGGTTAAGTTAATATTAGGGATACTTAATGACGTAAGATATAATAATAAGCTAAGCTAGTATAGTACTAAGTAGGAGTAACCTACGAAGAAATAGAGAAAGGGCTAAGCTATATACTAAAGAAATACCATAAATATAGTAAGAAACTATAGTTACTAAAAAGTAAAAAGCTGTTAGAGTATATAGTATGGGATTATAAGATAGAGCTAGAACTAGGAATAAGTTTAAGGTTTTTTCTAATCTATAAGCTTACTAAAGAGGAAGGTAGAGTACTAAAAGAGTTTATTTAGGAAAACTTACGAAAGGGATACATTAGACTATTATAGTTATCAGCGGGTTATTTAGTACTATTTATACCAAAGAAAAACGGCAAACTAAGGCTGTATATTAACTATAGATAGTTAAATAGTATTACTAGGAAGGATAGGTATCCTTTACCCTTAATTAGCGAGATTTAAAACAGAATAGGTAATACGTAAATCTTTATAAAGATAGATCTAAGATGGGTGTACTATTAGATTAGAATTAAGGAAGGTAATAAATAAAAAGCAGCCTTTAGGTTAAAGGAAAGACTGTATAAATTATTAGTTATATAATTCGGGCTTATAAACGCACTAGTAACGTTTTAGAAGTAAATTAATAATATATTAGGAGAATACTTAGATAAATTTATTATAGTATATCTTAATAATATTATTATCTACTTAATAATTAAGGAAGAATACGGAGAACATATTAAATGGGTTTTAAAGAGACTATAAGAAGAACAGATGCTAGTAGAAATTAAGAAATGCGAGTTCTTTACTAGGAAGACCGATTTTGTTAGATTTATTATTAAACTAGGCCAACTTAGTATAGATTTAAAAAAGATTAAGGCTATAGTAAATTGGTAAAAACTAGAGAATATTACGCAGTTAAGATCGTTTTTAGGGTTTTACAATTACTGCAGAAGGTTTATAGCGTAATGGTTAAAGGATATTAAGCCATTTACGTAATTAACGAAGAAAGAAGAACTATAGGTATAGGGAAAGGAGTAATAAGAGCTGTTTAAGAAAGTTAAAAGGTTATTTACCTAGGAGCTAGTTCTTAAGATCTATTAACTAGGACTAGAGACGGTTGTAAAAATAGATGTATTAGACTTTATACTAGGGGTATACTTTATATAAAAGTATCTAGACGGATAGCACCTAGTAGCATACTATAGTTAGAAGATAACACTACTAGAGTTAAACTATAACATCTATAATAAGGAGTTATTAGGTATAGTTACAGCACTAAAGAAATAGAGAGCATTCTTATAAGGTATAGAGAAACTATTTATAGTTAAAACGGATTATAAAAACCTAATAGGGTTCCTAATAATAAAGGAACTAAATTAAAGATAGGTTAGATAGGTAGAGATGCTTATAGAATACTATTTTAAGATTTAGTATATTAAGGGTATAGACAATACGCAAGCCGATGCGCTAAGTTAAAAGGCTAAACTATAAAATAATAAAAAGCCATTAGGGGCTTTACTGCGAAAAGATATAGATAGACTGATTAGATATAATTATCCAAAAATTATAGCAACTTAGAAAGAACTAGAAGGAGTTTATAAGTTACTAGAAAGCTTTTAGGTATAAAAAATTCTAAAAGTATAACTAGAAGATTTATAAACGGATATATATAAAAACCGAGAAGTAAAGTATATCCTAAGAAGTATAGCAGAATACTTTATAGAGGAGTTCTATAAGGAACTAACTTAAAAATATAACGGAGCTACGGGCTTAGTATTAAGACTTTAAGAGGAGTATATTATTAACGGAATCTAGAGGATAGCTAGGAAGGTCACTAAGGAGTATTTAAATTACTAAAGGAATAAACTAATAAGGTATAAGCTATATAGAGGGCTATAACCTATTAAAATACTAGAGAGACTATAGGAGGTTATATTATAGGACTTTATTATAAAGTTGCTAAAGTTAAGAGATCCTATTACTAGACAAGATTATAATACAATCTTAGTAATAATAGATAAGCTTACGAAGTGGGGATACTTTATAGCCTATATAGAAGAAATCTTAGTAAAGGATGTCGCTAGAATCTATATTAAAGAAGTGTTCGTAAGATATAGAGTACTAAGTAAGATTATATTAGATAGAGATCTAAGATTTATAGCAGTATTTTAGGAGGTGTTCTTAGCGGAATAAGGAGTCAAAGTAGTAACTTTTACCATATATTATCCGCAGACAGACGGTTAAACGGAAAAATTAAACTAGACACTAGAGTAGTATCTAAAGCACTATATTAATCACGCATAGAATAATTGGGTATTATTATTACCAATTATATAGTTCGCATATAATGCGACACTACAGAAAGGAATAGGTACGTTACTATTTAAGGCGAATTACGGATATAAGCTAAGAATATCGTTATCGCTATAATAAGTAAAGAAGATAAGTAGCATAGCTAAGTAAAGAATGGAGACTTTAATAAATCTTTATGCAAACCTTATAGAAATAGCTAAGGTAGTACAGTAAAGAATAAAGAAATACTATAATACTAAGAGATCTAAGGGACTAGATCTTAAGGAGGGAGATAAAGTATAGCTACTATATAAAAACTTTAAAAGTCGACAACCAAGCAAGAAGTTAAATTATATTAGACTAGGACCTTTCGAAATTATATAAAGGATTTTACCGGTTACGTTTAAGTTAAACCTACTAGCCAAAATAAAAATCTACCCTATATAGCATATTATAATGCTAAAGCCAGTATATAGGAATGTTAAGCTACTAGTTTACAAAGCAGACACGTATAGAGGTTAAGAAGAGGACAAATAGTAAGTTTTAAGGATCATTAGTTATAAGGATACAGATAATAAAATATAGTATAAGGTAAAGTGGATAGGCTATAATAAGACTACCTAGGAGCTACTAGAGAACCTAAAAAACGCTATAGAAAAGGTATAGGAGTATTGGAAGAAAATAGATTAGGTAATATTAATAAGAAAGGATCGCTAAAGAATAAGTTACCTAAGGGGGACCTAGGAAGAGCGACTACTAAACTACTTAGAGTTATTCCCTTTATAGGAAGAGAGTTAGTTCTTTTATTACTAAGTTCCTATAGACCTTATTCTATAAGCTTCTACTCCTTAAAACGAACCTTTTTATAAACTTTTTTAAGACGGATTAAATGAGTAGACGTAGTAAGATAAGAGTTAAGGGCTCACTATTAAGCATTAGTAGCCTCTTTTTTAGCGTTACGAGAATAACGAAGTTCTGATAATACCACTAATAGCTTATTATTAAGTTTCGCAGCGGCAGATTAAACATAAAACCCTATAATAAATTACTTAGAGAACTTAACGACTATTAAGAGTTATAGGACGTGTATATTTAGCGTTAGAGATAGAGCGAATATCGTAAGATAAATAAATATTTACTTTAGTGCACTCTAAGCAAGAGGACAGTTACTAAGAGGAAGGACTTGCTAACGCAATATAGACTAACCCCTCTTTCGTGTAACAAGAATATAGAGATAGTATTATCTCACCTAGCGATAATATAATAGCGATGGTATAAAACCAACGGGCTATAGAAGAAGAAGAAATTGCTTTAGGTATAATAAGTAATAATATTAACCAAATTAATTAAACGGATATTATACCTCTAGTAAACGACCTAGAGATGCTAGAAATCTTTAAGGACGAAGATAAAAAGGAGGGAGATGGTGTTACGGACGCTTTAAGTACAATGCTATAACTACTTAAAGAGGAGTTAGAAGAAGCTAGTTAGTTAATATAAATACGGTTTAGGATAAAGCCGGTAGAACTATATAACGAGCAATAATAGTACGAGTTACGTAAGGTAATCTGTGTAATCTGTATAATCTATATAATCTATAATAGAGTAGATAAAGTACACGTATATTACGTATAAGGAGGATTTTATAGGAGTATAGTTGTGTATTTAAGGACCCTTAGTCCCTACCTAGATAGTTCTTTCCTTGTAGTAATTCTTAGAATATAATTAGAGTTAATCTGTTAGGCAACTACTTCACCAGTTATTATTACGTTGTTAACTACTTGCAATACCTACACACCTAGCCCATTAACGAGCCTATCGTAGTACTTACTACAAGGTTCCGTTACAGACCTAGAAGTAATAACTATAGTAAAAAAAAAGCTTTAGGACCTAATATAGTAAGCTTTAGTAATTAAGTATATAACGTAGTTTTAGACATTAGCTATATAGGTTAAATAGAATAATAGGGCGCTTATAGCATAGTATAAATAGGGACTTAAGGTAAAAGTCTAGGATGTATTATTGTCACGGCACTGACCTGACGCGTTGTTATGGCTTGTGTACGCGTATAGAAGTCAGGGCCACCTCTCGCACAGTGCCACCTCTCGCACACTTTTCCTCACCAAAATATACCTTTTTAGACCACCTATAACTTAATAACCTTTCTATAGAATTTTATAAAAATTTAAAT
>Ga0307515_10012592_pt1 | contig 15899 bp, 14 predicted proteins | sample 17_EM_MG_FD_194513 | JGI IMG/M metagenome (GOLD analysis project Ga0307515, IMG submission 194513) | Populus trichocarpa ectomycorrhiza microbial communities from riparian zone in the Pacific Northwest, United States - 17_EM | ecosystem: Host-associated > Plants > Roots > Unclassified | place... | reverse complement strand
CATCCTTACCCAGCACAAAAAAGTCCGAAGAGGAGCCGAAGGGGACACCCTCCCCACATATGCACCAACAGTCATCACAAGCTTCGCACTCCCAATCATGTCTCACGTATCAGCTGCTTCCTTGGCCCTTCGCCCTCGCTAGTCCTCATATCAACCACGGCGATTTCCCACATCACCATAACAAAGCAAATGACAACTTTCACAACGATAATCCCATCATCGGCTTTCACCGCTTTGACAAAAGTCATGCCGCTCTCCACTACGATTCTCCAGCCGCGAGCAATTGTCACCGTGGACTACACCTACAGGATCGCCCGTGGTTTGCTCAAAATTGTGTTTATAACCATTATTCTGGTAAGCCTTTCCCCCTGCTGTTCAGCATTGCTGCATTTTTATACTTAGTCTTATTTCCCCAGATCACCTCCCAATTCAAAATATTAGTCCTCTAACAGACGAGTTCCTGGCCATGCGACAACAGTGCACCACCCTGTGCTATCGAAAGGCTGGGTGTGTTATGTTCTTCGCATATCAGGACCTCGATGTTTAGGTGGGTAATCCACAGGCTTGGCTTTGTTGGATACGGTTCCGTATAATGGGCCGTATATACAGTGCAGTATTCAGTGGCTAGGGCTTAATGTTGCTTATGGTAAGGTACGAGGTTCTGGAAGAAGGAAATGTTGCTTGGGCGAGTCATTGAAGTTATTTTGCGAGAGTGTCAGTTAGGTGTTTCGTGTACAATGTTGATGAGTAGCAAATTCGCGAGCCATAATCTGAAGTCAAATGTAACCCCTTCACTCACGCTTTTCTCACCGCAACAACTCCTTTCATCTCTTCTTTCTCTATCAGTTGATTGTTTGAGCCTTATTAACACCATTAGCATGCGCGCTTAGTTAGCACATAGCTCTAGGGGGCTAGGTCTTTTGGTACAGACCCGGCCCAATAAGGGTATAACCAAAGATAAGGACCTTTCTAATGAGCATAATCGAGTAAGTCTGTGTTTCTAGGGCATTTATCTAATAATTATCCACTAAAAGAACTTTAATAATTTTAACTTATAATATAATTACTTGGAATGAGGTCACTAAACTCGAATTAGCTTCTTTTATTTCGTGTGCTCGAGTTTAAAGATAATATGCTTTGTAATTATTAAATGATTACTACGACTTCAGTCTGGCTGGGAACAGTGAGGTGGGTTGGAAAAGCAAACAACTTGCTCAGCTTGCTATGGATGCTCTTCAAGGCAAGGCATATGCGGCAATGTGCATGGGTAAGGGGGGCCGGAATATGGATTGGGTCTATGGGGATTGGGATGTCTGGATGGTGGTTTGCCTGGTTCAAGCATGCTAGAGGAAGGGCGGTGATTGGGAGGCAAGAGGAGAGGAGGAATTGGCCGAGATGTGTTAGGATGTAGTTGGAGTCTTGAGGGTTCTCGGCACGCACTTCTGCCCGTCCGGAATTGATCGGTATGATTTGGTCAAGAAGATGGTGAAGCAGGCAAGAAAGATGGGTTTGAAGTTTGGTGTTGGGTTCTAGGTCCGATCGGTCCATCGGAAATGATCCAAGAGGAAGGCAGAAGTAAACCCACCCGAGGGGTCCAGCGAGGGGGTCAAGAGGGGAGTCCTGGAGTTTAAAGTTGGTACCTATGTGGGAGAAGAGAGAGCAAGGGGCATCCTTAGATCGGCTTACGCAGAGAGAGCAAAGAGGGAGGCAGACACAACCCGACCCGAACAATACGCCAAGAAGGCCAGGTTTGATGTTGATATTGTGGTGGAAGAGGGTATACCAAGGCCTAGCTATGGATCGGCTTATCTGGAGAGATCCAAGAGTGGATGGGAAGACATTGATTTCTATGTTAATTGGCCGCGATGGTTTCAATTGTACATAGACCGCAGGGACAATGGATAAAGCACAGAGCTTTTAGACAGAAATAAAAGCACAGCCTGATTTTCACACCTTTGCCTGAATGTACCAGACTTGCGTAAAACATTGAGCCCTAGTTGTGATTCTCCAAGTTAAGTGTACCAGACCTGTATAAAACATCAGCGCCAACCGAGATTGCCCAAGTTGAATGTTCCAGCGTTTCTGGTACAACTAAACCTTCCTCCTCCTAAACTCCATCACCTCTCTCATATCAGGGGCGCACCTCATGTCTCCCAACACATTCTCCGGTCTCCCTCTCCCCTCCAAAAACCTGAATTCCCAGCTCCTCAAAAGCTCAATCAACACAACCTTGATCTCATTACTGGCAAAGAACCTTCCGGGACACGCATGATTCCCATGACCAAAATTTAATGAATCAGGACTTGTTGTTACGTATTGATGTTTATTTTCATTCCCAGGCACCTTACGTAGGTTGTAAAAGCGCAGGCCGTCGAATTGGGAAACGGGTTTGGAGGACGGGTTGTGGGTAGAGGAAAAGGTTGGGGTTAGGGAAGAGTGTTGGATTGCATAGGCGGCGAAGCCGATTCGGGTGCCAGTTGGGAGGGTGTGGCCGGTTGAGAGGGTGAGGGGGGCAGTTGTGACGCGGACGTTGGTTACTACGTGAGCTGTCAGCAAGTAAACAACTTCTCGGAACTGGACGGGGTATGATTTACTAAGTTGAGGCGGGGTGAAGCGTTGACTTTCTTTTAGGAAGCTGTCGAGTTTCCAGAGCTTGGGCATGCACGGTTTCTTGAGTCGCATGAAACCGTCTCCATCGATATCCTGGCCATCCTCATCAATGATCTGTTGGAGTTCATCTCGCAGTGGCTGGATATATTCCGGGTGAGCAGCTAAGTCATAGATAGCTGCAGTGGTCGCCATAGTGGTTGTATGGATAGCAGCCATAGATACTTAGGGAGCTATTAGTCTTGTTCTTCTTCTCCTTATGATTAGTTCGAAAGCTTACAAGCCATCTGATTGTTCGCCAGAACAAGTGGATCAGAACGTTCATGTTCCGTAGTATTTTTCAAGAGCCAGGATATGAAAGTCCCCTGTTCGTCCTCCGTATCCTCTCTGTGGATCTTCCCGTATCCCTCCTTCGCTATTTGTGCATCTAAGATCGGTCGAAGTAGTTTTCCACCCTTTTTCCTGAACTCCCACAAGCGTTTTACCTCCGGAAGGAAGTATACGGCGATCCTCCGTGTCCATTCAGGATATGCGTTAATCGCTTCTTTTGCCTGAACACTATAGAACGTAAACATAATCGTAGCTTGGATCCATTCCTCCTGGCGGCTTAGAGGTCGCCCAACGAATACTCGTCCAGAAAGTAATGCAACGATACGTGCTAATTTACTGTAAACAGGAATCGGGGTCCAGTCCTCGCACGGTCCGAACTCCTTATCAAAACTATAGCGAACTTCTTCCTGGAGATCGTCAAGGGTACTAGCGATGTGTCGAGTCAAATCGATCTTGACGGATCGCGCAACTTCTTCTCCTTCGTTCCCAATTCTTGTATGTTTTGAGGATAAGGCTCGGCGAACTTCTTTCATGAAGGACACCTTGTTTTCGGGGAGATTTCTGACTTCGTCGATAATAGAGATTGGGAGGATGACTAGTGGTGGTGAAGTTGGAATTATAAACGGGCTGTCTGGGTACTATCCGAAGTCAATTTATGGAGCTTAAGTGTATTTTGAGACTGAAGATGAAAACTTACTTTTGCCGTGCCTTCTATCAGAGCTTTGCAGCGATCCTTCTCATGCAGGTTTCCGACTATTGGTAAATCAAGCCTCTTGGAACAGTTCAAGAGAAAACGAATGAATGAGAAGACGACGAGAAAGGCCGCAGCACTTAGGAGCAAAGGAGACCCTAAAGCAACGTCTTTTAGATTAGTAGAGAACATTTTCGATTGAGCTGCCATTGTGCATGTGATTTTGGAGTTGGATCAAGAGCATTGGCTTGAACTTTGAATTGTAAATTGTGAGCAAAAGAGCTCAAAAAAAGCACTGCGAAAGAAAAGGGTCTGCTTTGAATACTCAGGTTCAGATGAGAAGTAGGTGGAATAGACAGTCTTTAAAGTTGGACTTTCTTGGGCTGGGCGGCTTTCACCTCCCGGATAGAAGGTTTCCGTTATCTGCATAAACCCAAGAATGCTCTCCTCTCCAAAATGTAGTTACCCATTTGCACATACATAATCTACTCGAGGTAATCCCCGTGCCGATCTTTCTTTCTCCCCTTGGCTCCCGAATACGAATCTTAGTCGTATTCGGGAAGTGTGCGCAATTTCCATTTTAACATTTGTTCGGTGCGGGACTGTTGGAACTTTATCCTCGCGCTTGCATCGGCATTTCATTCCCCGACGCCTTAACCGCGACGTTGTATAACTTTATTCCCATTATTTTCAAGGTGCTAGCTATTCACGCGGTTCTGCCTACGGAAAGTTAACGCAAGTCGAACTTCTAGCTGCATCTGTACGAGGCGGCTGTGCACCGCGCAGACGTACGAACACACACACACACACACACACACACGGGTAGGGCGTCGCGAGCTGGCGAGGGAGTGGAGAGTTAAATTGGTAACTTACTACGTCGAGTAACAAGCAGGCTGCCGTGGTGAAGACTTCTCAGACGAAACATGCTTTAACTTTCAAGTTAGTCTTGTTTGCGAGATTATTACGTTTGCTAGCGGAATCAACTCATAGCAGGCACAATGATTTCATTACAGTAGGTTCGTACCCCTCCGGGTAGACAGATCATAGAGAAAAGTACCATCACTCCACATGCCTTTGCAACCACGGATTATACTGTGCCACCCTTCCATGCAACTCAACAATATCCGATTTTCTAAGACGACCGTATGGTTTGGTCCCGCCACAACGCTGTCCACTGGCAGAGGTGGAACACTCTTCAGGACACAGCTGCGAATTGGTGTCAAAGATTTGAGTTAAGAGTCTAGCCTCGACACAAAGACTGCTTACTAACGACTTGCAGGCGAACCATAACTCCATCTTCTTCTATTACGCCGAGAATGCTACAAACATTAATTATATCCGACTATAAAATATAGTATCACTCCTGCCTCCAAAAACCAAATCCGAACTAAAGGAAATGAGAAACGATTCTCTATTCTTTCGTGTAACAGTCTCATATCATCCGCGCAACTGGTTGCCCTCCTTGGCACTGGCGCATCGATCACCTGCGCCACTTCTGGCTCTGGCTCATCTGTCTCTTGCGCAGCACTCTTACGCTTCTGGCCACGTTTCTCCCTGCCCTTGATGACCTCGTTCGCAGCACGCGCAAATTGTGGCTCTGGCTCTGGCTCTACCCCCTCTGGCTCATCTGCCTCGCCCAAAATCCGTGATCATCAGTCTATTCAAAGCATAGAGTGATTTGTCATCTCATATGCGCATGGAGTTATCATGTCGTTCAGATCGAGTACATCCAGATCAGACAGATGCGGAAGAGATGTTCCGTGTGCAAGAGGCTGGTGGAATAATGAAGTGGATACCGGGCAGGGTAGGACTTGAGGTAGCAGGACGTTGCTCTTCACTTGAACCCAGGGACGCTCTTCGACTGTTCGTTCTCAAGCGTCATGGTAAGTGGAGAAGATGATCGGAAGCCTAATGAGATAGTGTGTGGTTGTTGTACTCCATTTTTGTCATAATTCGTCGATGGTTTTGTAGATGGTACTGTATGGCTGTCAGATTCATTGGCGTCTCCAGTGATGTCGAAGTCCAAATACCTTTCAGGTTTGATACCGAAGTTTTGGAGGAACTTCCCATACAGCCGGAGCGCGGCACCGAGCTCTCTTCTTTTTCCTCATCGACCCAGTCGATTTCTTTTGGTTCCAGACGATCTATCAGTGTAGCAACTTGCCCCAAACCAAGCTGCATGGCGACTTCCCGGTGTCTAGTCGCTGGATTGGTTGCTTTGGGCTGAGCGTCCGGTGCGTGATGATAACCGTACCACCTCGCGAAGCCTGGTGCATTCGGGTTGCAGAGCTGTACGCATCTATATTGTAGACTATCGTTTGACCGCAAACTGGCCTCTATGTAGTGATAGGTCCAGTACTTACCAGCATATTCGACAAATAGATGGGCATAGAGAGTATGATCGAATGAATCTAATTCTGCAAAATTAATCTTAATGCCCAGAAAGGTTAGATAATGCACGCATAGTTCGAGCAACATCCGATTTGCATCTCGAAGTAGGATTGAATGCTGCCACTGCCCGAGGTTTTGATTGAGTTGTAATCTGAGCATTGTCTTATCGCAAAGGAGGAACTCTCGTGCCGTCTGATGGACAAGGTAGATGGTTGAGCGAATAATCCGAATAAAGTTTCCACAAAGTGCTTTCACACGCTCTTCAAAATTGTGAACGATGTCGTCTTCTAAATCTTTAAACGTACTGTGAGCCGGCTGAATCGCAAGTGCGATGCTCATTTCTGTTAGTGTTAGTGGCCTTGCTGTCGCAACAACAATTTCCAATAGTTTTCTGGCCTGAGTCTGATCGGAGCTTTCTTCGAGAAGTCGATGGTAGATTTGGTAGATATCTCGACTTTGTAAAATTGCGAGAAGCTCCTTCTTAGAGGCTCCTTTTTTGGTTTCCAGCAATTCAATGACCAATGTGGTCCACAGGAATGTACGGTCTGCACCTTGGATTAAACCCAATTCCAGGTCACCTAGCATACTTCGTGGTAGACCTCGAAATACTGCCTGTTCGATGCTGTGTTGTATAACAAGATTGACGTCCTTGCTGATGGCTTCGGGCTCGTCTTCGCCTCGCAGTCTAATTGTTGGTAGGACATCGAGAGCTGCCTTTATATCGTTGTTCGGACGGCTTGCAATGATAGTCTTGAGAAATGGCGTTTCACGTAAATGCTTACTGCTCGTCTTGTAGAGCCTCGAAAGAGATTTGAGAAGAAGTCGGCGGGTCTGTAACTCGCATTCATCAAGCCCGTCGAGAACGAAAATGATATCTCTAGAGTTTGTATCTGTGGCGGACTTCATGAGGACATTCCACAGCGTGTCGAATTGCCCAAACATGGAACTACCCCTCGCTGTATACTCCGAAGTTGCATGCTTGAGTAGTCTTGGCTGGGAGTTATACAACTGATGCAGCAGGGCGCATAGAGCGTACATCGAGTTGTTCTGCTCGTCGCTGTCATCTTTAAAGAAGAAATAGCATACAGATTCCGAAACTTGTAGTCTGTTGCCAGCATTCTTGAGATTGTCTACAAGGTACGATGCAAGGACAGATTTACCACAGCCTGGGTCAGCGGAGAGCCACAACAGACTCGAAGCTTGTTCTCGTCGCCATGCCAGATATTTCTCATGATTCAAGAGCCATTGGCACGTTCCCGGTACTGCTGTCGGATTTCTGTCTTTATGAGAAATGTAATTGGAAGTGTGTAAAGCTTTAAGACAAGCGATGTCCTCAGCGGTCCGGCCTGAAATTAGATAAGTGCGGGTATGGCGACCCAGTGTGCAGTACTTACTAACCTAGATAAGACGCGGATCCCGCCATATTCTGAAGGTTTGTCCAGACCTTACGGTACTTCTGTTCATCGTGTGCCTCAAATCTACATATTGTCCTATGGTCCCCCTTGATCGGAATTGCAACTTCATCAGGAAAGCCAAGAACCGCGGATTCTTCTTCGACAACCTAATCAAATATCAGCTCTACGTACAAATCAAGCAAAGGCGAGACCCATACTCTGCAATTCATAAAGTCCATTTTTTCAGTCTCATAGAAGCTCACAAGTTGCAGGTCTTTAGCTCGCTCCACGAACGATTTTGAAATTTCCTGAAGAACTTTGGAGTTTTTCTTCAGATCCTTTGAGAGCTGTGTTTGAGTATTTACACCAAAACTTGCTGCTCTTAGGATATTACTAGCCAGCGTACTCCAGTCTGCCAGAGCTGATCCCCTGTGAGGCGTACCGAAAAATGCGATTCCTTTGATCGCATCGAGAGTTGTTTGATAGCGAGATTTCTCATGAGCACGGATGATAGCCTAGAGACACGAATACCCCTAATTAGTTTGTGTCAAGTGTATGACTTTGCCAGACAACGCCACCTACCTTCTTCGCGACGATACCGCCAAGGCTATGGCAAATGAAAATAATAGGCCTTTGCTCCACTTGACCTTGCCTCCTACTCATCAAATCCTCCAAAAGCCCATCTGCAAATGTTGAAATGTCCTCAGTTGATTTGCTGAATACCACCGAGGAATCATATCCGTAGGACATAATCCTAGCTTGGGGAATTTGATGCGGGAGGATATCTCTGAGCCACAAGACCCCATCGCCAGACGAGGTGGTGCTTTGCCATGTTTTCATATAGTGACCGTTCAGTCCATGGATAGCGACTATATCGATTGCATCCTTGTTGCTTTCAGGCTGGTCGGAAAAGATAAATAAGCCGAACTTTTCAACTTTAACCTGCTTGAACTCCTTTCCAAAGTCCTTCTTGAAGTTCTCCAACTGCTGTGGAGTCAAATCAGAGAAGACCTTTGGATTACCATGCGATGATGGCCCCTGGATAGGAGAATGCGCCCGTTGATCTTCGATATCTGCCTTGCTGATATCAGGAACTAGTGGTGACAATCTTTTCGCTTTGGAGGCCGGATCCTCAGCCTTTTTGCTTCTTTTCCAGAATGGCATTGCAGAGGCACTCAGCAGGAAAACAGAAGCATTTAAAAAGAGTTACCTTCTGAGCTTGACACTCAAAAGTGATGGAAATGACTTCTTTGAGGAGGCTGCGGAGTATGAGCTTATTTGACTAGCGTAAAAATCACGTGTTTGTAAAACATTCCATGAGATTCTAAGGGCCCATTTTTGTTACGCATACGCTGCACGTGCCTTAGCTCAGCTTAGTCAGCCCTAGCCTGTAGCCTCTCCTTCAACTAAGATCAATGAAGTATCCTTTACAACTTCATCAATCTGAGTTTTTTACTCAACAATATTGGCGAGTGCGCGAACACCAAAATGTCGCAATATTTACTTTCAAACGCTGTAATTTTTTTTTACAAGAAATGAGTTAAAAGACTATGTGATACCCGTGTAGCCTGCTCACACGATGCAAATCACCCTAATCCTAATATCATCGAGTTTTTGACTCCCTTCAATCACCACAGCAAGTTTCGCAATGGTTCGAACACACTCGTATTTCAGCACTCGCGCTCGCAAGCGCCGAAGTGAGCACCAGACCAGGAACAAGACTGAGTACGTGCCCGCCCGCATTCTCGCACGTGAGCCGGTACCTCTCGACCCAGGGCGGCCCTCACTGGCGGAGCTGCCCGACGATGTGGTGCAACTAGTCCTCAGCTTCGTCGATAATAGCGGTTTGGGCAAAGTGGCCTTACTCAGCTCCGCCTTCTACAAAAAGGCGCGGCGTGTCCAGCATTACACAGTACAAATTAACCTGAGCCAGTGTAGCCAGGCGCTAGGGCGCCTCGATGTCCTGGCACGCAATCATCTGCCGGCCGTCCGTGTGCTCGAGGTAGACAGCAGTAGTAATGTAGCCCAGGAAGGAGAGGAAAAGGACGAGATCCTGACCCGCCTGGCCGATATGCTGCCACACATGACTGGGCTGCAAGACCTGAACTGGCACTTGCCATCTCTCTCACCTGGCTGGCATCGGAACGTGCGAGTGCTCATCCCACGCGCCTTTCTCGATCACGTGCCCACGCGTACGACATCCGTTGGCTGCATCGCCACGGACGAGTCGCACGGCCAGGCGAGGGCGTTCCTCGCTCAGCTTGCAGACAACCAAAATCTCTTCTCCCTGTCCGTTCACGTTGCCTTCTTCGGCGAGCACGCATGTCGCGCAACGATGCGCGTCTTAAAGCAGGTTCTACTCTCGTGCCCGCGTCTCACCCGTATTCCATTTCTCTATATCGGGCCGCCTGAAGGCGTCGTGGGTCCATGAGGCCGGGGGCCCCGTACTGCGGGCTGAGAAAAGGTAGGGGGCAAGAAGGTTGCATTGCTACGGAGACGGAGGGGTGGACTATATACACTAGTGCCTGAGGCCACATTACAGGCTGGGCCTGTCTGGAGGCGAGAGACCGCCGGCACTAGAGGAGTTTGGCGTTACGGTTTATCCGTGGGACTTCGTGCCTACGGCAGCTCTCCTCGTCCAGTTAGGTATCTATTGTGCCGCATACCCCGCGAAGGTCAACGAGATACAGTATTGGGCTGAGACGTTCGATTGGTCACGATTACGCAGACTGAATGATATCCCTTCCCACCTAGGGCTGGATATTGTTCCGAAACTAATAGCTCTCAAAGAAGTTGTCTTCGAGTGCCGGTAATGGGATAAAGCTACGTTCCTAGAGCAAGTTCCCACAGAGCTCGAGCTCGTGAGTATTCCGGGTTGGAGCTACGTTAGTAGTAAGCCTGGTCCCATTACCCGGCACGGAGCGGCACTACGCAAATTAACGATCCATTGTATGGAGCCATGGCCGGCTGGTAGTCTCATAACCGATGCAGAACTAGTTGTCTTGAGTAACGGCCTCCTGCACCTTACAGAGCTAGCCCTGGATATCGCCAGGGACAAAAACGAGAACGACTGGCCCTATAGCTCGCTCGAAATCATCACGAGGTTTCTGTGCCTGCAAAGCGTTAAACTATGGTTCGAGCTAGGCTATGGACTTCCTTCACGGCCAATAGCACACGTCACTGTTTCTGCAGCCCATCATCTTTTTGCCTACCTCCGGGAGCGGAACAGAAACATACAGCGTCTTGAGCTTTATTCGGGTGCTCCGAGTCCGCCGGGCTTCGCGTTCCGGCATCCAGACTCGGATTGGGCAATGCAGAATTCTGTCCGCCTCCTATGCGAGGTTTCGTTGCGTGATGGTGATGCAGTTGACGTGTTTATTAGGGTGACGTGCCCGGATTTTAGTGAGGAGATGAATGCGGAGCTTCCTCGCCGTGCTAAGGAAAATAGCGAGGGTAGGAGAGGACTAGCTGAGGATTCAATGGGATTATTACTCGAGGTTGCTCTTGATTGACCGCTGACCCTGCAAGAGTGGAAGGCTTGGGTCGAACTGAGGCGGGGATACGAGGCCCAGCGCCAGCAAAAATCTGCTTTCAGAAGGCTCCTTTCGTGTATCTCCAAGTGTATCTCAAAGCTCTGGTCGTGTCAGTTCTTGCTGGGCTACCAGCATCGCAATCAGTGAAAGCAGCTTTCTTGCACTAGTTTATTCGTTCAGCAAGAGTCCCGGCCGGTCTGATGGAGGATAATGGAAATGGTGGTCTACAAGTCAAGAGCGATCCGGACCGCGCTGCCAAGGACGAGCTGGCCAAGATCATGCGTGGTTTAAACCCCGATATTTGGGTTGTTAATAGGACTGAACGTGACAGCATGAAGGACAAGGTCAAACGTAAGATCCTAGAGATGCTTCCGAACGATGAAGTGAAGGTGTTGAGCAAAGAGATCGAGGATGGAGAGCTCTTTGTAAGAACTGCAGTTGGTTTATCTTGGGAAGTAGCTCCTTGGATTGATACTCATCGGGGCGGGTGGGGTGTTCACGATGCAGTTGCTTGGCTGGTCTCGGTGGCCTTCTTCCATCCTCTGCTTTCTGCGAGGGTTTTGGGTAAGGTTCGTACATTATGTGAGGTTTCCATTTAATATGACTTTTGGTCGAGACATATTAAACGCTTGATATAACTCGTACGACCCAGAACACAGTTTAGGTACCTGTTTATACCTTTATCTACGCTTCTTTAAGTCAGGTGTCCCTTTAGTGTCCCAGGGGGTAGCGCAGTTCCCAATACCCAATGGCCCACTATCAAGGCGTCTCTTCTGACGTTTCTGACCTGGCCCTAATAAATTCTCGGCTGTATACACCACAACTGGCACAGAGCTTTTCTCTCTATCCAAGACCGCCGGCAGCTGGAAGTCTGTAACTGCATCTGCATCATATGTATCCTGGATTGCCATATTTAGTACAAGTCTGAGATTCTTATGGCTAGTTGCTGGAACGAGGGTTGAGTAGCTTTCCTCTAACGTTGATAATTTTGGAAGTCTGGTAATAGTCTTCTCGGTCACTTTACCATCGGCTCGTATGGTTTGCAGTATGACAGATCCACGATCTTTATCTTGAGCAAGAGCTGAAATTTGAAGCTGCCCTTGGAAGTCTGAGAATTTTGGTGTTGTTGAGATCGGCATGTTGTTTATGCCGGCCCTAGTTTCGCTCCCCATGCTCAAGATTTGACTTGCAGTGTTGGTGGGGACAGAATTTACGAGGTCGCGATGACAACTGTCTGGGTTGTTGGGATTGGTGATCTGTGGTGGAACACATGATAAGTGAGGACCAAGGTGTAAGAATACCGGTTCTCCTTGGCGTGGGTGCCCGATCCTCACCCCATGAAGAAAGTTTCCACAATCTGAGAATGCCATGTGATCCAGAGGATATTCGTAAATTGTGATAAAACTATCATCTAGATTCATTCAGCATTATAGTGATTTCCGTTAATGATATGACACTATCTACCTTTCAGAGTGAAACGCCACATAGCCGTAATGGCCATCAGAGAAAGTACTATCACAGGCCTTGTGGGGTGCACTAGCATTGCATGTGCTGTTTTGCTGTTGAAGCGAACGCCACTTGTTGCTATAAGTTGATAATTAGGAACGTTATCTCGGTTATGATATGCTTCAAGTATCCAGGCAGCATATATGTCATTCGAAGGAGCACAATGGCCTTTAATTACGAAGAGATACTTTTCGCAAGGACTGAAGTAATAGCGGAGCCAATTGTGGCAAGGGTTCCTAGCCAGATTGGAAAGGAAGATGCGAGGACCAGGCTTTGGTAGGAGTGGATATCGGGGTTTGTACAGATTTTCAGTCTGAATCATTATCGCATCATCTGGGCCATATGGGCATCTAGGGTCATGCAAGTTCTGTTGCAGAAAGGCTTGTTGGCAAGATGGGATCGTTGGGAGCTGTATCACAATGCCCATCATTAAGATAGTACGTAGAGATGATGACAGCGCAACGGGAAACCGGAATTTGTTGGCTTGGCCATTGGAACCTTCTGAAGCTCCTTCAGTTGAGCTCAATATATTTAAAGGGGGTATTTCGAAGCGAAGGGTTGACTTCATAGACATAGTTTCGAGGGACCAGATTTGATAAGCTGCAATCCAGTTTTGCTGCGGAGGGGGCAGTTCAGGGGAGTTCTCCACTATGGTTCGACTCCTGACATCAAGATTATCAGTTCTGATGCCTGATTCACGAACACTATGGAGAAGAGCTTACTTCGAAGGCCACACTCTAATAACGCCTACCTCCTTCCCATCTGCTGAGACTTGTGAGACGACTACTTTGGAGCAGTGGTCTTCAAGAGTGGAGAGATATCCTACTTTAGCGGCATCGGTCCCAATCCAAAACTCAGAATTTGTGAAAGCATTCGTACTTGGTAGCCAGATTTCGTTTGGCTCTTCCTCCAGTATAGCGCCCCAACCTCTGATTAAATCCCCAAGGTTCTTTGAAAATCTCTTTAAAACCTCGCCGAGCAAGGTAATTTGCTTTCTGTACCGTGAAGGAACAACTTCAGCAACTCGAAGGACGTGATCGGGTATTTCTAATATTGTTGGGACAGTACTAAATGTATAGCAGGCTTCAATCCACACAGTTACCAACGCCTTGTTTGTGGTTAGTTTAGATAGAAGTTGAAAGAAGTCTTTGAAGGTAGGTTGTATGAAAGGGCTCTCGACCAGCTCCAATTTCAAAGTCTCATGCAAGCTCTGGGAGGCATGCAAAGGCCAAAAAGAGGTCACATATGGTAAAAGGCAATACCGCGATATAACGGATCGTTGGTGAGGTCTAGTCGATGCGTCGCCGCCTAAAGGTTCATGCATGACCTCATTAAGGAGATATTCTAGGCATACCGTGGCTGTTGAGCAATGAGCGACATTAAATTGGACCGACAGAGAAGATCTGGAGGCATTTTCGGGATTGGTCAGATATTCTGAAACAGAGAGGTGGATAAATCGGACGGTGTGGTCTTGTCGAATTTCTACCAACGGACCACAGAGTTGTACCAGAGATTCATCAAAGTTATCAATAAAATCTCCCGGAACACATCGTCGACTTGGCTGTACTGCTAGTGCTACCCACAACATATTTGCGGTCCAAGGCTGTTGGGCAGCGACTAGCCATTCCAATATCTTGCGGATTTTTCTATCCTGGCTTTTTGGGACCCTTCTCTGTATGTCTTGCAGGATTTTCGAATAAAGGTTGTCCAGGCCCTTGAATGGCTCCTCGTCATCAATAATAGCCGCACGCTCCATCGCTGTAAGAAATGGTGACTGGAGATATTTGACCATCAGTGCAGCCCATAGAACAATAGAGTCGGCGCGCTTTGCGAGAGAGCTGATTACAGCTTCTAAACTCTGATGGCCAAAATGGGGACCCAGTCCTCCAGATATGGCCAGCGAAGTAATGCCAGGCCTGAGGACCGCATTTACTTCTCCCCGGTTTGAATGCTCTTCGAGATGCATTCGGAAATGTTTTCTCCCGATGAACTTTGAAATCCCCAGATGTGGTCTCGAGGTCAGGACAATCTTACAACTTGTTCGTTCAGTGGAGTTGCGGAGGGACTCTAGGAATTTTTCCCATTCAAAGCATTCGTCAAGGCCATCGAAAACAAGGTATGAGCCATCAAGGTGCTCTAGATAGAGTCGAATCATTGACTCCAACGCTCGTTCTGACGCACGCATTTGCCCCTTGCTCTCATCTCGCATTAGTAGTGACGCGATGTCGATAAATGTTTTATTATTCCGCTGAGAAAATAGAAGCTGAGCTGATATTGCCTGCAACGCTGTGATGTGAGATTCGATCTCTGCTTTTTGTTGGTCAAAAAAGAAGAACGAGAGGCACGATGTGTTGGAAGCTTGGTCTGATGATTGCCTATCGCAAAGAACGCGTTGATGCAGGTGTTCGATAATTCGAGTCGACAGAATTGTCTTTCCGTATCCTGGCTTTGCTTTAGGTAGAAAGTAAATCAGCATGGAAACTTGTTCCCCTCGTCTTGAAAGTACAAGAGGTCTCTACCTGTAATCACTAGAAGGTTGTTCCCCCATCCTTCATTAAGACCAGATAGTTGATCTTCCCATGCGTTAAACTCGTGTTCTTCTAATATCCACAATCCAGTATCCTCCAACCGTTTCCCTTTCGCTGCTTCGAAGGGGTTTGTCCAATTTGGCGCGGCAATCCATTTTTGCAAGGAGTGTATCTTAGTCTCTGTTCAAATTAGCATGGGTGAAACAGGTTCGAAGTACTTTTAACAACAAACCAATAGCGTTTTGTTCGGCATCATGCCGTTGTTGGACGAAAATTTCTCGCTGCTCGGAGTTCTTTTCTCTTTCCTGGTCCATAGCATTGAAGTGTTGTATCATTTGCGCAGAGTACACATTTCGCAACCCAACCTCAAAGTCCTGCTTATGGCGTCGTAGGCGACCTAGTATTTCAGAGAACCTTTCATCAAACGGCGTCCAGAAGAGGTCCCAGATGACAGCGACTTTGTAGCTTACCCCTGTAAAACATTAAATATATAATAGAATAATTTGTTGGGGAATTAGCTTACCTCGCCTCTTTTTCGAGAACAACCGATAGGCATCATGACAGAATTGCAATATGTCGACGTACACGTGGGACATTGCTTTGAACAGACACTCATTTGTTTTCCGCCAGACTTTGAGCTCGTCGATTACCTTTGGATCATTCTGATTATTGGGCATGCGTCCTCTAATGGTCTCTATCTGGACAGCGTAGTTCGGGAGCTCGAAGCGAAGTTCTTCGAACATGTCGGCGAGTCTCTCAAAGAAACCAGCAAAATTGGTACTCAACTAGTTTGCCATTAGCTTGGTTTGTTACCAGAGTTAAGCTCCACACCTGAAAGACAAGTCGAATCGCACCCCAAGCGATGGCACCCCAATTCGGATGGGAAGAAACGAAGATATCTGTAATCTTGAAGAATGGG
>Ga0307515_10012591_pt1 | contig 15899 bp, 5 predicted proteins | sample 17_EM_MG_FD_194513 | JGI IMG/M metagenome (GOLD analysis project Ga0307515, IMG submission 194513) | Populus trichocarpa ectomycorrhiza microbial communities from riparian zone in the Pacific Northwest, United States - 17_EM | ecosystem: Host-associated > Plants > Roots > Unclassified | place... | reverse complement strand
TTGATAATTAGGAAGAGGGCTTAATTTGTTCTTGTTCGGAACTCAAAATTAACTTTCCAATGGCATTAATGACCGATTAGAAGCCCATTAACCCATCTATCATAGGAAAATTGTTAAGCAATAGTTTAGTCCCTCGATCTCTTACAATTCTGCAAGCTAGTCCTTCTAGTGTTTTTAATTAAATCTCTAGATTACCCTTTTTATTTCTTTTTAAGAAACATTTTAGCTGACCCCACAAGAAGGTGAGCTTGAGTGTCTTATTAATGGAAAATGACTTCCCCAAATCTAGTTCGAGCCTGTCAACGGTCCGCAAAAGCAGCGCAAATGTCTTATTTCCTTGCAATCCATCCGCTTTTGGATTAGAATTAGAGAAACTGGGAATAAGCTTCGAAGCTTCGTTGCCAATTGCCGTGCATATTCGGGGTTCGTTTTCTTCAAAAGCTATGTCAATTTTCATGGCCATCTAGGCTTTTTTCCTTTTTTTATTCAATGGTAGAAAAAATTGTTTGTTTTTACTTTATTCAAAGTGAATGAAATATCCTAGAGGTAGCCTGGAGGGGTCAACAAATATTTGCCAATTTCATTTTATTAATTTTTTATGCATAAGCTATACGAGAGTGTTTTGTTTTTCTTACCCAACCCCTGCTTGAATTTCCCTCTTTTTTGTATTTCAAACAATTTTTCTTTTAAATATAGAAAAAAAAACAAGTTTAACCTTAATTTCCAACATGCGCTTAATTTATTTGAAAGTCTCCTTTCCATTTCTATTTTATATTTTTATATATTTTTTTTCTAATCTTGGTTTTTAATTCTTTCGAAGTTTCCTTATTTATTTGATCTATTCATTGATTCACAAGAGTTGATTTTATATTAGATATCATCATTTGTTATGCCTTTTCGTGGGTCCTTAACTTTATTAACTAGTTTTAGATTCGGTTTGTTTTTGTGTTTTACAAGTATTTTTAAAAATATTAAATTTTTTTAATTTTAAATTAATTATTTTTGATATTTTTAGATTATTTTGATGTGTTAATATTAAAAATAATTTTTAATAAATAAATAAAATATTATTTTAATAAATAAAAAATTCATCAAAAAATAATTAGAATCACATTTCTACTTGCAGTGATATTTGAATCTCTATAGTTTTTCTTATGATAAGCCTGATGTCAAGAGCCCTGTGTCCTTTTCTCCACACTTTCGGTTCAACCAGCGAGTTCTCACACAACCGCATCCTTCCATTTCTATTTCCCAATATGCCTCACCTAATTAATCTGCCCATAACCCTAATATTCCCCATTTCTAATGTTTACTGGGTTTAAGCTTGAAAACTTCAATTTTGCCCATCATGGCTCGGCTCGATTATTAGAGATCTTGTAACTAGTCTGTTTCTTCGAACTTGTCTGTGCCAAAGGAATATGTTGCTTTCGAGATTAACATGTTCAAAGGTTTAACATCTTGGATGTCGAGATAGCTTGGCATATGCTACATGTGATCTTTAATGCTAGATTTTCGTCTGGCTTACTTCTTGTACAAATTCTATCATGTACTTGGATTCTTTCAAATATTTTCTGATATTTCTCTGAAACTTGCAAGAAAATATTGACAAACTCTATCAAATCAACAAGCCAAGAGATTGTCCCTTTCTTTTCACTGAAGTCATGCCAATATTTTGTTAATGCTCCTCTCCACACTGGTGAAGGTATTGGTAGTTTGCTTAGAACAAATTAATTATAGTGAGGTTTTGAAGAGCAGTCTCCTCATGTGTTGGACTTAATTTTGAAATTTTTATTCAAAAGATTTTTTTAATTTTTCTATGTGTCTCCTAGATATATTATCTAGGCATTTAATTATTAAAAGTGTATTTATTTTTTAAGTCTGCTTCAAATATTTCTAACAAATTGGACTGCAAAATATAGTGAGGTTTTGAAGATTTTTTGGGCTGAGTAGCCATTTCTGATTTGGTTTAGCTTGAAGATTAGAGAATTTGGATTGGTTTCTTGATTAGACCATGATTTTACAAAGACAATCAGCCACTAAAAATGATGTCAATATCTCACATTTAGTGACATGAAGGCAGTTCTACTCTTTGAAAATCTCAATGCTTGAATAGAGTTGTGCTTGCATCAGAGTATTTGTCAGTCTAGAACCATATTTCTTTCAATATATTTTTCTTATACATTTTGTTGGCTTGTTTATATGGAATGCTAGATGCTTCTATTTATTTGATTGATCTTTTTCATGAATACAAGTACATGCAAACAAAGCATTTGCTGTGGAAATTTTGCAGTTTAATTTAGAAAAGTTCAGTTTTTTGTATATAAAGCTGTTCTTATCTTGCAGAAGTCTAAAATTTCAGTTTTTAGTTTGAACTTTTTCATTAGAAATCTAACTCCTCACTGCTTTCTACTATTTTATCCAGGAAATAAAGATGTCATGAATGTGGGTCGGAAGGTTCGTATGGGTAAGATGTTGTCATGATCTCTTTTTACCATTTACATATGTTTCTCTGCATTGTTAATCACTTCAATTACGTATCTAAATGCTGTGAAAGTTTTCGCACCTAACTGTTACTGAAAAGGCTAACCAATCCCAGCATTCTCCTTTCAGCTCTTGGGGCATCTCTTGGTACGGTAATCATAATGTCCATAGCCTTCTTCTTCTGGTACCGCCACAAGAAAAGGCAATATGTATCCTTTGTCTCTCGAAGCATTAAATCAGTTCCATCTTCCAAGGCATATATGGAGAAGCGAGGTAGCTACAATGGCGTCCATCTCTTCTCTTATGATGAACTTGAAGAGGCTACTAACAATTTTGATGAGACTAGAGAGCTTGGAGATGGAGGCTTTGGGACAGTATATTACGGTAAAGAACTAACAATCATTATTACAGTGTTGGCTTTTGAAGGACACAATTGATTTAAATTGTTGCTGCTGCCTATGTTTCTTCATTAGGCAAACTTCCAGATGGCAGCGAGGTTGCAGTCAAGCGCTTGTATGAGAACAATTACAAGAGACTTGAGCAGTTTTTGAATGAAGTTGACATCCTAACTCGCCTGCGCCATAAAAATCTTGTTCTGCTATATGGATGCACCTCTCGGCATAGCCGTGAACTCCTACTAGTATACGAGTACATTCCCAATGGTACACTTGCTGATCATCTTCATGGTCAAAGAGCAAAGCCTGGTGCATTGACTTGTCGTACTCGGATGAACATTGCTGTAGAGACTGCAAGTGCACTGGCATATCTTCATGCTTCTGATATTGTGCACCGTGATGTGAAAACCACCAATATTCTCCTTGGTAACGATTTCTGCGTAAAAGTTGCAGATTTTGGGCTGTCTCGACTATTTCCATTAGACGTCACCCATGTTTCAACTGCTCCACAAGGGACTCCTGGTTATGTTGATCCAGACTATCATCAATGCTACCAGCTGACTGATAAGAGTGATGTCTATAGCTTCGGGGTGGTCTTGATTGAGCTTATATCATCAATGCCTGCCGTTGATATCTCTAGACACCGGCACGAGATTAATTTGTCTAACATGGCAATCAATAAAATCCAAAGCAATGCATTAAATGAACTTGTTGACCCAAGTCTTGGGTTTGAATCAGATTATGCAGCAAGAAAAATGATTTCTGCGGTGGCTGAGTTGGCTTTTCAATGTCTACAATCTGCAAGGGAGTTGAGACCCTCTATGGAAAAAGTCGTAGAGATTCTGAAAGATATACAAAATAGAGACTACACAGCGGAAAAGGCAGAGGAGATAGATATTCCTTCAGATGATGTTGTGCTGTTGAAGAGTGGCCCGATACCACTTGACTACACGCTGTCACTGTGACCTGGATTAGCACTACTTCGACCCCTTGTGCGCTAGTGCTTACCTGACTTTTTCCTTGTTTCACTATATTTTCAAGTACATATATAGCGAAGAAGCAGCATCCTGTGTGCAATGAAGTGACTGATATTGCCAGTCTCTATTTATTTGCCATGGCTTGGCAGTGTATTTTGACCAGATGTACATACATTGTTGGAGCAGCAGTGGAAGTTGAAATTTTGCTGATGACTTCTCTAATCTTTTACTTCGCTGCTGATTAATAGTTTCAATATTTGATTGTTTCGCTCATTCTATTGATAGAAGCTAGGAAAAGCAATTCCTGAAAACCAAAACTACTTTTGCAAAGCATAATTGTCATTCAGTTAGTATTGCATCTATAGTATGTTCATTGGTTATTAGATTTTTAAGGATAGAAGACACGAAAAGGTTGATTTTTAAGGATAGACTGCTCAATTTTCTTTCCCATCCACATTTCAACATAATTTTCTCTGCAGTACAACTGATTCATGTTGGATGCAATCTATTAGAATTGCTTGCTTCGTCAGGGCAGCCGTGAGCTTGTAGCTTATTAACAGAACCTCATCAACTATCTTGATCTCAGCGACTGGATTCGTAAAATCCAGCAGTTCATCTCTATGCTACGGCATTATTTCCATTAAAAAAATAGGTTCACGAGATATATCATCCACTTCTCCCTGCTTGAACAAGGCTCAGCTGTAATTTGATTTGTTGGTTGTCAGTGAATATATCTGGTAACTAATTGATATTGATAATTACATGTAACACTAATTTTATTTATGTAAAATATATTTATTATTAATAAAGGTTTTTATTTTATTAATGAATCCAATAATGTTTGATTAATAAATCTAGAGTAAAGATAAAATTCATGTGACAAAAATATTTTGCATAGAAAATTATAAAGTTGTTATAACTATGTGATTTATATTGTATCAAAATATTGTTCATAAATATTTTTGATCGATACTCTATTAAGACTGAATATTAATTAAAGTTGTTGAAATCGAAGCATATTATGTTTCTTTCTTTATTAAAGAAAGCAGCTGCTCTCATAAACTAAGATATAAGAGATACATAGAACTCACATGCAAGTACTTGTTAGATGACACGTACACTATGTCACACCAGGACATCGCGGTGACCAATTAAAAAATATCTCGATATAGAAAAAGAACAGATATCTGGCATCTTGTTCTTTTAGGGGAAAAAGTCTTGTTCAAGGAGTCACCACCTAGTATTATGGTTACTAGGAACCCTAACTGGTCAATAGAGATTCTATGGTACGAGACTGGTTACGCAAAAGGGAAGATGCTATCACCCCTTAAGCGTCCTACCTAAGGCAGACTGCATTGCTGGTTTTGTCTAAAATTGCTAAGAATTTGTTCTCCTTTTTCCCTTTTTTTATTCTTCCTTTCATGTTCCTAACTCTGGCGTCAGTGAATAATTTCTACGAATATTTCCAACACTGACGTTGGTAAATATCGCACAAATCCAAAAAATATGATACTCCTGACTCTGGCGTCAATGAATATTTTTGCAAAAAATGAATTTGAAGAAGAAATTTTCTATGTCATTTTTTCTTGTTTATCCATTACTATTATTTGCCCTTTTTAGATGGAAGTAAAAAAAAAAAAACATTGCACGACATATTTGCATTTAACAGTAATAGTCCACAGATTGAGCACATCTACAAAAAATACAAACACAAAGAAAAAAATAAAACAAAGTGCGACAGGCTCACAAATATATCAACGAAGGCCTCAAATATTTTTGAAATTTTCTGTTATCAAAAAGGGGTTCGTTTGGTCAAATATCAAATTAGAATGAGTATAAAAATTATGGCCAAGGCATAAGGGTGTGTTTTGCCAAGCACACCCTTAGCAAACACATTTTGGGTCGGTTAGGCCTAAAGCCCAGACCCGGCCCACTCTCTTTCTTTTTTTTTTTTTTTCTTTTTGGGCTGGATCTAGCCCAGCCATGCGTGAAAGGTTCACGCATGCATGCAACAGTAACTAGTTAATTATTTTAGCAAGGAAGGAAGGAAACTTACCTAGGCGTGCGGCTGCTGGAGGCAAAGTCGAGGGAGACCAGGCTAAAAAAAAAAGGGTTGAGGGGGGCGGCGGCTAGTATAGGGTTCGCCGCCCCTTTCTTTTTTTTATATTTCTCTCTTTTAGGGTTTCTGGTAATGACCTCCTCTAGGGTCTCTTCTTTTCGGGTTTTTCTCTCCAATCGTCCTCCCTTTTTTTTTCATACCCTGAGATCTATATTTATAGTGCCAGAGTCCCTTCGCGTGTGAGAAACCAAGTTTCAATCAAACTCATTCTTTTTTTTGAAGTTTGAATTTGATTAAGAATCAAATTTGAAAGCAGATAACTATCATTATCTTGAAGACAAGGATTATTTTGAAGACAATAATTATCTTGAAGATAGGGATTATCTTGAAGATAAAAATAGAATGACAAAAGCACATTGTAGTCCTTAATTTTCACGCAAGTTCACAAATCATACTTTTCATCGAAATAAATCTCTGATATTTTAATTTTACATTTTAAACCCTGTAAAAATTAAATTAAAAGTCAATAAGCCAAAATTGAGGAACAACACACTACACTTGCATAAAAGAGAATTTCATATGGAGAGATCACCTATGTCCATGAAAAAACTCACATTATAGTTGTGTAAGTGATCCTTAGAGTTGAGATCATTAAGTTATCTTATATAGAGAGTGTTATGTTTTGATCTTGACGACACATTGTTCTAATCAAGGGTAACAAATAGGTAAATATTAGATATAGTGTAAACTATATGAAGATATTTAAGTAATCAAGAGAGGATTCATCACCCTAAGTAAATTTAAAAAAAAAATATTGATTGTGAAATCCTTGATCAATGTGGAATGAGATTTAAAAAAAGTTTCAAATCGTATTTAAAGAATCAATGACTATAGTGTTGAGAAATAAAATGATTTAACAAAGCAGACATACTTCATGCCATAATGTCTAAATCGAAACATTCTTAATTAAGGATAATAATTAAACTGAAAAATTGGTCACTAAAAGGTTAAGTCAAACCACTTATGACTTTTCTAAAATTTAAGGGATCATGATAAGATGTTAAACATTGTATCTAATCTTCAAATAAAAATCAATCAATTGTTGAATTGTTAATAAGTTAAATTGTATAATTTATTTAATTATATTTTAATAAATTAAATATTTAATATTGATTCTAAGAAATGGTTTGAAGCCATGAAATCTGAAATGGATTTCATGTACACCAACCGGGTATAGACTTTGGTTGATCCACCTGAAGGAATGTAAAATATTCTATATGCTTCGGTTATAGAATCCATTATGTATGCGATGTTATGTATAAGATAAAATATATTTCATGCTTCGAGCATAACGAGTAGATAGCAATCCAATACAGGTAAGAGTCATTGAAAGATAGTTAAAAATATTCTTAAGTACTTAAAAAGAACTAAGAATGTCTTTTGGTTTATGGAGGATATGAATTGAAAGTTCATGGTTATTCAAATGCTAGTTTTTAATTAGATATTAATGATAGCAAATCTCAGTAAGGATATGTTTTTACTCTAAATTGTGGTGTTGTGAGTTGGAGGAGTTCCAAGTAAGAGACCACAATTGATTCCACAACTAAAATTGAATACATTTATGTGTCTAAAGCGGTGAAAGAGGTTGTTTGATTTAATAATTCATCAATACAAGGTGTGGTTCCTAACATTGTTGATCTAGTAGCCATGTAATATGATAACAATAGAGTCATTGTACAAGGAAAAGAACCAAAGTCTCATTAATGATCCAAACATGTACTTAGATGATTCTATTTAATTATAAAAATCATAGAGAAAAAAGATGTAAAGATAAAGTAAGTATGTAAACCTTGGTTAAAATTTACAAGATTCATAAATATTAAAAATTTTGATTCATAAATAAAATGGGTAAAATTAAACTGAGGGATTGTCATGTTAATAATAATATGGATAACAAAAAATTGTACTAAATTTAAAATTGTCAGGTTGACGAGACAAAATACCCTTTTAAATAATAAAAAACACTAGTTACTAAAAGGATGGGAATTCTTATCTTTAAGGGCTAAAAGATGAGTATATAAGCACTATTGGCTTTCAAAGGAAGCCAAAAGTTGCCAGCTAAATTGAGAAGGAAAGAGAAAGGGATTTTTGACAAAATCCCTTCATTAATCTACCTAAATTCATATCTCTACATTAGAAATTAAAGGGTAAGAAAGGATTAAAAGAAGATTAGGCTTGGAAAAATTAAGAAAACTTAGGGGAATTTGGCATGAAAGGTGGCAAGTTCGGGAGGAGAAATTAGAAGGAAAAAAAAGAAGTGTTTTTAACACTTTCTTTTCTTCAAATTCTTGTGCTTAAGAGGCGAGAAGCTTTAATTATTTGTACATTTCGTGAAAAGTACATTGTTTATTAAAGAATGCATTATGGGATATGAGTTTGAATGAATGATTGAATTAATGGTTAATGTAGTGTTTGATTAATGCATATATACATGAATATTGAATGGGTTATGATCTAATTTGGAAAAAAATTGAAAATAATCCCCATAACTTACTAGGGTTCGGCCTAAGAGAAAGAAATTAAGAAATGAATTTGCATGATGAAATTATTAGAGGAATTGTATTTAAAAATGATGTGACTTGTATTAGAAAGTTGAATAATTAGTATAATCTCTAAAATGAAAATTTGGAACCATTTTCTTTGATCGTATGGTTTTGGCTAAGAGTAGGAATTAAAGGGGAGCGAACCATTTTGTTCGATTTGATTTCACGAAAATAAAATGAATTAATATTAGTATGAGAAAAAAGTAAAGGAAGTACATTTCTTTTATAATGCTCTATAGGAGTGAGTTAATGTTGAGAGAATTGGGAACAAATGATGTTAAAAGGTGTACAGGATAGAAGTGGTTGCTATAAATGTTGAAACAACATATGAAAATGTTTTGGTTGTGTGTTAAACTTGTAAGTTGAAATTGTGATAGTTTCGTCACCCGGGTTCTAGCTGCAATTCGGACAAGTAAATGAGAGATTTGGAAATATGTTTCTTCATAAAAGTTGTAGCATGATGTGTTAACTTTTAAAAAAAACTGCCTTTGCAAAATTTGGAGTTATAAAACTCCTATCATGCTACTGTTAAGGGTGATTTCGAGTTGGTATATGGCAAAACTAGTTATTGCTTCCTTTATCAAAGTTGTAACCTTATGCCTTACCTTTTCGAAAAGACCAACCATGCCTAAAACAGAGCTTAATAACTCTAGGTATAATTAAAATACCTAACAGTGTTCGGGGGTCGAGTAGAATAATCCAACCAAGATTTTTTAAATTTCTAATGTTGTTTAAAATTGTTGTTAAAGAATAACATTAATGTGGAAACTAAAAGAATGAGTATGAATATAAAAAAAATGAACATATTTATATGCATAAGTGGAATCCTAAAAAGCTTTTCTTGTTAGTGTTTAAATGAGAATAGAATTTGGATAGGTTGATGGTTATATTTCTGATAATAATAATTGTAACCATAATGGTCGGGTCAGAGACCAAGTCAAGAGCAATAGGACGATCACGTGTGGTAGATAGGAGTTAATCTCACACTCATATTTTTCTTCATATTGTAGTTTTAAATGTTAGTCAATGTTAAATTCTAAAAGTGTTATATATGTCTACATTGATAATGATGGATTGAAATTAACTAGTACCTGGAGTGGTACTAGAGGCGTTAGTGATTTTGATGACCAAAACTGAAATTGACTAGTACCTTGAGTAGTACTAGAGACATTAGTGAATCTGATGACCGGGACTGAAATTGACTAGTATCTTGAGTGTACTTGAGGCGTCAGTGAATCTGACAACCGAGACTAAAATTGACTAGTATCTTGGAAGGTACTATAGGTGTCAAAGAATTTGACGACTAGGATTAAATAAAATCGACTAGTACCTGGATGATGATAGATGCATCAAATGTCTGCTGACCAGGATGATATATTATTTAAAGTTTAAATGAAAATAACGGTAAATAGAAACATTGTATAAACAGGATAGCCTTAAGGTATCTAATTAGATAAAGAATTTATCTTCATAATATGTTATTACACAAAAGGAAATGAAAATTAATAAGAATTATAATTAAGCAGATAATTTCTTCATATTATAATGGTCATTAAATAATGTTTTCTCATTAAATAATTAAATTTTGATTTTAAGATCTTCTCATATTCATGCGAGCAACATATTACTTCTATGTTTAGGAACTACTAAGGTTGTAATAGGGACTTTTGTAAACTTTCCCTGTATTATAATTTTGAAAATGCTCTTTGATGTACATCTAAATTTCAAATTTAGAAAACATGTAACATTTTAGTCTTATAACCAATTAGTAATATTATTTCATAATTAGTAATTTTATTTAAAAGGAAAGCGTTAGTTTTATTTTTATTACTTCTCTTATATCTTGTTTAGATTTTATATCGCAGAGGAAAATAAATGTAACAATGACTATGATGAATATGAAAATAGTCTAGAACGGTTGGATTAAATGTTTGGGTTGTGGAAAATTGTGAAAGACACGGTTATCAATACTTAGAAACATAAAAAATTAGAGGAAACTCTACCAAAGTTTTTGTAGAGTTAAAATATCATGTTAATATACATATATAATTCATCGATTTTACATTCTAATCATAGTGGATAAAATAAATCAATTAAGTGAAATTAAAAAGTTGAAGATGTTATTGAATGCCTACTAAAAAGAATCTTATAGATACTCTTACTAAGACACTGTCCCAACAGAAGCATGGTCACCGTATGGAAGGATATTAGATACATGAGTGACTGACTTTAGTCTAAGTAAGAGAATTTTAGTGAATATGCAATGTAGTTAATCGATTGGTTACATGTAACACTAATTTTATTCATGTAAAATATATTTATTATTAATAAAAGCTTTCTTTATCTTTAATATTCAATTATATTTTATTAATGAATCTAATGTTTGATTCATGAATCCAAAGTAAAGATAAAATCCGTGGGACAAAAATGTTTTGTATAGAAAATTATAAAGTTGTTATAATTATGAGATTCTTATTGCATCAAAGCATTGTTTCTAAATACATCTATGCATCAGAAGTGGCAAATAAGATTGTTTGGATCAAGAAGTTCATGACTGAATTAGGTGTAGTTCTTAGAATTGTTGATCTAATAGCTTTATAATGCGATAACAATTGAGTCACTGCACAAGTAAAAGAACCAAGGTCTCATCAAAGATACACACACACACACACACACATATATATATATATTTAGACGATTTCATTTTATTAGAGAAATCATGAGGAATACCTAGAACTAATATGCAAGTGCTTGTTAAATGACATGTACATTGAACTGACTTGCAAGAGAATTCCATATAAAAACATCACTTATGTCTATGGAAAGACTCACGTGATAATTGTGTAAGTGATTTTTAAAGTTGAGATCACTAAGTAGTCTTATATAAGAGGTGTTATGCTTTGATCCTGATTACATGTCTCAATCAAGGGTAATAGACAGACATATATTGAACATAATATAAACTATATCGAGGTTTTTAAGTAATCAATAGAGGATTCATCATCCTAGATGAATTAGAAGAAAAAAATCTATTTTTTCTCAAATAATATTGATTGTAAAATATTTGGCCAACATGGAATGAGATTTGAAAAGAGTTTCAAATCTTATTCAAATAATCAATAACTACAGTGTTGAGAATTATAATTATTTAACAAAGCAGATATACTTCATGCTATAATATCAAAATCAAGACATTCTTGATGAAAGGATAATAATTACATTAAGAAACTAGTCACTGAAAAGTTAAGTCAAACCACTTATGAATTTCAGAATATTTAGGGGATCATGACAGGTTGATAGACATTGTATCTGATCTTTAAATATGAATCCATCAATTGTTGAATTGATAAGAAATTAAATTGTATAGATTATTTAATCCTATTTTAACCTAATGGGTCACACATATAAGAACATTTGGTTAGAAATGAAAATGAGATGATTAATCAAGTGTGGCTTGATGGTAAATAAGTTTTAGAAATTAAGGACTAGAATGTATTTAATACTAGAAATTTGCAATTTTAGATCTAGAAATAATTAAGTAAGGACTTGATTGAATAAATTTCTAATATTAGCCTAAAATAATATATGTGATGATATTTAAGGGTCAAATTGATAATTTACCATTTATAGAGTTTTTTAGGTTTTTCTATAAATTGAAAGCTATGCCTTTTATTTTCTAAGAGGAGAATATAGTATAGAAACACGTAGAACACAAAAGAAAAGAGGTGGTACTTTAAGATATAACAATCATCATCTTCTAAAGGGGTTTAAGAGATTTCTCACTAGTGGTTCGTGTATATTATTGTTAGAGGTCGAATACTTTGACGATTTGTGGTTTATGCTAACTTAGCCTTAAAGCAAGTATTAAAAATTGAAAATAACATATGATCTTCAAGTAATCTTCCTATAAATCCCCAAATAATTCTAGATCTATTTAACGAGATCTTTTAGACTCTTAAAAAATTTTAAATTTATCATTTCTACTATGTATATATATTTCGAGAAACCTAACATTTACAGCATAGATTGTACTGTGGAAATTCTATTGAAAAGGACATCCTGATTAATAAAAGGGACAGTACTGAAATTCGAAACATAAACTGTTAGATGTACGCATGTCTGGCAAATAAGAAAATTTAGGAAACCATTTGATATCAATACGCTTAAAGCGACAATAAAATTCTTGACTTGGTAGTCAGTCCCATGTCTAGCTCTATCAAGCATATAGCTAAGCGATTTTAGACATTACTCATGTGGCTGTAAATCTGTCCATAAAATGGATAATTAAAGCAGAATCTATTCTTATTTTTTGTGGATAGATCACAGAATCACATAGATCCCCTCTGTTAATTCATGAGACACAGACCATTCTTTTCATACTATAGTGATACAATTTCATGTTAATGATGTTGTTGTTGAATATGGAATTAACCTTGGAGGAGAAGACAGGAAAGGCCTTGGTGGAATCTTCAATGCTCCAATAGGTCCTTCCAACATTTCTAACACTTTACTCATGGATGGTCTATCAGCTGGATTTGTCTGGATGCACCACAAGCCAACTATTAATATTTTCCTCACACTGTCAGCTTGTTCTGAAGTAATTGCAGATTCATCATCTACCTCAAGCTGCTTATAAATCCAATCCGGAAAATATTTTTCGCTACCAGAACTGATTTCTGCTTCATGATTCTTTTTTCCTCCAACCATTTCCAGAACCATCATTCCATAACTATAGACATCGGACTTGTATGAAACTCGCCCAAAGTTTCTACTGAACACTTCTGGCGCTATATATCCAATGGTTCCTCTTGCCTCCAATAACGATACATTGCTCTCCTTCCCAGTGCATGACTTCGCAAGTCCAAAATCAGATATCTTAGGGCAAAAATCTGCGTCGAGAAGAATGTTATGAGGTTTGATGTCAAAATGCACAATCCTTGTATTGCACCCTCGATGCAAATACTCAAGCCCTCGAGCAACGCCGATTACAATTTGGTACAATTTTTCCCATCCTAGTTGTTGACTGGCTTCAAAGGCATTTTCATGATTTATGAACTTCTCTAAGGATCCGTTGGGCATGAAGTCGAAGACGAGAATTCTCTTGTCACGTTCCAAACAAAATCCTAGAAGAGTGACAACATTAACATGGGAAGTTCTACTAATGCTTGCTACCTCATTTATGTATTCTTCCCCATTCCCTTCTGAAGCTACCAGGACCTTCACTGCCACCAAATGGCCATCCGTTAGCCTTCCTTTGTATACAGTTCCATAACCTCCTTGACCAAGTTTATCTTTGAAAAAATTGGTCATTTTCTTGACATCCGAAAAACTGTAACTTTTCAGAGGTAGAGGCACATGATGTCTTATCAAATCCTCAAGATCTTGATCATGTGTCTTCTTTTAAAAAACCAGTGGAGAAATTGATGAGGCCTTCCTTCTGGCATAAAGAATGATACAGATTATTAAAATTCCTGCTGATCCAGAGGCAATACCTGTCAGTTGAGGAAAGGGATGGATTACTTGGGGGGGTGATGTTATCACGATATACAAACAACAGCAGAAGCAGTAAAATGAAATTTTAATTAATCTCTTGATTCTGGAGGTACAGGTAAACTTTCAACATATAAACTAAGAATTAAGGTAAAGAATTAATGGCAGACCAAGCGCAAGCATTGCAAAATGTTACTTAAATATGTTTTTTTCTAGCCAAACCAGTCTGACAAAGTAGAGATAAATTGCTAGGGGAAATTAAATAGAGAAATTTTAAGTCAGCAACTGATCCCACTCTGTTGAAAGCTTAACATAATCCCCCAAGTTAGAATTAAAGTGACCTATATTTGTTAAGATAGAAAAATCACGAGCCAAATGGTTGCATTATAAGCATGGATTCAATGATTTACTCCCAGAAATTGAATCACACACATTATCATGATTTGAAGGCCCCGCAGATCAACTGAGGAGCATTCTGAATGCCAGTTTGGGTAACAAGATATTGAAGTGGAAAGATGCCAATAGTGACCAAGGAACAAAGCAGAAATAGGTCAGGGGACTATCTTACCAATAGCAGTAATCCGTTGCCTGTCTTTCAGATTATGACCTGGAGAACAAATAATGAGTGATGCATCAGTGCAAGATGAGGACAGCTTTGCCTTCAGAAGCAACTCTGAACCAAAATGAACACAACTACTGGAATTTACGTTCGTAGCATTGGATATCACTTGATTTAGACACAGTTAACGTGATCAAAAGATTTTAGATGAGGTTGATCAATACAAAAACAAATTCTCAAATCCACAGCAGCCGCCACTTCTCTCACAAGTGGAGCAGTTAATCATAGCAATGTAATTCAAGAGGAACCCCATAATCAAAACCTCACTATATTTTGTTCTAAGCAAACTACCATTATCTTCACCAGTGTGAAGGGGAGCATTAACTAAATATTGGCATGACTTCTGTGAGTAAATGTTCTAAGCAGACTTATGGTTCTCTTATGGTCATTGGGCAGTTCTCAGGTTTCTAGAAATATTTGTACTTTGGCTTTGAGAAGCAAGCAGAGCTCTCATTCGACGATCGCTTTATGGTCATTTGAGGTATCTCAACCTCTTCACATTAACTAATTTGTTGACGAGGTCTCACCTTCTAGCTAGCATATATTTTGTTTTTATTGCTTAATTATGATAACTACATTAACTAATACATTAAAACAAATTGAGATTTTTTTTATTGTACTTTACTATCTGAAGCACTATTTATATGAACAGTCAAGTATTTTTTTTAAATTTATCAATTCATTAATCTTTTTATTGAAATTTAAATTAGTACCTTCTCTCGGCTTTTTGAATATTAGAATATTAGGTAGTTCTGTTTTAAATTATTTTGTATTTTTTATAATTTAAAAACAGATTTTTATTTTTTATTTGATATAAATAGAATTTGTTAAGAACAAGATAGTAAAACAAAAAAAAAAGATGAAAATACTAATAAATATGATGTGTAATGAAAAGTATCATCTCCATGGATAAATTTAAAGGCAGTGTTTTAAGACCCGGACCGGCCCGGCGGGTTGACCCGGGACCCGGCCGACCCGGGCCTGGGACCGGTCCGGGTGGAGGCAAAAACCCGCTCGAGAGTTGGCCCGGTGATTCCGGGTCGACCCGGGACCCGGACCACCCGGTCAAACCCGGCTGAGACACGGTCTATTTTTTTTTTAGACTGATTGATGTTAAACGACGTCGTTTTGGCCTTTGTTTTAAAGGCCAAAACGACGAAGAACAATGAAGCAGAATTGAATTGGGCATTTTGATTACAGACTACAGAGCAAACCTAATTAACAAACACATCAATTTCAATCGATGAGCTGAGGAGCAGAGGAGAGCAGAAGACC
>Ga0307515_10012590_pt1 | contig 15900 bp, 8 predicted proteins | sample 17_EM_MG_FD_194513 | JGI IMG/M metagenome (GOLD analysis project Ga0307515, IMG submission 194513) | Populus trichocarpa ectomycorrhiza microbial communities from riparian zone in the Pacific Northwest, United States - 17_EM | ecosystem: Host-associated > Plants > Roots > Unclassified | place... | reverse complement strand
TTCCTCATTATTTTAATAAACTTGAAAAAAATAAAACATTAATAAGTTATTTTCCAGCTCATTTTCCATGACATAACCAAACACTGAAAATTGTTTTCCAACTTATTTTCTATTATACTACCAAACATCGAAAAATAATTCACTTTCTCGAAATTTATTTTTCCGGAATTCACTTTCCAAAAAGATACTTTCCAGCAAACAAACAGGCCCTAATATATATAAAATTTATATTATTTTTTAACACATCCCCTTAAGTGAAAGTCTTAATATATATATATAATTTATATTATTTTCTAACATATCTTCTTAAGTGAAAGTCCCTTGAGCTTGAAACTTGCATATGTCCACACTACCTTGTGCTTAATTTTTATCAAATAAATGGGGATGGTGATATTTGAACTTGTGACCGCTTAATCATCAAGACTCTGATACCATATCAATGAATCATCTCAACCCAATAACTTAAACTTTTAGATCCTAATATATAATTTATATTTAACAACAAGCATTCTTTTTTTCTATAATTGAAAACTACGGATCAAGAACAATGTAACCCTGTTAAAATAAAAAAATAACTCTCAGAGACATGTAAAGTATGAAGATAATTCTTTTTTTCTTTTTCTTCTTTTACCTTCCGTAGCATACATACAATTTTATAAGTAAATTTTTATTTGATTAGTGTTACAGGAAATAAAAAATAGACATGAAAGAAAAAAAAATTGGTTAAATATATAAAAACGCTATATGTCTTCAAAATAATTTTCATATTTTTAATATAAAAATACATAAAAATATCTCCCTTCTATTTTTTTTTTCCCCAAATCAGTAACCTACGTAATAATTATCAAAACACCCATTCCAGGACAGCATGTAAGAAAAAATAATTAAAATTCCGCCCATTAAAAGGTAAATTATGGGCTGAGAGAATTAATATAGCCCACAAGGATACTCATTTATGGGCCGGAAAGCCCAATCCTTCACTTGGATGATGGATCGGCCGGTCTTCTCCTCCTCTTCTATCGCTAATACATAAAAAGAAATAAGAAATGATATGTTACATTACAGTTCCCTGGCAACTGGCAACTGGCAACTGGCAACTCAAGGCTCCTGCCTCTTGCTCGGCTGCTACTTAAATTTTACCCTCAATAATCATTAAATTTAGATAGCTACTTCGCAGCTAGTCCCCAGATAAACCCTAGCTTCTCTTTCTATAATGCATTGCTCAAGTATCTCTCTCTTTCTCTATTACTCTGCTTTTCTTTTATGTCTTGTAGTTTCTTATCGATCTCTGTTTTATTTGTTTTTCCCGACAGTTTCCGGCGAGGTTCCGGGAGAGCCCGTCGTCTCGAAGAGGTCTGGGATTTTATACGAGAAGCGCTTAATCGAGAGACACATATCGGTATATTTTTCTTTACTCTTTTAGATTATTATTATTATTTTTTATCAATTTTAGGGTTTTAGCTTGTAGCTCGTTAGGGTTTTACTTTTTGGCTTCTTAGAGTACAGTTAGAGAAAAGACATTTTTATAATTGTCATGTGTTTTGCATAGCTTGAACGAACGAACGAGATGTTATGGTTTAAAAGTTTAATTAATGAAAATATTGAAGCTGCTTGTATTGGTTATTTTGTGTGTTTACTGAGGAAGTAGTAAAAATTGCGAAGGTTAGGGTTTGCAACCTTGAGGTGATGACAAAACTAGCCAGGATTTATTTAGGAAGTCAATTTTTTCGTGTCTTTCTAACTCTTTTTGAATGTGCAAGAACAAGTTCCTTGTTTGACAGATGGGAGGGAGGCATAGCTTTTTCTGCCTATGGTTGTCTTTTGCTCTCCAAATCTATAAAATCAAGCTTTACTTTGAACTGCATTGATCTTCAAAGTTTCTTTTCAGGAAATTTGGCATGATGTTTGATAAACCTTGTCTTGTCGGTGTTTATTTTCTAATCAGGAATATGGAAAATGCCCCATTACCGGGGAACCGCTTACCATGGATGATGTTGTTCCAGTCGAAACAGGAAAAGTATGTTTAGTTCTGGTCTTAGTTTCAATTGTCATTGAAGTCTTTTGTATCCCACTGCTGCAGTGTCAGCTGTTTCTATACCTGACTAGTTTGGTTGTTTCTATACTTGATTAGTTTTTTTTTGCTTTTGTTGTAGATTGTGAAGCCGAGAACTGTACAGACCGCAAGCATCCCTGGGATGCTTGGAATGTTCCAGAATGTATGTGTATCATCTCATATACTACCTTCATTGTCAAATTTCTGACTTCCAGCTTTTCTTGATAATATGGTGCGGTGTTAAGATTCATGTTGCTGTAAAGTTGTAAACTCTTGTATCAGCATTTCTTCATTTTTTACAAGATAATAAGGCTGCTCGGTCACATATATGAGAGGGATGCTTGCCCCCATCAAGTTCTCCTTGAATTATTACTACGACGCTGATAAGCCTCTATGCCTGATTCTATCAAAATGTTATGCTTTTTATCATTTATAGTATAGATAGTGTTCTTTCCAAATCTCTGGTAATAATCACTATACATCCTACCTGTGAAGCTTCCCTGGAGTTCATCCATGTGCAACTCCCATATTTGTTCTATTTGAATAGTTTTAGCTAAAATAATAGTAAATTGTTGGATAATTTTCATTGCAGCTGAGACTAAAAATCTTGATTTGGAAATAGATGTGCTCCTGTCAAAAGTTTAAAAAGAATTTTAACACTTGGATTTGCTAATCTACTTTATGTTTAGATGACTAAATATTTTCACTAGATAATCATTTAGTTCATTTAACCTGTTCATTAACCAGTTCTAATTATTTTGGTGACTCATGTAACCCACCCTTTAATGGGCTTATTCTGCTAATATTTTTGCTTTTGATTTTGCTTGTAAAGTCATTCTTGATCTAATTGCAGGAATGGGATGGCCTGATGTTGTCCAACTTTGCACTGGAGCAGCAATTACATACAGCAAGGCAAGAGCTAAGTCATGCATTATACCAGGTAATTGCCTCATCATTAGATGCTTGTTAGCATGCTCCTTGTTTGGCAGGGAACATATGGTATATCATCCTTCTATTTATGCTAACTATGAACGTTATTATGTATTTCTGCAAGTATTATTTTATTATCATTATTTAAGTATTGTTTTAACATAACTGTTGCTTACTTTTGTGCTTGCCGTCATTTGAGTCTTGTTTAGTTTACTAAGTTTGTTTTATTTGGAATTCATTGTTTCATCTTCACAATGACCATGAACCCTTAATCAGTGATTTTTGTGTTATCAACAGTGCATCAATGTTCTTTCTGATGCAGTGGATAAGGATTTTTACTTAAAATGGAATTTTCCTTTTCCTTCACTAACCTAGAAAGTTACAACATTGTCTGTTAACATGAAGCTCTATTTCAGTGAGATATCTATTGCTGTGATAGAGTGGTCCAGTTATTCTACCAAATTTGGAACTGCCTTCTTTCTGTAATGGATTTTGAACTATAGAAATTGCTGCCCATCAGCATTTTTGCAAAATTGTTATCATCTAAGACCCTTGAAGTTTTTGTTTTCAAATTTTTTGTACTCAACATTCTAGCTTTGTAGCTGATCCTAAAGTTTGTCTCATCTCTAGTTTCTCCTTGATGTCAGACCTACTTCTTTTTTTGGTTTTAAAAACAATGCAGGTTGGATTATTGAAATTATCACTTGCATACTTTACTGATCCAACTCATGGACTTTTATTGTTTTTTTTTGGCAGCATGATGCTGCTTGCCGTGTGATTGCAAGACTTAAAAAGGAAAGAGATGAAGCAAGGTCATTGCTTGCACAAGCAGAGAGGCAGGTACCCATGTTTACATCAGAAGCTGTTACAGCAAATGCTTCAGTTCTTAGCAATGGAAAACGAGGTTTTTCTCTTCTATCCTTCTTGGTTTTCTCAAGTTGCTTATCAACACGTCATTTAAAGCTTTGTTGATATCATAATAGCTGCCAAGGATGATGATTTGGCCCAACCTGGGAAGAGAATACGACCTGGAATTTCTGCTAGCATCATTACTGAGCTTACAGAATGTAATGCAGCTCTTTCGCAACAGCGTAAAAAGCGGCAGGTACTGATGCATTTTAATGTAGGAGTACTAAATTTCTGTTGGTAGATTGTGGATGTAGTTACATTACTTTGGCGTGACTAAGTTGTCAAAGTGTATCTCTTTGTGTGATTTATTTAAGAGGATAAGAAATGAATGAAGTTAAAGCCACTTCTTTTGTATGTGCTGCTTGATTGATCTGATATTCATCTTTCTTTTCCCCTTTTAATGGTTAGGTTCCTCCAACATTGGCTCCTATTGATGCTCTAGAGAGGTACACCCAACTTTCTAGCCATCCACTTCACAGAACTAGCAAGCCGGGCATCTTATCTATCGATATACAATATTCGAAGGTAGGAAAATCTGTAAAATTTGATCTGGTTGATGGATTTTATATACTCAGTAGGTTTATCTGTTTAGAAGATTTTTGTAAACAAATAGTTTCCCAGCTGCATTTAGGCATGTGCTGTTCTGTATTCTGAATGCCTTGGGAAATTTCCTGACTTTGTGTAACTATTCATTGCACATCCAATTTAGGCCACTTGCCATACAGTTGCTGTATTTGTGGTGTTCTTCTTCTGCACTTGAATATAATGTTTGAAAAATTGCTGCGTGTAGCGCATTTGACTATGATGTTGCAACATTTCCCCATAACTGCAGTTTATTGAGAAATGATTGATGAAAGCTATAAGTTAAACCGTAAATAATTATGAAACATTGACGTGGTTCCATGGTGGCTTATACATGTTTTCAGGAAAGCTTCTCTCATCTGGTTTTCCATGCTACTGTTCATGTTTTAGTATATGCCCAGTGTTTGTCTCATTAAAATACCAAACTTAGGGATTTGGTTTGTTTTTGCTCTTCTAATAACACACACTCTGTATCTTATGTTGGGAATGGGTGATAGGAGCTTGCTTTGAGTTTATATCATATAATTGTTGTCTAAGGTTAACAAATTTTTTAGATGTTTAGCAGTGGCATAACTAGCATTAATGAGCAAAATTGCTTTGCTTGCTGATTTGTGGTGATTGATGCACCATTTCTCTCTGGTCTTCAGGATATCATTGCTACTGGCGGGGCTGATGCAACTGCTGTAATCTTTGATCGGCCATCAGGGCAGATTGCATCTGCACTCAGTGGTCACTCAAAGAAGGTTGTTATTTTACTCATTTATTGCTGTACCTCAGTTTTTTAGTAAAACTTATGAATGATAACATCATTTTTATTGTAGGTAACCAGTGTGAAATTTGTGGGTGAGGGTGAATTTTTCTTAACTGGATCAGCAGATAAGGTAAGCACTGTTCAATTTGGTGGGTGTTAAACTTCTTGTTTACCATTGTTATAGTCTTTTCCCCCCTTTTTTGCTGATTGTGTTTTTTTCCTAATCATAGTCTGAACTGGCTTTACTCTACTTGGTTCAAGGAAGCTTGGCAAACCCACATAGAATATCACTCCCATCATCTCATCTTTATGTCCCAACATTCCTTTTTAGTGTGTCCCAAATTATTAGTTGATCTGTCAGTTGTAGTCCATGAATTACTCAACCTGAAAAAATCATGCTTTTTTATGAGAAACAAAAGCATTCAACTGAAAGGATTTAGATCATTGCAAATCTAGTACTGGAGTTAAGGTGCCATTTGCTGGAACTTTGCTGGAACTTCTAAAAGTATTGTAATATAATCTTTGTTATGTAGGATTTACTCATCAACATTCAACCGGTCTGTGGTTATAGGAAAACACTGAGGATTCTTTTAAAATAAAAGGTCAGAGTGGACCATGAGAATGTAAATGCAATATGCCCTTGTTCAAGGAAACAGTGATTTAGTATCATTTAGTGGTTGTGGATGTGGAAGCAATTGCTTGTATGGAATCAAATCTCCCATGAAGGAGGTCACTTGCATCATGGCCACGAATTTTATTTTGTAAAGGATTACATCATGAAACAATGTCCACTGTGATCTTCAAACTAGTTCTATTTGTAGCTATTCTGAATCTTAAAGTTTACCTTATGATGAGACTGGACTTTTTGATAGGCCCTTCCTCTGATTCCTTTCCACTTCTTTTTCACCCATTAAAGAACTGAATTTCTGACATCTGGATCTTCTCATCCACAAGTATCCTTGCTTAAATTAGTGTTCGTAGGCATTCATCCAGGATTTAATTTGTTTTTAAAATGCTGCAGACAGTTCGAGTGTGGCAAGGATCTGAAGATGGGAACTATGATTGCAGACACATCCTGAAGGATCATACTGCGGAGGTAATTGCCTTTCAACCCACGTTGGTCCTTTTTCATAATCAATGACTGATTGTTAGCCTGATATTGGGATACAGATTCCGGATGTTGCTTCTGTTTTGATAAATCCAGGCATATTCTAGAGTGGATACTTCCTTTAATGAAGTGCAATGCTTAGGTTTATGTTAAAAAGGCAGAAGATAGATAACCTCCGCCAATGGGGCCTTTCTAGGCTACTTAAATAGCTTTTGAAACCTGTGCTTTGTGGCTGAATTTGGGTAAGCCTCGGGTAAATGCTGTTTTTCATGCCTGCATTTGAGGGGAGCTACAAGGAAATTCTCTAATGTGAGCTTGAGGCCTAGGACCCAAGCAAAATCCTGAGTCATGTACTGTACATTTTACGCTTGCCTTGTACACTGAATGAAATTTGCAAAGCTTATTTGAATTAAACGATCACAACTAATTTAAAACCATTGACCTAGAATTGAGTCGTTATGAGATCAATCAAATCAAGTTTATGGAAAGCATCTGGTTTTATTACAAGGCAGTGCTGTTCCCTGACCAGATTGTGCGGACTAAAAACACTCATGTATTTGCACACTTCTTGGTATCTTAATATTTTCTCAGCTTGGTTGTGATGTTGTACTGATTTTGTGCCATTTTTATGACATGATATTGATACGCGTGCAAATTCTGTCAGGTGCAAGCTGTCACTGTTCATGCCACAAATAACTACTTCGTGACTGCTTCTCTTGACAATACATGGTGCTTCTATGATCTCTCCTCTGGTTTATGCTTGACTCAGGTCTGCTCTCTCCTTCTTTGTGTACATGTGTGCTCATTTGTGTCTTGTGCACGTTCACAAAAGTAGTTATTTTCAATTTTTTCCCTCTATGTGAAATATGTAGGAAAGTTGATAGCAGAAAAGATATTGCCAAAATATAAAAATCTATCACCTGTTCTGAGATTTTCACTTTCATGACCGATTATTGTGTTTCATTTGATACAATGATCTGCAGATAGAATTCATGAAAGTTCAGGAGCAATTACCTTTACATTTTACCTAAATTCGAAGAATTGAATCCTTCTATCACATATTTGTGGTCTATTTCAATTATTTTGGTTTGCCAATAATAAGTTGAAAAGTTAACAGGGAATTGATGTTGAACTGCACATTATTCTCCATTTATGATGCCTTTTTTCATGCTCGAAAGCTCAAAAGAGGCACATTTAAAAAGTCACTAAGATCAGACTGAAAGTGAATGGTGAAGTAATGTTTTTGTATTGTGCAACTCTGGAGTATTTTTCCTGTACTATGGGGATTTTTCTTCAGGCTGTTATCAAATACTTCAGTTAAAATATCCTCTATTACACAAGGTTTCTAAATGTTTCAGTCAATCTTAATTTTCTAAACTTGCTTATAGTTTTTATTTCAATTTTCATGTTAAAATTTCATTGTGTCAGTTGGATCTGGTTCTAGGCAAACTATACATGGATGTTTAATTTTGCAGGTTGCTGACACCTCCAAAACTGATGGCTATACATCTGCTGCCTTTCATCCTGATGGTCTCATCCTTGGAACAGGCACTTCAGAAGCAGTTGTTAAAATTTGGGATGTCAAAAGTCAGGTACACGTGTCACTATCAAAATTGTTGTGTTTATTGCTTTTTCAGAGTGCAGCATGTGGAGGCCAGATGTGCACAAAATAGAACCTTTGTCTGTTGGTTTAATTAAAACTATTTGAAGTTTTACTTCTTTTGCATTCTTTGTTTATATGCAGGCAAATGTTGCAAAATTTGAAGGCCATGTTGGACCTGTGACAGCAATAACTTTCTCAGAAAATGGATACTTTCTGGCTGTAAGTATCTTTTTATTTTTCCGAACAACACATGCTGTGATGGATGATCTGATTTAATGTTTGTACTGGACAGACTGCTGCCCATGATAGTGTTAAGCTGTGGGATCTGAGGAAATTGAAAAACTTCCGGACGCTCAATCTCTATGATTCTGACACACCTACAAACTCTGGTGTGTGTTACTATGGTGATACTTTTCCTTATGTATATGTGTATGCCTTCATGGCTAGTGGCAACATCTTGTTGGCTATAGTTCCTATGATTTTCAAGCTTTTATGGTACCCCCTGGTCAACCTGCTTCCCACTACCTAACAAGTCATACTTGCTATGATGAATTCTGTGTGTTAAGTGGTTTTAAAAACTTCAAGCTTGGCTATATTTCTTTCTTTTATTTTTTGAGGCTTTGTTTTTTTATTGCACTCTCAAATTCTAGGGTGGGCAATCTTGTTCTACAGCAATATGGATGTTTTTTTATTCTTCTGTGGGAAGATGTGATGTTCTTTTTTATTATTGCAGTGGAGTTCGACCACAGTGGATCTTACCTTGGAATTTCAGGATCAGATATAAGGTTCAGTCTCCAAATATTTAGTCATTTTCAACAGATTTTAAGAATTTGTTTGTCTGAAGTTGGATTACAGCTCTACTTTTTTGCCTATTCACAAAAATGTTTGGGCTGTGCAAACGTTTTTCTGATAACGCTAAGAAATTTTCTCCTTGTCGGAAAAGCTGTTACCATATCTTTTTCTTCTTTTTTTGGAAAAATTCTGTAAATTATTAGAAACGTTTTTCCCATCCGATTTTGTGTCATGTACTTGTGCAGAGTTTACCAAGTTGGCAGTGTTAAAGCAGATTGGAATTGTATCAAAACTCTTCCTGATTTGTCTGGCACAGGTTTTATCCTTCTCTTGTCTGTTATTGTTTGTTGCTTCCCACCTTTGTTGGAGGAATTGACAGATGCTCTACTATTCTGTGTTTGGTTGCAGGAAGAGCAACTTGTGTAAAATTTGGTCCTGAATCAAATTACATAGCTGTGGGATCGATGGATCACAACCTCCGGATATTTGGCTTGCCTGAGGATGAAGCTCCAGTGGAATCATAATGAAGGTACCAACATGGAAAGTTGAGCCTATGGATTTCTGCAGTTGCTGCCATAGCTTTTATTGGGGGCGGGTGCAGCAAAACGATAGAACAAAGAGTTTACTCATGTGGTGCCAACACTTGATGCAGTTTTCAGGCCTGGAATATGCTTTGGCGCAGGGCGGTTGTCCTGGGATTGAAGAACTTAAATTTGACCAGCTACTACCAGTCTTTTTGTATTTGTTATATCATTGGAACTTCCAGAAGAAGATGTTAATCTACACGGTGAGGTGTTGTGTACTGGGGCACACTTGATAATTGTCAAGCGCTCTTCTTAAAGGGATAACCAGTTGAGATCTGTATTTCATCACTGTAGTGAAATGTTGTTTGATGTGATTGCAATTGCCATGCTAATTAATGCACCATGGTTCAGGTGGCTGGGTATGTTGACAAGCACAACCTAGGCCGGTGTTATAAAAACCTCTGTTATGGTCGCCTGCGTTGGCTCTTGATTCATGTCAAAGGAGCTTACCTTGAGCCGCTGGTGACAGTTCCTTTTCTGCCACTGAAATAAAACTAAACGCTGATAGATGCATGCGGAGATCATAGCTCAGCGATGCAAAGGGTGTGTTCAAACAAGTATCCATACCATTCTGAACTGGGAGCGTTGAGAACGATATAGTTTCTCACTGTGCCCATTTTAGTGGTGGATCTCACCGCTGGATGTTATTCCGGCCATTAGCTCAACATGCAAGGTTGGCAATGCTCTTTGAGAAGAAACGTTTGGTGATTCTGGTCGATCTTGATCCCATCCTCCCTTTTTAGAGCGTTCATGAAACCCAAGTTAATTGAACCTGCCATGCCCGTATTCTGTGTTTATATCCCTGTTTATTCAGAAAGAAACTAGCCACGCAACTCCTTCCTATGAAGTCCCTCCGTTTCCAGCTCAACAGATTTCAGACCAGGATGTCCAGGTTGAAATTCCAAACGAAGCTGTTGAGATATATTAACCATTATAGTTTTTTTTTTCTGATGTGTAAATAAATAATAGCTCCCAAAGCTCCTGTTGCTTCTTGCTAACCACCCGTAACTAGCCAGATATACACACAGGTTTACAATGTATTTGATGAAATGGTCTCAAGTCAGAAGACCGGATTACCATGGCTTTATTCAAATAAATCAGAATTCAAATCTAAAATTTTACCAGGGTCAATTCTCTGCATAAATGGAGTACTCCATGATCCAAAGAATAAAGAATGAAATCACAAACTAATCAAAGGCGACAAAACAAGAAGCTTCCATATCTTGCCTAGCATCATCAGGCAAGGTATTTTGATGCATGTGTGAACCCCCAGAGCTGCAACAAGAATATATCGTCGTTATGGGGAGAAAAAAGGATCTCAGAAGTTGAAATGGTAGCTATTCCTATGATGCTTAAAATTTGTCAACAGATGCTTCCAATAACATATATCATATATCCAACTTTGATTTCACCTGCTCAAGCCTCCAGGTTCAAGCAATCCAAAATTGTGAGACGATTAAAATCTTATCCTAGGAGATCTAACATCAGTGCTCTCAATTAACTTACTATCAACTACACCAACACCAATGCCATCCATAGAGCTAAGGTAGGCCCAAATATGGTAAAAGTGCACAAGAATACAGCACAGTATCCAAACTTTCAGCTGTTTTTAAGAGAATATAGAAGGGATTTGGTGGTTTGCTTTTAGTCTAGTTACGAAAGCAGAAGCCTTATATATTAATTATTCACTCACAAACCATGACATGCTGGAGACAGCCTTAACCTATGCAGCCAGAGAGTGACAAGCATTCAAATGAAAGGTGAGAAACAAGTGGCTCTGAGCGGGTTCGATGAAGTTGCAAGGAAATAAGCCCATGTTTACCTTTTCACTTGTCAACCACGAAACTGTTCGGGATTCAGACAGTAACTCAAAAAAAAATTAACAAAACGGAACAAAAATTGCCAAAGTTGCCAAGGACAGTTAAAAACAGTTAGATTACCTCAACATTCTTTAACTCAAACTCTGGGTTATGGGCCAGGCACAAGTTACCAAACGTTTGACAAGGTCCACTAGTTCCATTCAACCTTTTCCAAGATTAAAAAAAAAGGGGTTATGTAAAGAAACAAACACTAAAACTTTTGCAGCAAATGGAGAGTATTTCAAAGAGGAATTAATAGAAAAGGAACTCACAGATCTCCATCCATGCACAAGGCAAAGTTGCCACCACCTCCAAGTGCTAGTATGTCATTCAAGCACAAGTAGTAATATCTGTTGGCACCTATTTACATAAATGAACAACGGGATCAGCTCAAATTTTATGGTTTTTCAATCTTAATGGTATCTCTCTGAAACAAAAGATAGCAAACTCTAACGTTAGAGAGAATTAATAGTAAAATTGCACATCAAATTCCCAAAGAGCAGCTTTCTGTCCATCAAGAAAGCAACCATCAATTATAATTTCCATTAGATTTATAATTAATAAACTTGTTGATTTATTATGTTTTGCACTAGCAGAAAAAAGGGCTGCAGACAGCAGACCTCAAAATGCTCTCTTTGAAAATGGTATATTTAATTGAGCGGGGGCTCATCACTGTTATTGTTTTAATTTGATCCCAAGGCCTGGTTGATTACAATACAAACTACTTAGGAAGCTTGAATATTTCTGGCTTGTAATTCCTAAGGTCACCTAAATAATTATCATTCACCACTCAAACATCCCACAAATTCAGCAGACAGACTCTTTCTTAATATTTACACACAGGATACTCAAAGTACCAAAGTTTCATTGAAAAAACATGGATGTCTAAAAAGCATGGTTTTTTTTTTTTACATAAGAACACCCCTCCCAGACCATGTATACGTTTCTCAGCATGCACTGGCTTCAACTATTATTGACATCTCAGCACCGTGCAACAAAGTTTCCTCAATTCTCTTTGTAAGAGACTGATCAAATCATCATTTGATATACAAACTAACCAAATATGAATGTTGATGATACCCGGAACATGATAGCAGTTTCATTTATCAAGTTGCTAGATGTGTGTATAATGAAGTTATTATTTGCATTAATCTGGAAAGAAATGAAGTGCGTAAAAGTGCTCACCAGTTGGTCTAAATATCCTTGGTTCACCATAAATGGTTGTAAATACAAATGATTGGTTTGTCCCCTGTCACAAGTATCGGAAAATGGTAAGAGTGTTCAAGGAACTGTTTGAAATTTGAATGTAGAAAAAAGCAGGGACGACAACACCCTACCATGTAAATTGTAAATCAATACAGTAAAGACAAGGTTACCTGATATTTTCTCTTGGCAGTAGGTTTCAATGGACATTCTAGCAGCCCACCAAACACAGCACCTTGTCTATCACCGGTAATCTATAAGTAGCAGAAAACAAGTTTAAACCAGTTGAAAAACGACTAAAATGATGAACCCTTGCCATATGGAATTTGTCAGAACATAGCAGCAAAAAAAATGACATACCAGCAAACAAGGACCAGAAACAGCAGCACTCTTGCGAATAAGTGTATGAAGTGATATGCCATGCTTCAACGTACTGCCCTTCATTCGAAATCATCAACAAAAAAAATCAAGATTGAAATGGAAGAACAGCTGTGCAGCAGCACAAAAGGCTGCGGGTTTATTAGCAAAAACCTTACCTGTACAGCAAGGTCCACTGGCATCCCTTCACAATATTAGGAAGGGATGAGAGCAAGAACTCATACAGCTCTGAGGAAATAAAAGTGGACTCATCCATGAGACAGGGAAAAGGCTTTCGTGGAGTCTGATTATTTGCTTCTTCAAATAAATCACTATCACTACTGCTCCTTGCAGGGGCAGCATCATCATTACCGTCATGACTTTTAACAGTTTGATTGTTTTCAAAAGCTGCATTGTATTCTTTGTCGTCTTTACAAGATTTTTGGAATTCCTCTGTCTCGCATATTGTGCTGCATTCATGATACCTATCTGAGTATTCTTCTCGCTGTTCAAGATCTTTACCGTTCCATCTAACAGGAAGTGATTGAATTGGTTTTAACTCATCCTGGTGCTTGTTCGATCTAGACCCGACAAAGCTTAGTGAAGGGATGGCGAAGGGAAAATATGAAGATGATTTTTCCCCTTTAGAGCACGGCCTGGCCTACACATTCAAAAATCTTGCGTCACAAACAGAACCAATAAAAATTAACAAGTATAAAGAGCCCAAAAACAAAGCAATTACCTTCTCCTTACAAATTCTAAAATCCGTAAAAATTCAAAGCTACAGGAGTTGGTTTCGATAAAGTTTTGATTTTTTCTGGTACAAGCAGTGAAAGTATAAGAACCCATGTTTATTTTTGCCTTCTTTTCTCGTATTCTCTTAGCTACCAAGAAGAGTTTTCAGTATTTTGTTATGTTTTTTCAGCTACCAAACAATGGATCCAGCCAGCACCAAAAACAGAATTCATAAAAATCTAAAACCAAATCTGAATTCCTTTTGTTGTCCAGGATGTTGAGGTTTCTATATCCAAACTGAAACAATCAAAATCAACAAAAGCGATTCAAGTGCCCAGCTACGCTGTATAAAAACAACCAGATCTAACATTCTACTACAGGGAACGAAGGGAAGAAGAAGAAGAAGAAAACCCATCAAAACAATAGAAATAAAAAGCAGGAAATCATAAAAGGAAGGTTAAATTACCTGAGAATTATCAGGAGAAGAAGAATTGGGTGAACCGGCAAAGAGACGAGATAGTTGATTTGAGACTTTTTCTTTAAACGCACTCATTCTTTTATATTAAATGATTTCTTCAGTTCGCAGTGAAGAAGATTTAACAACTGCAGGCGCGAATAGTATCTTCTCTAAAAACAAATTGCAATTAACGTTTTGTGTTTGCAGCTTTTTAAGGTTTGTGTTTTTTCCTTTTCGTGTTGGTTCTCACACAAGCATAGGGAGAGGAAAGATCGTCGGTGGAAAGGGAGGAGTGGACAATTTTACTTGCGTTTGCCTTCTCGACCCTCGACACCTCGCAAGGAGTTAGCTATTTTGTCTCTCTCCCTTCCCTTTTTAACGTAAAATAATTAAATTGTTGTAACTATAATTTTTAGATTCAACCCGGTTTAAAATTTAGGTCTGAATTTTAATCAGATTATCGAGTTTTGACTGGATTACTAAGTTATTTAGATTAGGTTTTTTAAAAATCAAAATGATTTTATTTTAGTAAAAAAAACAAAAATCAACGGGTTGCAACCTGGATTTTGATCGGATATTGCCGGGTCAATTGGGTCACACCGGGTTTTTTCTTTTTTTATTTTTTATTCAACCCGGCCCAGTTCCAGCCCTGAATTAACCGGATTCCAGATCAACCTGGCAAGCCGGATCGAATTTCAAAACTATAATAATAACCTTTCGTCAAATAACCAAACAATATTATTTTTTTTTATATAAAAACAAAATAAGAGGTTTAAGTTTCATAAAAGCTACAAAATATTATAAAATAAACATAATGAATTTATATTTAATTTTAAAAATAAATTTTCTCTTAAAAAAACAAAATTTACAATAAATAAAAAGATATGATATAACTAAAGTTATTTTTAAAATTAATGAAAAACCTATAAAAATCAAATAACAAAACTTAATTTTTAATTAAATAAATATTGAAAAAAACTTTAATAAGGAAATAATTACTTTTGTGTGCTATTTGAATGTTGCATGACTTGTTTTTCTTTTTTAATCTATGTATCTTAGAATCTTCATTCGACGCGTATAACACTTCTTTTTGAAGACTTTTAGTAAGAAAAAATTCTCAATGAACCATACATAACTCTCTCTTTGAAACTTTCTAGAACGTGTTTGGTTTTGCGGGTGGTGATTGTGCTTATGGTTTTTAAAAAATAATTTTATAAAAAAGTGTTTTCAGTAAATAGATTTATAATATTTTTTTTAATTTAATATAATTAATGAAAATAATTTAAATAGAAAGTGAGTATTTAAAAATATTATATTTACATCTACACTTAGCACTATACATTGTTTTATGCTTTTTTTTTTTTAATTATTATCTTCTGTTATAACAGACATAAATTGCTAGCATAGGTTTGAACTTGGATATCAAAATAAATAATAAAGTTTAATTCTCAATTAAACATAATATTAATTGATAAAATTAAAAAAAACAGAAAATAAGTCAGTTGGGTTAACCCGCCAAACCTGCGACCCGGATTATTAGACAAGGACAAACCCAATAAAAAACAAGTTCAATGTTGAAAGATCTGTAATCCAGGTCATAAAACCGATAAAACCTCTTAGAAAGAAAATAAAAAAAACAATTTGATTTAATTATGGTTAAAATGTTAAAACCCGTGATCTTGATCGTGAAACCAATGTATTCTCATGAAAAGTAAATCAAAATAAATTATTAAGCTCAATTTCAAATTGATTTGATGTTAAATGATAAAATTGAAAAAAAAATCAATTAAATAAAAGACATAAAAAACAACTCGAGTTAACTTGGGTTAACCCATTAAGCATTATTCTCGGGCTATGAGATCAAGATAACCTAATGAAAAAAAATCAATTAAATTCTCAACTAACTTATTGTTAAATGATAAAATTGAAAAAAAAATTAAATAAATAAAAGACATAAAAAAAAAAATGAGTTAATTT
>Ga0307515_10012589_pt1 | contig 15901 bp, 21 predicted proteins | sample 17_EM_MG_FD_194513 | JGI IMG/M metagenome (GOLD analysis project Ga0307515, IMG submission 194513) | Populus trichocarpa ectomycorrhiza microbial communities from riparian zone in the Pacific Northwest, United States - 17_EM | ecosystem: Host-associated > Plants > Roots > Unclassified | place... | reverse complement strand
AATAGGATCTGGGCTCTTGTCAATTCAAACCAGGACCTTACGGAACCCGCGGGATTGCTCACTACTGGCTCACCCTTCTTCGTCGTTGATGCGGCGTTTCCCCGTTCTCCGTGTCCTCACTGGCTCGGCACAGTTGACTTCGAATACTTCTACATGAAGAGATGGACCTTCTCGGAAGTTCTTCAAGCGTAAGTCGACCTATCACACATGTGTTCACAGCACTCACGTTTCCCGCAGCCGTTCGTTCCTTGGGTGCCCGACCTCCGGCCCATACACAAAATCTCAACTCTGGTATTTACACAACGAATACGGAGCATCCCCCGAGGTATTGGCTGACCATGCCGGTGATCCGACCATCTACGAACGTGAAGTTGCTAATTACATTCGGTCGATGGATCCTGTGACCTTGCGAGACACACTCATCTCTCCGTATTCTGAGGGGATTTCCCATCTCATCACGGTCGTTGAACCCTCAACAACCTCGCGCAGTGGTTGCACGAAATCAATTGCCTCGCTTCGTATACTCGAGATGCTCTGGCACCGACACGTTCACTTTAGTATAAATCAAGCCACCGAGATGAAAAAACTTATGTTCCCTACTAGTACTCCAGGCCAACACAGTGTAATCCCGTGACCGGTATTACTACGTCTGTTGTATTTTCTTACTTTCATCGATAGCGACACCGCTGTTCTCTCTTCTTTCCCCAACAAAATACTATCTGTTGTCCCCTCTGCCGGATGGCCTTTCAAATAGATTTGCTTCAGCGCCTTTTTGTTCAACCCTCCAAACCAAACACTGGTGACCGGCAAGGTATTGAGAGATTACGTAAGATTTTAGTTTTTTCCCATGAGCACTCCCGGACCCACCGCGGGTGGTCAAATGCCCAAATATTCGCACAAGACAAAGTAAACCTGTTTCGCGGGACAGAAACACCGTAAATAAATCAATGTGTATGCGGGCCTGCAATAAAGTCAACCCGCCAAGCGGTTACCTAGATAATGGTACCTACATTTTCATATCGCACGGAAAATCAATCTCTATGGGCAGTGCGCGCGTCCGGGTCATTGGATGTACCCGCCGCTTCCACGCCAGGAGAAACTTGCTTGCGGGACTACTGGACGGGGTGCGCTCACGCAAGGACCAACATGAGGGAATTGCCTATATTTATCATAGGCTACTTATATAAGCGCGATCGAGTTGGATGCACAGCGGGGTTGGGAGAGGGGCATATATCCTTGTCCCTCCCGATGGCTCACCACAATGGCCAGACACTCTCGAAAGCACCGGACCCCGTCACAGATTGCTCAGGTATCTTGGATGCACGGTTTCCGCCACAACCATCCTCCACCAAGCGAGGTCGAGGCTTTCCGGTTCGCGAGCCCATCACCCAACGCTCGCGGCAGACAGAAGTTGATGCGTGAGGTGGCTGAGGCGAAGAAGAATTGCCGGAACAGCGAGAGGCGGGAGAAGAGGGCAAAGGAGAAGTTGGGAGAGATGGAGGCGAAGGTGGAGGACATGGAGATGGTCATTCAAGCCACCTCAGACGAGAACGAGCTTCTACACGAGCGGCTTGACGAGTCGACGAGCCGAAACTCCGAACTGAAGCAGGAGGTAAAACACCTTGCCGCTAAGTTCAATTCCCGCGTTCGACGAGAGCCACAGAAGATTGCCACCTCAGTGGAGCGGGCTCTCTCGACGGTCTTCGCCGCTCAACGAGCTGTCTACGAAGTCAAAACACCGGATGGAACGATACAAGACTGGGCTCGAAATGTCATTCTTCACCTTGTCTGCGCTTCTGATGTCCCTGCGTCAAAGACCTGGATGGCCTTCCACACTGTCACAGAGGCGTTGGGGATCACCATTGTTGGAAGCTGGAGCGATAGGTCCGCCCGCCGCATTGTGTTGGAAGGAGCCCTTGCAGCGGAGGAAATGATTGTTGAAGACTTTGCAGAGGCGCTAGGTATCAAACTGACCTGTTCGGGTCTACTATAACACATTAATTGATTCGTTAGCATGCACCCTTAGTGGCGATGGAGCAACCCACAAGGTCATCCCCCACACGTCCAGATGGGCGGTCATGATCCCTCCCCAAGGTCTTAAACCAAAGGACCGCTTCCTAGGCATTACACCTGAGCTGGACCACACTGCTGCTACCCAGGTCGAGGGATTCAAGCAGAAAATACAACAACTTTGCGATGACCACAATGCGAGTCCACTTGGGGCCGAACACTTTTTCGACTCTCGGAAGATCTGGCAGAAGATGACGGGTTACCTTAGCGACCACGCACCTGATCAGAAGAAGGTCTTTCGGGAACTTGAAACATTCCACCGAGAGTGTAACCTTGAGCTTCTGGGAGAGAATGCAATGGCATTAGAGGATCCGGATATGGAGGAGTGGGAGATAGAACAGGTGTTGAATGAGAAGGCGGAGGAGATGATGAGGGTGATTGGTGGTGCAGCGCGGTGGGTGGAACTTCCGGATGAGGAACGTCTTCAGTTGGGGAAGGACTTAATCCGTGATGCCGAGATCTGTCTTGGCGAACGAGTGCTGGAACGGTTTCCGGAAGAACTGAAGGGGGAGTCGATAGGCTGTTACTGGTCCGGTTGTGGGATGCATAAGGACTTGAATGCGGTGAAGGAAGGTGCGGACCGAATGTCAAAGTGGTGGGAAGAAGCTGGAAGGACACCACCGATTGCGATGGTGAACAAATTCAAGGCAGAATCTGGGTCGGGTGGTGAGGTGGGTCGATCAGAGAGAGGTGGGATAAAACTAACAAATCTCATCGGTGCTTTGGTGAAGCACAAAGACTCTAAGAAGGGCCAGCAGGATCGGTTCCGCATTTTCTCCAGGAAGGTTGGATATGAAGTTCGCTTCCCTGACACAAGCAACACCCGCTATCAATCTCACACCTGTGCAGCGGTGGAAGTTTTACGCCACCCCCAACTTTACCTCGACTTCTTGACCTTCCTCGCACGGACGAAAACGAGCACCCCAGGTCAGTTGAATCACATGGAGGAGAACATACAACGCGGTCTGATGGACAGGTCTACTTTCACGGAAATTATTGTCCTCGCCCTCTACGGCGAATCAATTAGCGCTCCATTCGCACGATTTCTTCGTTCTGCTGAAGACAAGAATGGCCTCGATCTCGGCCCGGACTACGACCGTTTCAAGAAACATCTCCAGAACATAATCAATCACCCTGATCTTCTTGTTGGCCCAAAAATTGACTCGGCGACGGTTTCTCTTGACGGCCAGCCATGGGAGAACACCGATATCATCCGAAGGGTTGAACAGCATCACCTTGACTATCCCGATCTGCAAGGGGCTCTCTGTGCCTTCTTCCAGGGTGCGCTCAACAAGTTGGAGACATTTACAGCAGAGTTTAAGGAGGGATCTCCACTTTCAAATGCAACTCCTGAACAACGCTGGCTTGCTTTCAGGCGGCCAACAAACGATCGAAACGAGGGAGCATTGGGTCTCCTCCGTCAGACATATCGACGGTATTCGAACATCAAATTTGGGCAACTCAATGCCCGGCTAATGTGCAAGTGAGCATGTACGCTTTGTATATTCAAATCAGTCAGATCACTGAGAAATAAAAGATTGAACCCAGACGTCTACAGCTACATGAAGGGCATGTCTGAAGACCGCCGCCGCCATCTACGGGGTGCTGCTCGCAAAGTTGATGAAAGCCATGTGTTCAGCAACTTCCGCGAGGAGTATGCGAAGGCAAACGATGCTGACGCAGCTCGGAAGCAAGCAGCTGCTGATCAAAGAAAGGAGAAGGCCGACAAGTGTCTCACCAAACTCCAGAAGTTCAAGCCGGTCCTCGATCTCAAGGGGAAGGTGATGGAGAAGGACCGTGTTGAGCGAATGAAGACCCAACTGCGGTGGCACCGCGTCATCGGTGGTGATGATGACATCCCTCCCGGTTTCTACAATTTCAACAAGCAGAAGCTGTGGGATACCATGGATCAAGCGATTAAACGACACCGAAAGAAAGGCTTTGATCTCAACGGTAAGTGAAATGCTTCTCCACCATTGTTAAAATTCTGACAAACCTGGGAGATGTATCGCACCCGAGTGCAGTCGGGGATAACTGCCACGATCCACCGAGCGCTGTCCCGGACAACGTTCTTCACAACAGCCGGGGGGATAGCGAAGTTGTTAGCCCGGTTGTGGAGATGACGCCAATCGATGACGTTGTGTTGGGTGTGCCCTTCCATGGGTACTCACCCGCAATGAACACGTCAGATCCTCCCACCAGTGGCCCCGATACCGCCGTGGCCCCCAGCCTACAACTAACCAAGCCACAGCACCACTGGGTTGAGGCAGGCTGTACGTGGGATGGGAACAATTGGTCCTGTTCCTACGACGCTGTCTTTATGTCATTCTGGTTCATTTATAGGAAATCTTCACCCGGGTGGCGTAACAAGTGGAAGCAACAGGCACCGAAGTGGAACACTTTCTTTGGAAAAGCGTTTGACTCGCTACTCACAATGGCGCAGAGCGAACGATCCTCACAAGCGGCCCTCTCTCAGGAGTTCACTTCTTTCAGAGAGATGTTCCGCGATGATCTCTCTCAGATCAATCCGGTGTACTTCCCACGTCATGGACAGGTTCCGGCCTCGGTTTGTCGCATCTTCTGTCACATTTTCAGCGCTTCCGTCGAGCGTGAACCACACCTCAAGCAGGTGGTGGTGTGCGGTCGGTGCGATACTTCAACATCTGTACGGTGTTCATTCGCGCTCATCGGGTCGAATGACCTACTCGATTTTTACCGCCACGAAGACGACGTAGGGCCATTCCTTCCGTTGCAAACCGCCATGACGCGCTACATCGAACGTGCCTCACAGGAACCCAACCGAACCCCGGACTGCCATGCCTGCTCTGGCCCACTCAGGGTGGAGTCTCTCTCCATGCCAGAGACTACGTGGCTGTGGATTGAGCTTTGTGACCCTGTGTCACCTATCACTCCCTCACCCCGCCTTGTTTTCGGTCTCAAGGACCAACGACAGGTATACACTCTCCAGGCAGTAATATACATTGGTGGGGTACATTTTACTGCACGACTTCTCGACCAATCATCCACGTGGTGGAAGTATGACGGTATGTGGAGGTTTGGTGCGCCGCGCGCTGACCATGTCAAAGACGAGGTGGACCTTCTCGAAAACGATGACCGACGGGCGGCATTTTTGGTCTATTGCCGAGTCGATTGCCGGGGCTGATTCACTCGCCGGTCCGTGCCAGAAACGAAGGGCTTGGTAGATTATTCTCTCCGGTTTTCCAACCTCCTGTGCCTCTTCCAGCTGTCCTTCCAATGGCCACTCTTAGTGTATTGATTTTTGTTATTACAACCCTGTATCATATCGTCCTGTATCTAAATGAGCTAACGCGCGTGTTTTGCAGACTAAGGATTGTGTTCCAAATTTTCTACCGCCTTGACCGTCGAGCACGTTGTTTTTGGCGGGGCCAAACAGACGTAAACAAAAACGCGATCAATGGCCCAGTTGCCGGTCACCACTACACCACAATTTTGGCCGATGGCACGAAACCCGAGGAAACCGCGTGACGTTCCACTGATCGCGGCCACTCAGATCACCGGTGACGTCTGGTGGGAAAACTGACGGACTCTTGAGATGGATCCACGCCGGGTCCAGCTGCGGGGTGGGTCCTTGTCAGCCCTGCCGGCCAAATCCTAATCCTGCTCCACCTCCAGTGCAAAATGCTCTCTGTGTGCGATTCACCCTTTGACGCCGGGTTGTGGCAGCACATATATTCACTAATAGTACAATCGAGTGGAACGATGGTTAAAGAGGCAAGCCTGTCATTTGGTCCATCATTTCGGCCGTTTCCACCATCATTGGGCATTCCTTTTGAGTCAAATTTTGAGGGCTACTTGATGGTCCGAGTTCAGCAGTGATTATTGCGCCTGAAGAGTGACCGCGATAGTTTGTCTGATCTTCGATAAACAACTCCCGGAGAATCCTGAAAACTGATGAAAACAATTGTCAGAACCGTTCGCAGGGCGGAACTCACCCACTCCGAACCCCTGCCTCCTCTTGCTCCAACTTTTTGAGATGTTGGTCGACGGACGGCCAGTAACCTTCGGTTGAATCCATGACATATGCGTATCTCTGCGGATCAAGTCGTGAGCTGGTGTGAGAGTCAAAAAGGAGGAGCACATACAAGAAGGGCGAGACGGACCAAGAAAGGTTCTTGGACCTCAAACCCGGGGATTTTCTTCGTTAGACGTTTCGCGAGGACAAGAATATGGGTTTTTGACTCGACGCTTGCTCCCACCTGTGTAATCTCGTCAATTGTCTTGGAACAAAGCCGGAAGAGAGAGAGAACCGTGCTGACAGCCTTCTTCCAATCACCGCGCGTGTTTGTAATTGCCCGGCGCGCGAACTTGGCGATCTGGTTCCAGATGTGGGGGGTATTCTCCACACCAGCAGGCAGCCCCCAACGCATCCTCCTAACGATTGCCTGGAGACGGGAGTGGGTGTGGGGGGTTGGAATGGTGTGGCGGCAACTACATACCATCATATAGTTGATGAGAGCGTTGATGTCATATGTTTGTATTTCGGGCTGGGCGAGGAGAACCTTGGTGTACACTTTAACATTCTCCTAGGATCGAACATTAGCAGATATGTGTTGGCAGACGGTTGGATGGTGTACCTCAAGTTGAGGTGGAATAGAGAACCCCTGTCCATCGGGACGAGCAAGCGCACTCACAGTTGATCGAATCTCTTGGATAGCGAGATGGAGATGCAGGAGTTGGGCGTTTGGTCGAAGCTGGTAATTGTGGTCAGGGGATAGGCGAGGAGAGATGAGGACTCCTGACCTGTGCAAAGGCTCTTGCATTATTGACGATGTTTGGTGTCGTGTTGTAGGTGGCAACAATGCTGTTGAACTCAGCCGTGGCTCTGTCGGTGTCAGGATGTATCGTTTCGTCGTGACCGTTGCTACCGCTCGAGGGGTTCGGGTCTGGGGAAGTGTCCGTGGCTGTTTCACTTTCCGGATAGATAGGGGTTTGGTCCCGCCCGAAGGGCGCGGGAGCCTCATGGTGAGCGGTAGCACGGGCCTTAAGCTGTTCGTATGATGTGATCAGTGTGGACACGATTGAAGAGGAACAAATATGTGGGTAGGATTGGAGATGGGAGTGCGGGAAGAAGATGGTTGGGAAAGGGTCTACAGGAGGGAAGACGGGGTGGAATGGGGTCAGAGTGCACGGACTGGCACCGATCGTCAAACCAATCACCAATCCAAAGTCACCAACCATCAGGTCGCTTGCGAGAAAAACCAGCAAATATGCCCGCTGCGAAAAAGAACCCCCCACCCGGTAAGGGGATACACAACCCTGGTAGTACTGCACACGGGCACTCAACCAGATTCAGATTTTGAGGTTGCGAACGATTCCGGAAAGGTTCGCTGCATCGTTTGCTTTGCCAATGACAACAGCGAACCATGGATCCACCGGTCCAGCGCCACTGCTCACATGAAGAGCGAGCGACACAATCGCAGTGTTGCCGCACAGAGGCAGCGAACTGACGAGGCGGCGAGGGACAGTGAGCGGTGGAAGGAGGCGACTTTTGAGATGGACAAACTGTTCAGCAATAGTTTCGTCCCTGCGGATACATTCCCAAGTGTCCGGGTGACGAAACATGAGCCGACGGCGGTGTCATCTCAACTCCAGACTGAGGAGGAGGAGGAGGCGATGAGGAGGGTTTTGAGATACCTCAACGATCCCCCGAAGGATGATCCTACTAGTTCTCCCATCCACGACTGGCAACGTGCCGGTCAATCACTCGAGGCCCAGGTTGCGCAGGTCATTGCTGGAAATCTTGCCGCGCTAGGCCCGGACATGGGAGACGATGATTTTCTGGAAGATGTGATGAGTACAGCGCGTTTGTTGATTCCGCCATCTTCACTCCGGCCACGTTGCACTGATCCCACCACATTTCAGACTCGCACCTACCCGTTGATGAGGTAGAACATCTTGCATTCGGAAAGCCACTCCCGGATAAGGGGACAGAATGGTATCCATACAAAAGCAAGATGGTTCGTCCAATTCATTGGCTGCTGGCCAAATTATTGAATTGCTAACTCATGTGCCCGAAGATGTTTCTACTTGATACATTGGACAGCATGCCACGTTTACGGGTCTCCGATGCCCTAATGAAAATATTCCTTTGGGTTCTAAAGGAATCTGGGGCTCCAGATGTACTGTCGCTTGGTCAACTGCGGGAAGTTCAGGCAACACTTCGTGACTCGTCTGGAGTGCCCTCAGGGTCATACAAATCAGCCCAAAACAATGTGTTTTACATGAATGATGTTAGATCCATCGTTGCCAAGGTTTGCTGCCTACACTCACTATGATTACTGACAACCTCATTAACATTGTGTCAGGACTACGCCAACCCACACACACGACCACAGATCCAGGTTTATCCAGAAATCCCTGATGGTCCTATCACCGAGATCTGGCATGCGGAAAAGTGGCGAAAAGAGATGGATCTCCGCCTTCTCAGTCCCATGTATGCAGACGGAGATCGTCACTTTTATGTGTTGGAGTTTGCGCGGTTGAGAAACGGGAATTATGTTGTTCCTGTACGATGGCTCACCTATAAGGGTCAGGTTAAGGCAGATGCCTTTGAAGCCAAGTTTCTCCCAGATGGCACGGTGTCCATCAACACAGAAGAAACCATCCTTATCAATGCTTCTGATCTTGAAGACACATATCCAGATCTCATTGCCAAAGGAGCAGTTCCAGGATGTGGTGATGGTAAATAACTGCTCTACTCTTTACCTTTATACTGAGAAGCAGTGTAGATGCATCAAAAGAGTTGATGGCACAGATGCCAAATCCTGACCGAAAGGTTGCTGGTGGTTTACCCCTCTATACAAGCTTTGTTGACTACTTTGGCGACGATGTATCTGGGAACCGCTCAAAGGCATGGAACAAACACTGGAATTCCTACTGCTCTCATCGGAATCTCCCCCGAAAGGTTGTGTCACAGCCTTTTCACGTCCATTTTGTTGCAACAAGCCCCAATGCAACTGTACCAGAACAGTTACAAGCATTCATTGGCACCCTTAAGTAAGCCATAACCCACACTGTTGACCAAATTTTCTTCAGTTTCTGACTACAACAAAGGGAAACACAGAAGGACCCTATGACCGTGTATGATGCAAGCATTGGTGGACTGGCAAAGGTTCGCCTCCAGCTGAATTCTGACCCATCCGACAACCCGATGGCAAGTGAGATAGCAGGGCACATTGGGGGAAAAGGTAATCACTTTTGCCGGAAGTGTAATGTTGGAGGTACAATGCTTGAGAAAGAGATGGATAGTGGGTATCATGATCTATTCTCGGTCTGTGATCAATCTGTTAGTACATGAAACCTACCTGACACTAAGTTTAGCCTGGGAAGCCACGAAGCTCAGAGGAGATTTCTGCTGGCCTGGAGAAGGAGCTCAGGCTTGCATGCTCAGGGGTCAAGTCAAATGTCACAAAGGAGCAGACAGCAACAGGCATCAAAGACGCATACACACAATTCTGGATTGAACAGCTTCTATCCCGGGCACAAGAACTCAGAAATCAACACATGACTCCAGTGCAAATCCAGGACGAGCTTTTACATTGGGTGGATGAAAAAATGGCCACCATCAGGAATGAGATATTCAGTATGAAAGGTAGTGGCTTAGGCTTGGCACTTGCAGCATCTATTGATATTTTTGCTAGGGTTTGATCCAACACAAGACTCTCCAATTGAGATTCTTCATACAATCTTGCTTGGAGTGGTAAAGTATGTCTGGTACCTCAGCCACACAGAGTGGACAGGTGAACAGAAGCGAACATATGCGGTCCGGCTGCAGGCAACCAACATTGATGGACTCAACATACCTCCAATTCGTGCAGGATATATCATGCAGTATGCTGGGTCGTTGATTGGACGACAGCTCAAGGCTGTTGGACAAACTAACATATTTCTCACCCATGACATTTGCAACCCAAAAGTATTCTCTCTCTGGAAAGCAGTTGGTGAACTCATGGCCCTATTGTGGATCCCTGAGATTGATGATCTGGAGCAGTATTTGGCAAGTTGACCTTCTTGAGGATATTTTGATTTGATTAAACCAATTCCCACAGGCTGATATTGATGTTGCAACAAACAATGTCATTGATAACTTTGCATCCATTGATCCAACAAAAATTCTTGCAAAGGTCAAGCTTCACCTCCTCACACATCTCCAAACAGACATCCGTCGGTTTGGTCCCCTGGTGGGTTGCTCAACCGAGGTTTTCGAGTCCTTCAATGCTGTCTTCCGGCAATGTTCAATCCTGTCAAACCGTCAGGCACCAAGTCGTGATATTGCCATTCAGTTTGGAAAGCAAGAGGGGTTCAAGCACCGGGTTACAGGTGGGTGGTGGGAGGCCAAGAAGGGAGACTGGGTCCAAGTTGGACCAGGGATTAAGAGATTTGTTGCCAACAACCTGGAAATTTTGGAGAACGTGGGATTGTCTTCAAAAACCCCTGATGTGCCTGGTTAGTCACTTGGTTATCCTCATACTCCAGAAGTTCAAATTGATTGAATACCTGTATACATCTAGGGGCAATCAAGTTGGCTGCTCGTGAGAGCAAGCAAGGTCAGCATCGACAACACCATCAGGTGTCATGGGAAACAACGAAAGCTTCACGAGCAATCAATTCCACCTCTTTCTTCCACATGCAAAACCAATTGCTGCTCCCTGTCCGGTACCTAGTTGCAAGATCGTCTGACCGTTGCGAGGTCAACTCGTGGGTTATTGCCCACTCACCACAATATGTGTGTATCTGTACCAGTGTGTCAGTCATGTGCTAGGCTCACAAACAATGAACAGAACTCGGGGAGAAGTGTATATGGCCGAATCATTGAGATCCTTACCCCATCCACAGTCTCAACAGAAGGCGCAGTTGCCGTGCTTGATCTGTTTGGTCTTCAGGCATCTCGTCACCCCGTCTTTGGCATGCCAGTCCTTTCGCGCCCCTCAGACAATGGTTCCTATCTCATAGTCCATGTGGAGGTGAGTCGACACACACTCTGATTGGATTAGCGAGTAACAGACCAATAGCATGTCCAATTCCTATTCAATGCCCAACATGACTGTGCCACAGCTAAATGCACTGACAGCAAACGTGCTCCACGGCGGCAGGAGAGGGTTGACGTCGACGAGACAGAACCTGTGATCGAGCATCAACCACTGGATGTGTACGTGATCAACACTCATTCTCTGCACAATGCACACCTGCTGCGAAGAGCTCTGCCCCGTGACTTGATCGCTCCAGTGCCGTTCATTGATCCGAGTCAACGCCAAGCTGAACACGCCAAGCTTGCAGCGGGATGGAGGGAGAACCCCAAAAGCCACACAGCTCGAGAACAGGCTAGGGAACAAAAACGAACCAAAGAAGCAACAAAGGGTAAGAAAGGGAAGCAACGAGGGAAAAAGCGCTCAGCAGATGAGGCATTCGGAGGGGGGGAGGGTCCGGTCCCAAAAGGAGAGATGAAGGAAGAGATGGTGTTGATATCTGAGCTCAGTGAACCGCTTCCATTTCTCGTTGATGCCTATGACAATGCGGGAGGTAGTCAGCTTGGGTTTTAGGTGGCGGGACTTGACCTATAGATCGCTATACCAAATAGTAGTACTGTCCATGCGATGTTGCTACGGCGGCCCCTGAATGAGCGCTTGGGAAGGAGGGGACGTGTTCGACAGGCTAATGGGTATCCCGGCTGTCGTAGAAACGATGGAATTGGGGGTGGTCCGAACCAGGTCGCCTCGGGGGACTGTGGTTGGCGGGGTGTGCTTCGCTGTGAGAAACGGGGCCATTGGTGCTGGCGTCCCATACCTCTACCTCAAAGGTCCAACGAGGGAACAATATCCTGAGTTCGGACACATGTGTCACCCGGGTGTTGACTTTGACCTGCGTGTCAACGATCAGCGTTCACGTCCCACATAGCCAGCTGTACCCACCTGGTTCGGCTTGACCGGAACATCAGCGGCAACAGACACAGAGTCGCTGTCACCATCGGAAGGATTCCCAGCTCTCACTTCACCCCCTCGCTATCGGACGGTAACTCCTCAAGAACACTTTTCTGGCTCGGGTGCATGGGTGCGTGGAGAAAGTGTCCGGCTCGTCACGCGTGAGTCATTAGCCTCAGCGTAGCGAAGATTCTTTGAGAGCAGATTGAACTCCGAGACGATAGTGCCAGGTTATTATTGAAGCTCCCGCCGTGACAAGATGAGGTCGGCATGTCGTAGACCAAGGGATACACAGGGAAGGGTGTTTTGTTCGGGCTGATGACAACGAAGCATATGAAAGCGGGGAGAAACGTGCGGTGAATGCGACCACCATGAGGCCGCTGAGCATGGCACAGCGGCTCAATGCCGCCACGTGATCCGCCAGATTGGACAGGGCAATTCGAACGCAAAACGTTCCAACCCGGGACTACTAAGGTCTGAAAATTGCATGGATGGATCCCTATGTGTCTATTTCTCTCCAAGAATAATGATAAATCGAGCTGCAGTATAATAACAACGGGTTCACATTCGTGATTTCGAACCCGCCAATCAGATTGTTACTCCAGCTGGAATCCGACCGGAGCCCCAGTCAGACGCTGTCTCGCTGACCCACGGGGTCCAAGCCGCACCCTGAAGGGGGCCGCCGGTCAATCACTGAGTGGATCCCCTGTGTGACGCCATCGGTATCTCACGGGATCAATCACGGCGGAAACCAGATGCTCGGGCCGGCCTGGATCCAACGAGTGACTATTTTTGTGGTGTACCAGCCCCTCATACAAACAACGTGATCCGTATTAGGGGCTGGTCACCAGCCTAACCCCCGGGGGAGTGCATTTGAAAGCCACGGCTGGTTCTTCAAGATGTAGCTCCTGAACTCTTTTATATCTTCCTGGTTCAAAAGCTGCCCCTCGTCAGCCCCATTGGGAATCGAGAAACGGGCAGATGCGTACCTCTGTCTCGGCTTTTGAAAGAACGTCACGTTTGGGTTTGCCCGAAATTTTGAGGTTTTTGATGCCGGCTGTGGCGCTGTCGACCCCGGACTGCATGGTGGTACCAGAGGGAGTTGTTCCCCCGCCGTTGAAAATGGGTTTTATGAGGGTGCCCCTCATGGCAAAGTTGAGCTCGTGTTTGGGTAAATGTACGGTCCTCTTGCCCAGATAGCGGACAATACTGGGTAGGAGTTATTATTTTTACATTTTTCGTCACGCTTTCCGAGCGATTTGGATGGGAGATGGGAAGCGTACGTCATCGGTCGAAAGCGAACGAGCGCAACCTTAATTGCACAACTGGGGCAATCCGACTCTGCCTCTCAGCGTTCCACTCGACTCCCACCAGAACTATTGACAAGTATACCCTTTAGCTCCTTTTGATCTGTCCAGGCTGCTCACCATCTCCCCAGATGGCTGTTAATATTAGCAACACCTTCGGCCTGGGTGACAAGTTCTTCAAACTCTGCCAGCAACCGGACAAGTCACTCTTCTCCCCAACCTCGACCCTCACCTCACCCACTGCCCATATGTTCGAACAGCTTGTCGACGTCGACGAGGACAGCATCATCGACCCATCCCGCCGTCTGACCGACCACTACCCCTACGCATTTACCGATTTCCACGGCTTGCCCAGCGGGGCTCCCTGCGTATATAAGACAGGGCCTGTCTGGGCTAAACCCGTGGGCCCCGACGCGCAACCGTATATCCGCGAGCTGCGCACTGTCGTTGGCGACCACCCCGTTGCCGAAAAGTGGCCCGAGATCCGTCAAGCCATCAGAGATTACCTCACATCTCGTGAAATCAAGTGGACCTCTATCGACGCTGTGGGTTTCGCCAACGCCGGAGAAAAGGATGCGTTCTGCCCGCTCCTCATATGGCTCGGTGTGCGGCCCAACACTCTCGCCTTCAAGGAGGCCAAGGCTGCCGCCGAGCACGTCAAGAGCACTATCCTCGGAGAAGCCGGCTTCCCCGACCTTGAAGTCGCTCTCCGCGAGTCCGAGGTGACCTTCTCCGGTCGTGGCCCGAAGCTCCTCTCCTTCAATCCCCTCCTCGACTCCGTCTTGGACTTCCGAAAGCCCTTCACCGCCACGCCCGGCGTCGCCATCGCCCCTGCCAAGACGCCCTACTATGAGGGCACCGGCTGCCTCTTCTTCCGCCTCAGCAGCGATCCTGCCGACAAGCGCGTCGTCCTCCTCACCGCTGCCCACGTAGCTCGCTCTCCCCCCGAGTTCGCCAACACGGGCATGACCCAGAAGAACGCCAGCCAGCGCCGCGAGGAAGTGGTCGCTCTTGGCTACTTGGCCTACCAGATGGCCACGGACGGAATGGTGTCCGAAATCAGCACCCTCATCCGCACCACCGCCACGTGGGAGAGTAAGATTCCCAAGCTGCGCCAGCTCAGGGACGGCGGGGATGCGAGGGCCGCAATGAAGCTCGTGGAGGCCGAGCAGGAATTGGCCAAGGTGCGGAAAAAGATCCAGGACCTGGACGAGCTTCACACAGAGGTGACCAAACACATGCCGAACCCCAGCCAGCGAGCCATAGGCTACGTCCTCCACTCCGACCCCATCGGCGTCTCCGACGACGGCTACATGATGGACTGGGCCTTCATCGAGCTCTACAACGACAAGGTTGACTGGAGCAGCTTCCAGGGGAACAAGGTGTGGGTCGGTACGTCTCCCATCTCGCCCATCCCGCAGTATTACCAACCTTACTTATTACTATCCCGCAGGTGGTGACAACATCGACTTCGGGGGGCTTATGTTTCCTAACTACGAGGACCAGGCCGACTACAAGGTCCCGGGAGATGACCTCCTACAGGTCACTGGCGTCGTGCCCCTGGATGAGATCCACCGTCCTCAGCAGCTCAACGAGCACGGCTACAAGTTTCTACCCGTCGTCAAGAATGGCATGACCACGGCCACTACCATCGGTTGCGTCAATTCGTTTGAGTCTCTCGTCTGCGACTACTCGCCCTACGAGATGTCGCATGAGTCCATCGAGCTCGTCATCGTGCCCTACGGCAGCCGTGACGCCTTCTCCGCCAAGGGCGATTCTGGTGCTGCTGTCCTTGCCAGGGATGGCCGAATCGTTGGCATCATCACCTGCGGCGGCGGTTTGACCAACGCGACCGACGCAACCTACTGCACCCCGTTCTGTAAGCTCGAGCCGCGCATTAAGGAGGTCTTCTCTGGTTCCTACCTCTACCCCATCGTCAACTGAGCCAAGGTAGGTCGATCTTGTTCTTTCTACTTGTCTTTCGTCTAACGCCGCCCCTCGTCAATTTACGTGGTAAATAGGTCAGATTGCGAGCTCGACTACCACTTTGTGTCCCAGGCCTCTTCTCGTCTCGAATTACCACACTTGACTTTCCCTTTTCCGTCCCCTTTTCCGTCGCCCTCGTTTATTTCTTCCATTCCCTTTTCTCGCCTTCTTCCCCCTTTCCGTGACGAACCCTCCACACCTAGGGCTGAGGGTCCGCATGTTTCAACTTCTCGCGATCACCTTTACCGATACTGTTGCACTAGTTTTACCCTCATCCACGGTAGATACTTGATCCTGTAGCTCCCCGGTCATGTATTTATAGGGTACTACGACATATTATATCCTCAGGTTTTCCCCCTTACTCTTTCGACCGCACTGAACGTCTCTCCTTCTATTGAATTGTCTCTGATTGTCTCTACTCATACCGTCCGTCTACACCCTCTACCCCCGACGGGACAGACGGCGGTCGCCCATGATGACGCAACTCCCGTCGTTTTCTGATCTTGGTCCGTCGTCCGTGGACTCAGTCCACCGTCCCTCCCGCCCCTTCCGTGCCCGCGACATCTTCCATTTCGCAAA
>Ga0307515_10012588_pt1 | contig 15902 bp, 2 predicted proteins | sample 17_EM_MG_FD_194513 | JGI IMG/M metagenome (GOLD analysis project Ga0307515, IMG submission 194513) | Populus trichocarpa ectomycorrhiza microbial communities from riparian zone in the Pacific Northwest, United States - 17_EM | ecosystem: Host-associated > Plants > Roots > Unclassified | place... | reverse complement strand
TTAAAAAAGATTAAGGCTATAGTAAATTGGTAAGAACTAGAGAACGTTATGTAGTTAAGATTATTCCTAGGGTTTTGCAATTACTACAGAAGGTTTATAGCGTAATAGTTAAAGGATATTAAGCTATTTACGCAACTAATAAAAAAGGAAGAACTATAGGTATGGGGAGAGGAATAGCAAAAACTATTTAAATAAGCTAAAGAGCTATTTACCTAGGAGCTAGTTCTTAAAATCTATTAACTAGGACTAGAGATAGTTATAGAAATAGATACATTAGACTTTATACTAGGGGCATACTTTATATAAAAGCATCTAGATAGATAGCACCTAGTAGTATACTATAGTTGGAAGATAATACTATTAAAGTTAAACTATAACATCTATAATAAAGAGTTATTAAATATAGTTACAGCACTAAAGAAATAAAGAGCATTCTTATAAGGTACGGAGAAACTATTTATAGTTAAGATAGATTATAAAAACCTAATAGGATTCCTAATAACAAAGGAACTTAATTAAAGATAGGTTAGATGGGTAGAGATGCTTATAGAATACTATTTTAAGATTTAATATACTAAGGGTATAGACAACACGCAAGCCAATACGTTAAGTTAAAAAGCTAAACTATAAAGCAATAAAAAGCTATTAGGGGCTTTACTGCGAAAAGATATAGATAGACTAATTAGATATAATTATCCGAAAATCGTAGTAACTTAAAAAGATAAGTTAGAAAAAGTCTATAAGTTACCAAAAAGCTTTTAGGCATAAAGAATTTTAGAGGCATAGTTAGAAGATCTATAATTAAATATATATAAACACTAAGAAGTAAAGTATATCCTAAGAAGCATAGCAGAGTAGTTTATAGAGGACTTTTATAAGAAACTAACTTAAGAATATAATAGAGCTATAAGCCTAGTATTAAGACTTTAAGAGGAGTATATTATTAACGGAATCTAGAGGATAGCTAAAAGGGTTACTAAGGAGTATCTAGACTGCTAGATAAATAAATTAATAAGGCATAAGCTATATAGAGGGCTATAACCTATTAAAATACTAGAGAGACTATAGGAGGTTATATTATAGGACTTTATTATTAAGTTACTAAAATTAAGAGATCCTATTACTAGATAAGATTATAACGTAATCTTAGTAATAGTAGACAAGCTTATAAAGTGGGGATACTTTATAGCATATACAGAAGAAATCTCAGCAGAGGATATCGCTAGAATCTATATTAAAGAAGTATTTATAAGATATAGAGTATTAAGCAAGATTATATCGGATAGAGATTTAAGATTCGTAGTAGTATTCTAGGAGGTATTCTTAGCGGAGTAAGGAGTTTAAGTAGCAACTTTTACCGCATATTATCCGCAGATAGACGGTTAAACGGAAAGATTAAACTAGATACTAGAATAGTATCTAAGGCATTATATTAATTACGTATAAAATAATTAGGTATTACTATTACTAGTTATATAGTTTGTATATAATATAACACTATAAAAGGGAATAGGTACTTTACTATTTAAGGTAAATTACGGATATAAGCTAAGAACATTGTTATTACTATATTAAGTAAAGAAGATAAGTAGCTTAGCTAAGTAGAGAATAGAGACTCTAATAAATCTTTATAAGAACTTTACGAAAATAGCTAAGGTAGTATAGCAAAGAATAAAGAAATACTATAATACTAAGAGATCTAAGGGACCAGATCTTAAGGAGGGAGATAAGGTATAGCTACTATACAAAATTTTTAAGAGTTAACGACTAAGTAAGAAATTAGACTATGTTAGACTAGGACCTTTTAAAATTATATAGAAGATTTCATTAGTTACGTATAAGTTAAACCTACTAGCTAAAATGAAGATCTACTCTATATAGCATATTATAATGCTAGAGCTAGTATATAGGAATGTTAAACCACTAGTTTACAAAGTAGACACGTATAAAGGATAAGAAGAAGACAAATAGTAAGTTTTAAAGATCGTTAGTTATAAGGACATTAACGGTGAAATATAGTATAAGGTTAAGTAGATAGGCTATAATAAAACTACCTAGAAGCTACTAGAAAATTTAAAGAATACTATAGAAAAGGTATAGGAGTATTAGAAGAGATTAGGTTAGGTAATATTAATAAAAAAGGATTACTAAAGAATAAGTTACCTAAGGGGGACCTAGGAAGAGCGACTGCCAAACTACTTAGAGTTGTTTTCTTTACTATAGGAAGAGAGTCAGTTTTCTTATTACTAAGTTCCTATAGACCTTATTTTATAAGTTTCCACTCCTTAAAACGAACCTTTTTATATACCTTCTTAAGACGGAGTAACTAAGTAAATACCGCGATATAAGTATCCAGGGCCTTCTATTCCGCGTTATAAGAACGCTTTAACTTAATAAGGGCTTAAGACAGTTTACTATCTAGCCGCGTAGCAGCAGATTAAATATAAGACCCTAAGGCAAATTAATTAGGGAACTAGACGACTATTAAGAGTAATAGGTCGCGTATACTTAGCATTAAAGGTAGAGCGAATATTGCAAGACAAATAAATGTTTACTTTAGTGCACTCCGAATAAGAGGAAGGTTATTAAGGCGAAGGACTTGCTAGCATAATATAAACTAATCCCTTTTTCGCATAATAAGAATATGGAGATAGTATAATCTTACCTAAAGACAATATCGTAGCAATAGTGCAAGCACGACGTTGGGCGTATAAAGAAGAAATTGCTTTAGGTATAATAAGCAATAATATTAACTAAATTAATTAGACGGATATTATACCTCTAGTAAACGACTTGGAGATATTTAGAATCTTTAAGGACAAAGATAGAAAGGAGGGAAATAGTATTACGGACGCTTTAAGTACAATATTACAACTACTAGGAGAAGAGTTAGAAGAAGCTAGTTAGTTAATAAAAGCACGGTCTAAGATAGAGCCGGTAGAACTATATAATAAGGAATAGTAACTAAGGTTATATAACATGCTACGTATTAAATAAGAAGAATAAGAGGAACTTATATACCTTATGTATGAGACGTGCATCACGTATAAGAAGGATTTCTTAGGAGTACGGTTATATATTTAAGGACCCTTAGTCCCTACCTAGATAGTTTCTTCCTTATAGTGATTCTCAGAATATAATTAAAGTTAATCTGTTAGGCAACCACTCCACTAGTTATTATTACGTTGTTAACTTTAATTTACATTACCTATACACCTAGCCTAATAACAGGACCTATTATAGTACTTACTACAAGGTTCCGTTACACAGTAAAGGCTAAGTATTTTATTTACTATCTACTTTAACTAGTAGGGGAGGGTCTTATATTTATTTAGGCAGGGCGTCTAATATAAGGGTAGTAGGGCGGAGGACTGACGTATAGAATACGAAGTAGATTTTAACCGTATTAGAGAGCTTTAGTTAGTAGGCGTAAAAGGAGATAACCTTCTCGGCCTTATATAGGCCAGCGTTCTTCTAATCTCTAAAGATAGCGTTTAGTCTTAAGGTCCTAGCGTAGGTATCTTAAGGGTGCGAATTTCTTCTTAAAGGTCCTTAATTAATTACTAGTATCGTGCTTCTTATTTAGCTTCTTATTAGTTTAAAATAGCTTAGTTCTGTATAAGGGCGTTTATAAAAGACTTCTATATCTCTACTAATTATTCTTAAAGTGTAGATATAATGCTAATAGCCGTTATAGAAGCTTTGGGTTTGTTCTGCATGTTAATAGTAATATAGGTAGTTAATATAACGTAGTATTACGGAGTAAGTATAAGCGGCGATAATATATAGCAAAGTAGATATTATTAAGCTATATATATAAACTATATAAGGAGGTTAAGACGTTATATAGGGGAGGAAGGTAAGAAGACGGGAAGAAAGGTTATATATCGTTAACTTAGTTACTTAGTTAATATATGTATAGAGTAAAATAGGATTTAGGTCCTAGTAGAACTTGGTAAGATTTAGGTTCTAGCAGAACTTAGCAGGATTTAGTAGAACTTAGGAGAATATAGTAGAACACAGTAGATTGCCGTTAGATTACTATAGATTACGGCAAATTGCGGTCTCGTAGTCGGTCTTTAATTGCTAAGTTGGTAGAAATAGGTAGACGTATATAAGGTGTTATAGGGGTGTCTTATAACACTCTAGTTATTCCTTACTTTATATTTAAGGGTATTCTTTAACTAGTTTTTTATTATTATTTTATATTATCTCTTATCTTTAAAGCCTTAGCTTTTTATATATTTTCTTTTTATTTGCCTTTAGCTAGTAATAAGGGTTATATATTATATAGACTATATATACTATATATAAAGGCTTAGCTTTAATATTAGATAATATTCTTTAAGCGTATTCATTATTACTGTCTAAATCCCGTTTAGCCTTTAGTTAATTTCTTTAAAGGTAGCTAGTATAACACCCTTGTTTAGTATTAGGCGAATTTCTTAAAGGTTTTAGAGTTATTACTTAACTATATTAAGCTTCTTTATTATAAATCTCTTACTATTAGGTTATATTTTAGTATATAAATCTAGTTATTATTTAGTACTATAGACATCGGCATTAGCGGAGTTTCTATTCTTCGCGAACACACTAGTACTATACAATAGGGCTCTACCTAACTCTATGGCTATCTTGTTATTTAACCTTATAAAGAAGCCGTAATTTATTACAAACCTCGTTTAAAATGAAAACCGATGCGAGGGAATATTGAAGAAATTGAAGAAGCCGGGAATCATCGCCTGAAGTCATGTCGAAGCACATTGATAACACATTCCGCGAATAATTCTCCACTCGCCCGTCTTACTTCCTCTCCTCACAAAGATGAAAGAATCCTTTATTTGTGTTCATTGTCTGTAGGTCTCCATTATAATATATAATACCTTTAAGCCTCTTGTTCTGATTAGTGACAGTACGGAAAGGCCTAGGGTTCTCCTTTGGCTTGCTGTTAAAGTTATAACTATTCCCATCTCTTTGCACAGAGTATTTATAGAGACTGGTAGTGCTGCTGGCAACGCTGGTAGCGCTGGAGGTGCTTCTGCTACTGCTGTTGCTATTTTTGGTATCTGAGCGTTTGAAAAGACCACCCTTGTCTTTGTATTGGTGGGGATAGCCAGATTTTCCTGTCTCTTTTGGATTCGGAGCCTTATCTAGTTGTGCTCTGACTGCATTCTTAGGGATTCTGTTTAAATCGCTCTTCGGATTCTTCCCCTTAGCCTGCGCGGTAAGGACCGCATTATGAGCTACATAAGCCTGTTATGTCTGTTAATGGTTTTTTTTTCGCCTGGTTATAAATGCTTACGTTTGTATTACCCGGATAGGATTGGGACAGTAACTCTTGGCAGTAACTTTACTGTCCGAATCTTTTGCCAAGTTTAATTCTGCCAGTGTAAAATTAGTGGCTTAGAGCTTGTTTTTAGTGTTATAGATCTTAATCTTAGAGCCGTATATTAATTGCATTATAATTAAGCTATGCTTAAGTTATAATCTGCACCTATATTATGAGCCTTGGCATAGTATTATATATATAAATATTTAATTGTAAGGTTTGGAAAGGGTTATAATTTAATTAAATTGCAGGTATTATAATATAAAGTCTCCGTAGCGTAGTAGTAAGGTAAGTTCTATAATTGCTTTAATTTAATTTAGAGCTAGTTTAATATAATTACACTACTTTTTCTAAAGTTCTTAAGTGGCCTATTAAGCCACGATATAAATATATAGGTTTAATATAACTTAGGGCATTAAAAATAAGATAAGAATAATATAATTAATTTAAAGCCTTGCTAATATGTGATTTAATAGGAAATAACCTTTTTTTTTTATATTTTTAACGCGCTACTAATAGGAACTAAACCCGTGTGTAACGGCGCTAGGGCACCGCCCCTGTGACGTCTATATGTAGCCTAGTTAGGGGCTCGCTTAGAGACCTGGCTTATATATATAGACTTATCCTTTCCTTAACCTCCTTCTGCTCCTTGGCTTAGTATCTTTATAATATAGCATTCTACAAGCTTTGGTTTAGAGGCATTTATATAAGCCGTAATATTATACTAAGCTCACCTACTTAGGGGGGACTTTATTTGTTTTAAAGCTCCCTCTTTACCTCGCCTAAAAAGGCCTGGATAATCTCCTACCCCTATTCTACGTATTCTAAGAGGACACGCATTAAATACCCCTAGCTGCGTGTTGTTAACGCGTTAAGTCGCTATTATTAATACTAGGAGCCGGTATTTAAGCAGCTAGAAGGTCTCCTATAGATAAGAACAACTGCCTAAGAAGATAATAATATCTTACCCCTCTAACCTTTTTAACTGATATGGAGTTATATAAGCTGTAGAGACGACCCTAGTTAAGACTTAGTGTCAATTAGTAGTCCGTGCACCGATAAGTAAGTAAAGAATGAGGACTCTTGTCTATTCAAATTATAAGAAAAAAGAGACTATATATATATAAGATAGTACCCCCTATAGGGGTCCCTAGAGAACGGTGAAACTAGATTAAAACTAGGTCGAGACAAATCTAAAGCTTATGTCTGACAGTACCCGTTATGGTCAACACTTAGTTTAGGGCTATAAGGAATAAAAAGTAATTTTGTTACTAAGCCTAGAACTAATCCTATAGTATTAGCTAAGATAAGCCAAGATATAACCCGCGCTATACTATTAGGCAGTAGGTATATATTATCCGCGAAGTTTTTTAGTATATATTAGGTTTGGGCCAATGGCTAAAATGAGCTAACTTATAACCTACGCCGTGCAGTGTGTCCAACAGTCAGCGGACAGCGAGCTTTGAGGCCTTATCGCTGGCTGACTCAGCCAAATGGATCGCTCGCTGTCCACTGCGTCAAAATTAGGTACGCTGACTGTTACGCTATCAGCTCGCTGTCCGAATTAGGCAATTTGTATAAAGTTCGTGGTGTTTTATTGCGGATTTTTAGCAGCACCTCTTTATGTATAAATATTAACATTATCCAATTAAAATTAACCTTAATTTATTTAATAATGTCTAAATATATCCAAAATTATCCTCTATAGATATTACAATCTGTAACAACATTAGTAGTAAAGAAGAAAAGCAGTAGTAAAGGCTCTGGAGGCTCTATTTTTATATTAGATTTAATTAAATATAAAGCTCTATTAAATATATCGTACTAAGCTGGCTTATAGCCAGTAAGATTAATATTTAAGCTTATTAGCTAGAGTGTAGTTAAAGCTCTATTAGAGTTAATATTTTTAATTAAACTGCTTAATAAAATACCTTTAATTAACCACTACTTCTAATATTAATCTGCTTTAATCGTGTTAGCCAATAGTTAATTACGCTTATTAGTAATAATCTTGTTAGCTTAACTAAAGGCTTATTTGTATATAGAGCTTATTGCCAGTATAAATAATATATTAAGAGTAATCTTAGCAAGTATTAAATAAAGGATTTAACTAATTTTAAGCCACTAGTTAAGGGGATTAGGAACAATATTATTCTGCTTATAGCTATTAGAACTAGTCTTAATAAACTTAAGCCTATATTATAGTAGTGGTTAAGCTTACTAGCAAGCTTAATGCGCTTTTAATTATGCTTTAAGGAAGTAAGGCTCTTATCTATAACTAAGGACTATGCATATTTATAAGCTAAATTGTTATTAAATTTATAAGGAACCTTTCTATATTATAGCTTAACTAGTTTCTTATCTTCCTTATCCACTTACTTATTAATAAAAGTAGTTAATCTATATGGCCTACGTAGTATATATAGATAAAGTTAATAAAGAAGAGGTAGAGGGAGAAGTAGAAAAAGAGCTCTACTACCTTACTGGGGTGTAAAATGTAATATACTTTATATTTCGCATAGGTAATAAAAAGGTAAGTTTAAATATAGGGGACTAGGTTTATACGCGTAGTGGGGATATTAGGGAAAATGCTCTATTTACTATAGCTAAGCAAGAGATTCCCAAGGGTTTCTTATTGCTTAGCCAATAGGATTTTAGAAGCTTCGGCTACCGCATATATACAGCTACTATATACACAGCCCAAAATATATCTTTTTTAAATACTTATATCTTAATAAATATAAGAGCTATTTATATAGAAATTTAAATATAGCTTATTAAATGGTAAATAAAGCATTTTTAAAAATAAAAATAATAAAAATAACAAAATTTATAATATAATATAAATATAAATATAAAAGTATTATATAAAGCAAAATTTTTATAATTTTACCTTATAAAAAGCCTTACTTATTATTTAATAAGCCATATTAAAATTTTTATATAAATAGCTCTTATACTTGTTAAGATATAAGTATTTAAAAAAGACGCATTTTAGTGCTGTGAATAGGTGGTTGCGTACACGCGGTGGCCGAAGCTTTTAGCCGAAGATCCGAATTCTGCCAAAAGCTTCAAAACACCACTGAATCTTCGATCCCTTACCACCAAGGCAGCGAGCTGTCAGCTCGCTGTAGTTTTATCGCCGACTGACTGTTGACTGACTGTAACTACCCTATACGCAGACTGACTGCTAGCTGACTGCTTACGTTATCAGCTTCTTGGCAGCTACGCTGCCAGCGTCGCTGGCTATTGGACACACTGACGCCGTGCCATTAGGCGGTAGGTGTATATTATCCGTAAAGTCCTCTAAAATAAATCCTACCTATTATCCTCTAGCTACTACGCTGCGATAACTACCCTAATTAATACTAAGCTATATAAGGAGAGATAAAATTGATTAGGAAGGACCTAACGCTTGCACTATACTGCTACCCTAACCCTAAACTAACCGTATAATCGCGCCAATATGCCTGTGATTGAATTAGACAACCATTGCGCCTATACGCCTACGACTAGATAAAAAACTTATGCTAATACGCATATAAGCCAATAAGATTCTGTGCTGATTTGCCTATAGAAAATAAACCTATTACTAGCACTATACTACTATTACAATAAATCCTTACTGCTTTACCTGTAGCTAAATAAACAGACCCTTACTGCTCTGCCTATAGCTAATCCTAATTTAACTATCGCTACTCTACCTGCAGCTAACCAACTTCTACTGCCCTGCCTATAGTAATAACTATATATAAGAAGGACCTTTGCCCCTTATATAACCCTGCCGCTTCACCGTACTACTACCCCTAAATAGATAACGGCTGTGCCGATACGCCTATAGTCTAATTAACTAAATAATTATACTAATACGCTTGCGATTAATTAACTAACGATAGCGCCGATACGCCTGCGACCTATAAGATAAGCTTTTGCGCTAATATGCCTACAAGCGAACCTAATAGCCTCTCGCGCTAATACGCCTGCGAGCCGAACCCTATTGCTAGCACCGTATTACTACCTAAACCAACAAAACCTTGTACTAATATGCCTGTGAGCCAAACTATAAACCAGATAATAATAGCGCTAATATACCTACTATTACAATAGACCCCTACTACCCTGCCTGCAGCTGATTAACCCTTACTGCTTAATTAGCAGCTAACTAACCCTTGCTACTCTGCCTGTAGCTAATTAACTACTTACTACCCTACCTGCAGCTAACTAACTTCTACTACCCTACTTGCAGTAACAACTATATATAAGGAGAGCTTTGCTCCTTAGAATATAACCCCACCGCTAGTACTATACTGCTACTAAACGGATAAGAGCTCGTGCCGATATATATGCGAGCTATAACTCCCTAACCCTTCTACCCTTATTAAAACTTTTTCACCTACCTTTTTATAAGAGGGGGATTAGGGGGGCTTTTTTTTATAGCTTAGGGCGCGCTATAATAAAAGGGGGGATAGTAGAGCTAGGAGGTACTGGAGTTTTAGAGGAGGAATGACAACTAATAGAGGGCTCCTAGTAATATACCTCTCGCAGCAGTAGGAGCTGCAGGACGGCTGCCTGCCCCACGTTAACTAGGTATAGCGATATACCCCTATAGTAGTAGGAGCTATAGGACTGCTATAAGTCCTACGTTAACCAGCATCGCGATTAAGCGCCAGATACTAGATTTTTTTTCTTTCTCTTTCTTTTCTACAAGGGGATAAAGCCTAAGGGTAGGCTTTTTTGGAAGGGGGGGTGATGTAACGGCGCTAGGGCACCGCCCCTACGACGTCTATATGTAGCCTAGTTAGGGGCTCGCTTAGAGACTTAGCTCGTATATATAGACCTGTTCTTTCCTTAACCTCCTTCTACTCCTTAGCTTAGTATCTTTATAATACAGCATTCTATAAGCTTTAGTTTAGAGGCATTTATACAAGCCGTAATACCGTGACCTTTTACTGCCCTATTAGGTTAAGGGCCTTAGCGGTAATATAATAAGGCTTATAAGGCTCTATGGCGATATAATAAGGCTTATAAGGCTATATAGCAATATAATAAGACTTGGCGCCAAGTATTAGAAGGAAGTTAAGGCTACTTAGTCACTGTAGGAAAGCTATAGTGCCTAAGGTAGTGTTGAATATTTAGGGCGTCTTTGTTACTGTAGTAGTCACTATAGTAATAGAGATACCCTAAATAGTTAAGGCTGCTTAGTTACCGTAAGAGAGCTATAGTGCTTGGGGTAATGTTGAACTTTAGGTATTAATTATTTAAGGTTTCTCTATTACTGTAGTAGTCTCTATAGTAATAGAGACACCCCCTATAATTAAGGGTCGTAATTATTAAAAATTATATTACTGGAAAGCTTGCCATAGACGTAATTAACAACCCCTTACTAATATTAGTAATATTAGTAGTAGGGTCTAGCTAAGTTATGGAGGACTTCTTTATACGCATATTAAATATAATATAAGGTAACGGCTTTAATAGAGTAAGGTAATAAGCTATAAATCGCTACTAGCGGTTAGGAGTTAAAGCTGTAAAACGGCATTAAATGGTTATGTCTCTGGTTAACTCTAGACTAATATACGTTTCCCTAATCTAGCTTAGTATACTATATACTTAATTGCTAGTTATATAGGTAGGATAACTATTACTTGCGTCTTAGTTTGTGCTATATTAACTTCCTTACCTAGTTTAAATTATAATAACCTAAAGTTAATACCTTAGGTATTAAGCTTTATAAAGGAGTTATTAGAGTTGTTAGAGTCTCTAAAGTCTTGGTTAGAGGATAATATAGGTAATTCTAGTGGATAAATAAATATATTTAATAACATTAACTCCTACTCTAGCTCCGCCCTTAATATAGGTAGTAAGCTATTCTATAATATAACTAAGTTATTTAATAGAGACTTCTTAGCAGGCTTTCTAGAGGCTATAAGTAAGGTTAGTGACTAACGTTTCCGCTTCTTAGTAGCTGCTTATAGTAAGTCTTATAGTAAGCATTGTAACCTCTTAGGTGCGGTTAATATAGGTAATATATTTAACAACTCTATACTCTTAAATATTTTAAGCTCCTTATATATACCTACTGCTAGCTGCTACCTATTCTTTTATTGCTTCTTATATTGCTTTACCTACTCTTTATTTCTTACTGCTCTCTTAGCTTACTTAAGGCTAGTAAGGCTACGCTTTCTAGCCTTACCCTTCTTCTTAAACTCTACCTTTAAAGTTTGAATAGTATTAGGTAGCTCTACGGGTATAAGGTTATCCTTATCGCGTAGCTCTCTAAATTTAAGAAGGAGCTGTTAAGTCTGCCGCTAGAATAAGTCTGTAAGAACTTCTGCTTACTTAGGTGGATATATCTTTATAATTATGTTATAGACTATACTTACCGCACCTAACGCTATATCTACTCTACCATTACTAAAATAATTGCTGTTGGTGGTAGCTTTATTATCAGCGCTAAGTTAAGTAGTGTAGTTTAGCTGTTAGTTAAACGCGATAGTAAATAGCCCGTTAAGTAGCCACCGCGGATAGAGAAGACTTAGTAGTAGTGATGCTAAGTCTTGTATAGCCTTCCCTATCTAATAATAATATAGGAGGCTATATTAAATAGGAAGGCTATAGTTACCTTATACTAAATAGCAACTATATTTACTATAGTCGTCCTTAGTATTAAATCTATAAGTATAGAACTCTAAGAGTTGTTAACTTATGTAAGTAATGACTTAACTCTTCTTAAGCAGTCTATACCTTTAGTAGTCCTTATTAAGTTAGCTAAATCGCCTATAGTTAAATTTAATAACTTCCTATTTGTCTTATATAAGCCTAATAGCCTTATTAGTTACCTAGCCCTATAGTAACCGGAATGCGTAAGTATTTTAAAGCCAGAAAGACTCCCTATAATCCTTATACTTTAGTATCTTATACTCTCTAAACTTCTTATTAATTACTAATTTAATCTAGGTGGCGACTTTTGATAATTTAAGCTCTTTATACAGCCTTGCTTTTATCCTTAGGTAAATTAACTCCCTTTACTATAAGGTTTTAGTACTAAGATTACGGTAGCGGCGCGTATATGCCCTGTTAAAGTAGGCTTCCTTTAGGCGCTAGTGTTCTTTAACTTTAAGAGCCTCTGGCTAGTTAAGTTGATATATAAATATAGTATAATTGGCTTTAAGTTTAATAGGATTCTCTAACTTAATATACTTCCATATTAACTCTTCTAAAGGCTTCCGCTTCTCCTTAGTGTAACTACTACTATTAACTAATATAGTCTTAATATTTTTAGCAATGTGCTACTTATAGAGTTATATTTGGATATTCTCCTTTATAAGCTTCTCTATAGCTAATATAAAGCTAGCTCCCTAATTACTAATATAGACTTTTGGGCTAGGTATATTATAAAATATAAACTTGTTTATAAAGTTATGCATCTCTTTAAATACCTACTTAGCCTTAGATAAGATAAATAAGTGTATAATTAGAACTGTCTTACTAGTGTTTATTATAGTTATTACGGTTAATAGCGGTATACAGAGCTAGTTTATTAAAAATGTTATATTAGTGTAGATATAGAAGCTAGAAGTAAATTAATGTATAAAAGTAATCTACTATAGAGTTAAGAAGGTAATTTAGATAAGGACTTAAGAGGTATAGTTACCTAGGAGGAATAGCAAGTTAGTATTTACTTAGTAGTAAGAAAGCAAATTAATATCCCAAACGCTTTAATATCTAGGTACTCCGAGCTATATAGCTATATAGTATTTAGTAGGCCCACAGTACTAATTAGTAGCTTAGCTATCTTAGAAAATGCCGCACCGTTTATGCTATTAGGAGAGGAGCTAATAGAGGCTCTTTAGGTAATAGGCTTACCTAATTTAGAATTAACTTTGGTATAGATGCGCGAGCGTATATAGAAGCCGGCTTATTAGAGAGCCGAACGCAGCTTTTTAAATTGCTTTTACTTTATTATACCTACCTTTTATATACCTTAACGAACCTATCCTCTTATATTCTAGTAGTTATAACTACTAATTAGTAGTAACTTATTAGAGGATAGAAGTCTTCGTATCTCTCCTGCAGATATATTAGTAGCTTAATGTTTAAAAGCCTCTCCTATACTTACTATATAATCCAGCTAACAGTTCTTATACTTTAGGAGAGTGAGAGGATTTAGTATAGCCGCGTAGGTATATATACCGTTATTGATCTTTATAAGCTAGATAATAGCTCTATTAACTACGTTTTTATAAGCGGAAACTTAATAGGGACAGCTCTTCTTTAAAATCTTCCTATTTAGCCGCCTAAGATATCTACCTCCCTTATCCTTTTGCTAACGGTCCTCCTCTATAAGCTTTTAATGGTTATAAGTCTCCTTACTATAAGCTCTATATTTTATATAGACTTGCTATATAACCTAGCTACCACTTATATAGAGCTTTTAGTCTTAAGAGAACGCGTAGTTATTAAAGTGCTATATTACTAAGTCGTGAGTATTATAGTGCTTACTAGCTTCTAGTTTAAGCAAGTGTTTAGAAGAGATTGATTAAATAGTTGCCTATATTGCCGCGATCGCATCTTTATTTCTTAGCTTCTTATAGGCCTTCTATTTAGTTACTGCCAAGAGTTACTGTCCCGATCCTGTTCGTGCATTACCATTCATTGCTTCTATTGCCTTTTATTTACTCTTGCTAACGGAGAAGACTTAACAAAACTCGAGTCAGATGCGTAAATCAAGCTTGCTTGTACTAGAATCGTTTCTTAGCACGAAACTAGGATTCTGTAGTGTGTATAAGGGATAAGACTAGGATAGGAGAAGGGAGGATTAATAATCCTTAAAACCTACTACGTCGCGGGACAGATCGATTTCTAAATCCGGACGATAAGAGCTGTATTAATAGGATGTCTAGTAAAAGGAACCCAATTAATGCTGTAATGGAACCTTATAGTAAGTACTATGGTAGGCTCGTTATTAGGTTAGGTGTGTAGGTATTGCAAGTAAGTTAACAACGTAATAATAACTAGTGGAGTAGTTGCCTAATAGATTAACTCTAATTATATTCTGAGAATTACTATAAGGAAAGAACTATCTAGAGTAGGGACTGTGGTCCTTTAAATATATAACTATACTCCTAGGAAACCCTCCTTATATATAAGGTACGTGTGCTTTATCTACTCTATCGCGGATTATATAGATTATATAGATTATATAGATTATATTACATAACTCGGTTACCATTTTTTATTACATAGTTTTATCGGATTTATCTTAGACCGTACCTATATTAACTAACTAGCTTCTTCTAACTCCTCTCTAAGTAGTCGTAATATTATACTTAAAGCGTCCGTAACACTATCTCCCTCCTTTTTATCTTTATCCTCAAAGATCCTAAATATCTTTAAGTTGTTTACTAGAGGTGTAATATCCATCTAATTAATTTGGTTAATATCGTTACTTATTATACCTAAAGTAACTTCTCTTTCTTCTATAGCTCGTTGCGCTTATACTATTGCCGTGGTGCTATTGCTAGGTAAAATAATACTATCTCCGTGTTCTTATTATACAAAAGAGGGGCTAGTCTATATTATGCTAGCGAGTCCTTTATCTTAACAACCTTCCTTTTATTTAAAGTGCACTAAAGTAAACATTTAATTATCCTACGATGTTCGCTTTATCTTTAATGCTAAGTATACGCGTTCTATAACTCTTAATAGTCTATAAGTTCCCTAAGTAATTTATTATAGGGTCTTGTGTTTAATTTGCTGCTATAAAGCTTAATAGTAAGCTCTTAAGTGCCCTTAATAAACTGTGTTAGTTATAAGAGGCGGAATAAAAGGCTACGGCTACTTAACAGCGTGCTTTTAAAGCTTGTTTTCTAGCCTCTACTTATCTTCTACGCCTTAAACAGGTTCGTAAGAAGGTTTATTTTAAAGAGTAGAAGCTTATAGAATAAGGTCTATAGAAACTTAGTAATAAAAGAACCGACTCTCTTTCTATAAAGGGAACAACTTTAAGTAGTTCGGCAGTCGCTCTTCCTAGGTCCCCCTTAGGTAACTTATTCTTTAGCAATCCTTCTTTATTAATATTATCTAACCTATTTTCTTCTGATACTCCTATACCTTTCCTATAGCGTTTTTTAAATTTTCTAGTAGTTCCTAGGTAGTCTTATTATAGCCTATCTACTTAACTTTGTACTATGTTTTATTATTAACGTCCTTATAACTAACAATCTTTAAAATTTACCATTTGTCTTCTTTTTATCCTCTATACGTGTCTACCTCGTAAACTAGTAGCTTAATATCCCTATATACTAGCTCTAGCATTATAATATGCTATATAGGGTAGATTTTTATTTTAGCTAGTAGGTTTAGCTTAAACGTAACTAGTGAAATTCTTTACGTAATTTTAAAAGGTCCTAGTCTAACGTAGTCTAACTTTTTACTTAGTTATTAACTCTTAAAATTTTTATATAGTAGCCATACTTTATCTCCCTCCTTAAGATCTGGTCCCTTAGATCTCTTAGTATTATAGTATTTCTTTATTCTCTGCTATACTACCTTAGCTGTTTCCGTAAGGTTC
>Ga0307515_10012587_pt1 | contig 15903 bp, 16 predicted proteins | sample 17_EM_MG_FD_194513 | JGI IMG/M metagenome (GOLD analysis project Ga0307515, IMG submission 194513) | Populus trichocarpa ectomycorrhiza microbial communities from riparian zone in the Pacific Northwest, United States - 17_EM | ecosystem: Host-associated > Plants > Roots > Unclassified | place... | reverse complement strand
AGGTCGCCCTGGTATCTGGCGGCGGCTCCGGCCACGAACCCCTGCACACCGGCTTCGTCGGCACCGGCATGCTCGACGCCGCCGTCCCCGGGGCGGTCTTCGCCAGCCCCACCGCACTCCAAGTGGCCGCGGCGACAACGACCGCGGACCTCGGCCACGGTGTCCTGCAGATCGTCAAGAACTACACCGGTGACGTGCTGAACTTCCGCATCGCCGCCGAGATCGCCGCCGACAACGGCACCGCCGTCGAGCAGGTTCTCGTCGACGACGACCTCGCCTCCGAGCGCGCCGACGGAGAAGGACCCGGACGACGCGGCACCGCCGCAGTCGTCGTTGTCGAAAAACTCTGCGGAGCACTCGCGGAGCAAGGCGCCGCGCTACCACAGCTGGCTCAGTTCGGCCGGGACCTCGTCCGCGACTCGCGCAGCATGGGCGTCGCGCTGGCCGCCGGCGCCCATCCCGGCGAACGCTTTCCCGCATGGGAACTCGCCGACGACGAAGTCGAGCTGGGAGTCGGCATCCACGGCGAACGCGGCGTCGGCCGGCGGGCCTTCGCCGCCGCCGACGAACTCACCGCCGACCTCCTCGACCGGCTGGTCGCCGCCCTCGGCCTGACCCGCGACGACAACACGCTCGTGGTGGTGAACTCGCTGGGCGCCACCCACGGCCTCGAGCTGGCCCTGGTGCACCGGGCCGTCCACCAGCAGCTCGCGGGACGCGGCATCACCGTCGCCCGCAGCCTGATCGGCCCCTACGTCACGGCACTGGACATGGCCGGCCTTTCCATCACTCTCGTGCGCGCCGACGACACCCGCGTCGCGCTCTGGGACGCGCCGGTCCGTACGCCCGCATTGACCTGGTGAAAGGCACATCGATGAACGCTTCCGACACCCGGGACTGGATGCTGCGGTTCTTCGCCGCATTCGATCGGGAACAGCAGGCTCTTACCGAACTTGACAGAAAGTCCGGCGACGGCGACTTCGGCGCCAACCTCCGCTCCGCCCTCGGCCGCGCCCGCTCGGCCCTGAACGGCGCCGAAACCACCACCCCCGGTCACGTGTTCGACGTGATGTCCACCGCGTTCCTGCACACCGGCGGAACCTCCGGCCCGCTGTTCGGCATGTGGTTCCGGCAACTGGCCAAGGCGACCCGGAGCGAGACCATCGGCGTGGCGGAACTCGCCCACGGCTTCGCCGACGGCACTGCCACCGTTCAGCGCCTCGGCGGTGCCGGGCCCGGTGACAAAACCATGGTCGACGCCATGATTCCCGCGACGGACGCTCTCGCTGCCGCGACCGGGAGCCTGGACGAGGCCCTGTCCGCCGCCGCGGCCGCCGCCCGGTCCGGCGCCGCGGCAACCGCGGAACTGCTCGCCAAACGTGGCCGCGCCAGCTATGTCGGCGAGGTTGCCCGCGGTGTGCTCGACCCCGGGGCCGTGGCGGTTGCCCTGCTGGTCGAGAGCGCACAGGTCACGGGCTGACGATTCGGCCGATCTCGGGGGACGGCGGCAAGTGCTGCGCGGCCGCGGGCGCGCCGACCTGAATCTCGACATGCACGACGTCACTGCGGACCCAGACCTCGTGATGGTCGAAGGCCACCAAGTTCGCGTCCCAGGCCGTCGACTTGATCTTCAGCAGCGGCGTTGCCGGCTTCACCCGCAGCCGATCGGCCAGCTCACCCTCGGCCGCCACCGCTTCGACCGTCCGCGAGGCACCGGCCACCGTGTAGCCGGCTCGGCGCAGCGTGCTGTTCAGCGAGCCCGCGCCGGTCGGCACGTCGGAACGCGACACCAGCGCGCCGACCTGCGTCGGCAGGTAGTTCGCCGAGAAGAGAGCGATCTTGCCGTCCAGCTCCCGAAGTCGCTCCAGCACATAGCCGGCGCTGCCGGCCGGCAGCTGCAACGCCTCAGCTGCCGCAGCTGGTAGCTCCACGAGCTCGGCGCGAATCACGTGCGTGGTGACCCTTCGCTGCCGGCCCTCGACCTCATCCTCGAAGAAGCCCGCACGGCCCTGCAACAGCCAGCCGTGCTGCGCGGGCCGCGAGGCGAATGCCCCGCGACGCGCAACCCGGCTGACCCAACCCTGCTCCTCGAGCAGCCGCAGCGCCTCACGCACCGTCGCGCGGGAGAGTTTCGAGCTGACGGACAGCTCACCCTCGCTGGGAAGACGCTCCCCCACATCGATCGCGCCGGCCGCAATCCGCTCGCGAATGTGGTCGGCCAGCTGAAGGTAGTAGGGCACAGGCGAGATCCGGTCGATCGCCGAACCGCCGTCGGACCTGCCCATCGTTACATCGCCCACAAGCCCTCCACCACCTGATACGTACCAACCGGTCAGACCGGACCTCGGATCAAATGCTATCGGCTCGCAAGACAACCTTGGGTACGGCGGCGGAACTCTTTGTTCAGGCGTTCCGGCCGGCAGCATCGCCCTCCGGTCCGTTCACGCCGAGAGCCGCGCGCCTGCTGCGTAGCTGTCGGCGGCGTCCCCAACTCGCGCAGGATCGGCCCGATATGGGATTGCTTCTCCGGGTGTTTGTGCGACCTTGTCACCCAATTCAAGACGCGCCGTCAAGAACCACGCCACGGTGCGTCTCGAATTGGGTAGCAGGGTCCTACCCGGGATGAAAACGCCAATCATGACGGCGGGGATTGTTTGTCGCCGCTGCTCAGCGGCATCCAGGCGCACTGGCCAACCAGGATTTGATTTGTCCTAGTTCAGTTTCGCAAACCATAACATTGGGGGCATCCAGGTAACGGTTCGATCACATACGATCAGGTGCCGCTGCGTCCCGAAACCAACGCCTAACCTCCAGGAAACCAGCCGCCGTCCGCTGTGACACCGCCGGAGGCATGGCGTATCTCGGGAGAATGGGAGTGCGTTTGATGCCCAGAATCGTCTTACCGCATAGGAGTTTCGCAGCGGGTGCCGCGCTGCTCCTGTCGTCGCTATTCTTCGGCGCAGGATGTTCCGGCCCGGCCGGAACCACGGACACGGCAAGCTCGCCCGGCGCCACCAATTCCTGTTCCCAGGTAAGTTCGCCGTTCAGCACCGACGACGCCACGGACAGCGTCGACTACACCGATCTGGCCGCGAAGCTCGGTCCCGTACCGGCACCGCCGTCCGGCGCCTCGTTCGGCTCGATCATGAAGTTCCTCGGCAACCAGTACTGGACGGCGCTCGCCAAGGGCCAGACCGAGCGCGCCCAGAAGTACGGCCTCCCGCTCGACGTGCAGGCCGCGGCGAGCGAATCGGATCAGGTAGGCCAGCTCAACTCCGCGGAAACCATGCTGAACAAGGGTTACAAGGCCATCCTCGCCTCGCCGCAGACCGACACCAACCTCTGCCCGGCCGTGGAGAAGGCGGAAGCCGCCAACCGCCTGGTGATCAACGTCAACGACGCGGTGTTCCCCAACGCGCAGCGCTGGGTCGGTCCCAACCAGATCCAGAACGGCATCACGGCCGCGAAGTACCTCATCGGCAAGCTCCCGGCCGGCGCCAAGGTCGCCGTCATCCAGGGACAGGCCGGTGTCTACGCGGCCAAGCAGCGCACCAAGGGCTTCACCGACACGGCCAAGCAGGGCGGCCTCGACGTGGTCGCCAGCGTGCCGGGCGATTGGGACGTGCAGAAGGCGCGGGACGCGGCCACGTCCATCATTCGCCAGACGCCGGACGTCGCCGCCTTCTACTGCAACAACGACACCATGGCCCTCGGCGTGGTCGAGGCGGTCAAGGCCGCCGGCAAACGCGGCAAAATCATGATCATCGGTACGGACGGGATCGCGGACGCCTACAAGGCCATCCGGGCCGGCGACCTGACCGCGACCGTCGACTCCTATCCCGAACTCACCGGCCAGGTGGCCGTGGACGTCGCGGTGCGGATCCTGGGCGGGCAGAACGTTCCCCGCGCGGTCTACACACCACAGGCGCTGATCACCAGCGAGAACGTCGACACCCCAGCGCCAACCCTCAGTTAAGGACACAAGGACGGGTGATGTTCAGTATTGCCAGAAGTGAGAGCCCTCCGGCGCAGGCAGTGCCGGTGCCGGAGGGCACCACGGGGAACCGCCGGGAAAAGCGCCCGCTGTCCACCTACCGGATCGTCGGCGTACTGGGTGCATTGGTGGCAGTCTTCGTCATCTTCACCGTCCTGGAGCCCACCTTCATCGAACTGGGCAACCTCGGCGAGATCGTCGTCCAGTCGTCGATCATCGCGGTGGTGGCGCTCGGTGTCACCCTGGTGATCGTCACCGGCGGCATCGACCTGTCGGTGGGCTCGATCGTCGGTGTGGTCAGCGTGGTGTGTGCCGTGAACCTGTCCTCGTGGGGCACGCCCTTGACGATCGTGCTGGGCCTGGCCCTGGGCGCAGCGCTGGGGCTATTCAACGGATTCTGCACCGCGTACCTCAATCTGCAGAGCTTCATCGTGACCTTGGCGACGCTGAACCTGTTCCGGGGACTCGCCTTCCTCTACACCGACGGGACGCCGATCTTCGGCCTCGACTACGGCTTCCGCACCGTCTTCGCCGGTTCGATCCTGCACATCCAGAACCCCATCATCCTGCTGCTCGCCGTCACCGGTGCCTGCGCACTGATCCTGAACAACACCCGCCTCGGCACCTACCTGCGGGCGGTGGGCAGCAACGCCGACGCCGCCCGCAAGAGCGGCGTGCGCATCCGGCCGACCCGGCTGTCCGCCTTCGTCTTGTCCGGCGTCCTCTGCGCACTCGCGGCGCTGATGCTGATGGGTCGCATCGGCGCGGCCGAACCGATCACCGGCCAGGGGTTCGAGCTGACCGCCATCGCCGCCGTCGTGGTCGGCGGCACCAGCCTGACCGGCGGACGGGCCTCCATCCTCGGCACCATCCTCGGCGCGATCCTGCTCGGCTCCATCCGGACCGGCCTGACGCTGCTGAACGTCAACCCGTACGTCCAGTACGTCGTCACCGGCGCGATCATCCTGATCGCCGTTCTGGTGGATCGCTTCTTCAGCAGAGAGCAGGCGGCACGATGATTCAGAACGGGAACTCCCCGGTGTTCGCCACCCGGCTGAACTCTTTCGCCCTAGGCGACGGCATCGCACACCCGCCGAGGCTGCCCACCGGCGAGTTGGTGCAGCGGGCGGGACGCGTCGCCGGGCTCGACGCTCTGGAACTCAACTATCCCGAGCATTTCATCGACACCACGCCGGGAGAGGCCAAGGCCGCGGCGGACGCGGCCGGTCTGCGCATCACCGGTGTGCAGTTGCGGTGGCCGGCGTCCCTCTACGCCCGCGGCGCGTTCAGCAGCGTCGACCCCGCCCGCCGCGCCCAGGCCGTCCAGGTCGCGAAGGATGCCATCGATGTGTGCCGCTACCTTGGTGCGGGACATGTCATCCTCTGGCCGGCCCACGACGGGTACGAATATCCGCTGCAGGTGGACTACGCCAAGGCCTGGGACTGGTTGTGCGCCTGCTACTCCGAGGTTGCCGGATACGGGCAGGACCTCGACCTGAGCATCGAATACAAGCCCGCCGAGCCGCGTGCGCGGACACTGCTGTCCACCACCGGTAGCGTCCTGGCGCTCATCGCCGAGATCCAACGACCCAATCTCGGCGTGACGCTGGACTTCGCGCATCTTTTGATGGCGCAGGAGAGCCCGGCGCAGTCGATCGCTCTCTGCCTGCGGCAGGGCCTGTTGAAGGGTCTGCAGCTCAACGACGGCTACGCCAAGGCCGACGACGGCCTGATGGTCGGCTCGGTCCACCTCGTCGAGACGTTGGAAGCATTCTTCTACCTCGTGCGCGACAGCTACGCCGGCACCTTCTACTTCGACACCGACCCGATCCGCGAGGACCCCCTCGCCGAGTGCGAGACGAATATCGCGCGTACCAGACAACTTCTCGGCATCGCCCACGACCTCGTCAACAACAGCGTGCGCCTACCGGACGACGATGCGTTGGTCAGTGGTGCGGCGTGGTGGAAGGCACTGGTGGCCAAGGGGTGACCATCGATCTAGGGGAGATTCCCGAGCGTACCCGAATTGCCATCGTGGGCAGTCTCAACGCCGATCTCATCGCGTACCAGTCCGCACAGCCCGCAGGAAGCGACTACAACGTCGGTGAGGGCTTCGAACTCGGTGTCGGCGGCAAGGGCCTCAACGTCGCCATGAGTGTCGCCGCCACCGGAGTCTCGCCCTATCTGGTCGGCAGGCTCGGCAACGACATCTTCGGCAGCCTCATCCGGCGGGCACTCAACAAGAGCCACATCCACGACGACTTCGTCAGCACCGACGGTACGCGATCGACCGGCATCGGCCACGTCCGGGTAAACGCCGAAAAAGACTACGACACCTGCGTCATAGCCGGCGCCAACGGCGGCGTCGACCACGTTGATATCGACCGCGTCCTCGCCAGCGGGCTTGCGTTCAGCCATCTGGTCATCGACTTCGAAATCCCGCTGAAGACCGCGCTGTACGCGGTGCGTGCCTTCCGCGCCCAAAAGGCCAAGGTCATCGTAAACTTCTCGCCCCCGCTGCCGGGGTCCCGGGCTCTGCTTCCCTACACCGACGTGCTCGTGGTCAACGAGAAGGAGGCCTACTCGCTGTGGTTCGAGGTGGTCGGCTCCGACCAGCAACTGCCGGCCAGCTTGTGGACCATCATCGACACGTTGCGCCGGACCGACGGCAGCTACCGCAGCGTCGTGGTGACCCTCGGCTCGCGTGGTGTCTGGGGAATGTCCGCCCACGGCGAGCTACGCCAACTCGCCGCACACCCCCTGGACGCGGTCAACGCCGTCGGAGCCGGCGACTCGTTCCTCGCGATGCTGGTGTCCAGCCTCGCGCGGGGGACCTCACTGCTGGACAGCCTCTACCCCGCCGCCGCCGGAGGCGCATTGGCCTGCAGCAGGCGCGAATCCTGGCTCAACGCCAACGACGGCCCCCGCATGCACGAACTGATCCAGGACAAGTCGATCCTGATACCGGCCAGGTCGAGAAAGGCACAGACATGACCGACACCGAACAGATCCTGGCAGTGCGCGACCTGCACAAGAGCTTCGGCGGGGTGGCGGCGCTCAAGGGCGTCACCGTCGCGTTCAACCGTGCCGAAATCACCGCCCTGATCGGTGACAACGGAGCCGGCAAGAGCACCCTGGTCAAGTGCCTGGCCGGCCTGCACCAGCCCGACTCCGGGCAGATAACCTTCGAGGGGCACGACGTGACCATCGGCGATCCCCGCCGCGCCCGGGCTCTCGGGATCGAGACCGTCTATCAGGATCTCGGCCTGGTCGACGAACTCACCGTCGCGGAAAATCTGTTCCTCAGCCGCGAGCCCCAGCGCGGGCTGCCGTTCCTGAAGCTGCTCGACAAACGCACGATGAAACGACAGGCACGGGACATGCTCGCCCAGATCGGCGCCGCCGACCGCATCCGCACCGACGGCGTGATCAGGTGGATGTCCGGCGGCCAACGTCAAGCCGTCGCCATCTGCCGCGCGGTGACTTGGGGCGCCAGGGTGATCATCCTCGACGAGCCGACCGCCGCGCTCGGCGTCACCGAAAGCGAGGAGGTTCATCAACTCATCCGCCGGCTCAAGGCCCAGGGCATCACGGTCATCTTCGTCAGCCACAACTTCGAGGAGATCATGGCACTCGCCGACCACATGTGGGTGATGAGACAAGGCACCGCCGTCGCCGGCCGCCGGGCCAGCGAAACCAACGGGACAGAACTTGTCAGCCTGCTCACCGGCGCTACACCTGCGCAAAGCTACAAGCACGAGTGATCAAAGGTAGCGGCCGCGGCGAACGGACCGCCCATCCGCATCGACTTGGCTCGAACAGCGACTTCCCGCGCGCCGTGGCGGCGCCTCGACGCGGCTCTGAATCAGAGTGGCCATTCGCCCGTGACCCCTCCCGTCAGCAGGGTGACCGGCGAAGGTAGCGGCTTCGCCGCGGCCGGGCTCAGGCCCTCGAACATGAGTTCCAAGTAACGGCGCCAGCCGTCGGTTCCGGGGTTCATGGTCCACAGGGTGCTGGTCAGCATGGCCATGAATCGGGGCAGGTCATCCGGGACGAGGTCGGCGCGCAGTAGGCCGGCGTTCTGTGCGCGTTGGGCGAGCGTGGTCAGGGATTCGTAGAACGAGGTGTAGACCTCTGCGGTAAGGGTGCCGGCGTGGCGTGCGGCGGCCAGCGTGTTCAGCTCGCGTGCTGCCAGGCCCATCGCGGCTTCGATCAGGCCTACGAGTCCCCGCAGCGGGTCGTTGTCAGCCAACGCCCGTTTGGCGGCGGGCGCAAGATCCTCGGTGATGCTCTGGTCGAGGGCGGCCCGGACCAGTTCAGCCTTGCTGGGGAAGTGGTTGAACAGCGTCCTGATGCGCACGTCGGCACGGCGGGCGATCTCTTCGAGTGGCGCATCCGGGCCGAGCTCGGCAAAGACCAGGCGTGCGGTGCGCAGGATGCGCTCAGCATTGCGTGCTGCGTCTGTTCGCTGCCGCCGTCCGGGGTCGGTGACCATCACGCCATGGTAGCAACATGCAGTCGGCTGCAAGTTGTGTTATCTTCCCCACCACGGAGAATTTGCAGTCAAATGCAAGATCGAAATGACATGAGTATCTACGGCGTCGACGAACTACCCGTCACCTGGGAGTAGCCCATGCCAGAACTTCGATTCGACGGCCGGGTCGCCATCGTGACCGGCGCCGGCGCCGCGTGCCAGCGCAACCTGGGCAGCATTCCCTGGCTGGCGCCGCGGTGAACCTCGACGTGTATCACCCAGATCTCCGCAGGGTCGCACGATGGATACCGCGCAGCGTCGTCGGTGCTCGGCGGCTTCGTCTGATGAGGACATTCGACCGGCTTCGCGCACCGAGACCTGCCAACGACGTTGTGATCGACGTGATCGGGCCGATCTCGGTACGGACGTACAAGCCGGCGTCTGGTGTGACCTCACCATCGCCGGGATTGCTGTGGATTCACGGCGGCGGATACGTGATGGGCACGGCCGCCGTCGACGACGCCATCTGCCGCCATTTCGCCCATGAACTGGGCATCATCGTCGCCTCCGTCGACTATCGCCTCGCGCCAGAAAACCCGTTCCCGGCGCCGTTGCATGACTGCTATCACGCGCTCACCTGGCTCGCCGAACGCGCGGACGTCGACGCGACGCGCGTCGCGATCGGCGGGGCGAGCGCGGGCGCGGGGCTTGCCGCCGCACTTGCCCTGCTCGCACGTGAGCGCGCGGAGGTGCGACCCATTTTCCAGTTGCTGACCTATCCGATGCTCGACGACCGCACCGCCACCCGAAACGACATCGACGAAACCCACATCCGCTGCTGGAACAACGCCGCCAACCGCTTCGGCTGGCAGTCCTATCTGCGCGCTGCACCCGGATCGGTAGGTATCAACCCGCTCGCCGCACCGGCACGGTATGAGGACCTGTCCGGACTGCCACCGGCCTGGATGGGCGTCGGCTCGCTCGACCTGTTCTACGAAGAAGATATCGGCTACGCAAACCGGCTGACAGCGGCGGGCGTCAGATGCGACCGGCTGGTGATCGACGGCGCCTTCCACGGCTTCGATCTCGCCCGACCGCATGCCGGAATCTCCCAGCGATTCCGGGCCGCGCAGACAAAGGCACTCGCGGACGCCCTGAAATGACCGCAGCTATTCACCGGGCTCTTGATCCGGTACCCCACGACCGCGCCGCGGACGCCGAGCCGGTCCGCCGTCAACCGCCCCGGTCATCTCCAGCAGCGGGCGGGCCCGGCTGGCCACGGAGCTGTCGCGTTCACCCTGTGCGATTCGAGCCCTCAGGGTCGGCGCACGTAAGTGTCACCAGGATGCCATTTGTGCTACGGTTGTCGCCGCCGACAAGTGACAGTCGACTGCCAGTTATGGGAGTTGGCTTCCGGACGAACCCCCGGCACTCGCGGTCACCGTTCGCGCCGCCGCTCAGCGGCGCCGATCAATGCGTGGAGGAGCTGCGATGAAGGTAACGGTCGATGCTGTCAAATGCGTCGCCGCAGGGCAGTGCGTAGTGGTCGCGCCCGAGGTCTTCGACCAACGCGAAGAGGACGGCGTGGTGGTCCTGCTGACCGAGTCGCCCGCGCCCGCGCTGCACGAGGCCACCCGTGAGGCGGCGCTGGTCTGCCCGGCCGCGGCGATCACCTTGTCCGAGAACCGCACCGCACCCTTGGAGTCCCGATGACTGCTGCCCCGTCCGGTGTGGACATCGCCGGCCTGCCCGTGTTCCCCGCGCCCCGCGACCTGCGTTTCCCCCTCGACCCGGCCCCTGCCTACGCCGACTGGCGTCGCCAGGAGGGCCTGCGCAAAGCGGCCTGGAACGGCTTTCCCGTCTGGGTGGTCAGCCGCTACGAGGACATCACGACCGCCATGACCCATCCGGCGGTCAGCGCCGACACACGCGGCTGGTTGCAGGGCGAAGCCGACGCGCCGATCTTCCCGCGGATGGACGACCCGGAACACGCCCGGCTACGCCGGATGCTCACCAAGGACTTCACCGTCCGGCGGGTCGACGCGATGCGGCCGGACATCGAGCGGATGGCGAACGACTTCATCGACCAGATGATCGGCAGCGGGCAGTCGGCCGATCTGGTCCGCGCCTACGCCCTGCCGATCCCGTCGCTGGTGATCTCGCTGTTGCTCGGCGTGCCGTACGACGACGCCGAGTTCTTCCAGCAGAAGACCTCGGTGATGCTCAGCCGGACCGCCGAGGACGCGGAGCAGCAGGACGCTCGCAAGCAACTGTTCGGCTACCTCTACCAACTGGTCGGCCGCAAGACGAAAGAACCCCAGGACGACCTGATCAGCCGCCTGATCACCGAGCACCTTGCGACCGGCGATCTCACCGCAGAGGCCGTCGTGATGAACAGCTACATCCTGCTCAACGCCGGCCACGAGACCACCGCCAACATGATCGCCCTCGGCACCCTCGCCCTACTGCGGCATCCCCGTGAGGCGGCCAGGCTCCGGGACACCGACGATCCCGCCGTGATCGCCAAGTTCGTCGAGGAACTGCTGCGCTACCTGACCATCGTGCACAGCCTCGTGGTCCGAGTGGCCAAAGAGGACGTCGTGATCGGCGGGCAACTGGTCCGTGCGGGTGAGGGCCTGGCAATGAATCTGCCTGCGGGCAACCGCGACGCCGCCTGGACGACCGAACCGGACAGGTTCGACACTGACCGCGACGTCCGCGGTCACCTCGCCTTCGGCCACGGGGTCCACCAGTGCCTGGGTCAGGTCCTCGCCCGCGCCGAACTGCGGATCGCCCTGCCCACCCTGCTGCGTCGCCTGCCCGGCCTGCGGCTTGCCGTGCCCGTCGAGGAGTTGCGCTTTCGCGAAGACATGAGCATCTACGGCGTCCACGAACTTCCGGTGGCCTGGTGATGGGCGAGCTGCGATTCGACGGCCGGGTGGCCGTCGTCACCGGTGCCGGCGGCGGGCTGGGCGCAGCGTACGCGTTGCTGCTGGCCGCGCGCGGCGCCCGCGTAGTGGTCAACGACATCGGCGGTTCACTGGCCGGTGAGGGATCGGACGCCGGACCGGCCGAGGCCGTCGCCCGGAGGATCCGCGAGGCCGGAGGCGAGGCGGTGGCCGACACCCACAGCGTGGCCACCGCAGAGGGCGGCCGGGCCCTGGTACGGGCCGCGCTCGACGCGTACGGGCGCCTCGACATCCTGATCAACAACGCGGGCATCCTGCGCGACGCCGAGTTCGCGCGGATGACGCCGGAACACCTCGCGGCGGTGCTCGACGTACACCTCAAGGGGGCCTTCCACGTCACCCAGCCGGCCTGGATCGCCATGCGCGACCAGCGATACGGCCGGGTGGTCATGACCACCTCGGCGGCCGGGATCCTCGGCACCGCCGGCAAGAGCAACTACGCGGCTGCCAAGACCGGTCTGATCGGGCTCACCCGCGTCCTCGCGATCGAGGGCGCCGATCACCACATCAAGGTCAATGCCCTGGCCCCGATCGCGGCGACCCGCATGCTCGCCGGCTCCATGCCCGCCGCCGATCGCGCCGACGATCCGCGGCTGGCCGTGATGAAGACCCTCGTCGCCAGGCTCGACCCGGCGCTGGTCGCCCCGGCAGTCGCCTTCCTCGCCCACGAGGACTGCCCGGCGACCGGCGAGATCTTCACGGCCGGGGCGGGGCAGGTGGCCCGGTTCTTCGTGGGGCGCACCCCCGGCTACTACGATCCGGCACTGTCCATCGAGGACGTGCGCGACCATTTCGCCGAGATCCGCGACGAGAAGGGCCACACCGTACCGGCCGGTCCCGGCGACGAGATCACCGAGCTCTTCAGAACCATCACGTCTACCCGATAGTAACCGCATGTCGGGATCCGTCCACCCGCGGATCCTGGGACGCGGCCGAGGAAGTGTGGTGCACTCATGGACCGGGTCGTCATCGTCGGGGCGTCAGCCGGTGGCCTCGCCACCGCCGAGGCGCTACGCAGGTCGGGCTTCACCGGGGCGGTCACGCTCATCGGGGCGGAGCCACATGCCCCGTACGACCGTCCGCCGCTGTCCAAACAATTGCTCGCCGGCTGCTGGCAACCCGACCAGCTCTCGCTGCGCACCACCGCGGACCTCGACGCCCTCCGCCTCGATCTGCGGCTCGGCGTGCCGGCCACCGGGCTCGACCCGGCCCAGGCACGCGTGTTGCTGGCAGACGGGACCACCGTCGGCTACGACCGCCTGGTGGTGGCCACCGGTGTCCGACCGCGCCGCCTGCCGGGCGTCGAACGTCCGCGCGGGCTGCACACTCTGCGTACGGTCGAGGACGCGCTCTTGCTGCGGGCCGCCCTGCGACCCGGGCGGCGGCTGGTCATCGTGGGCGCCGGCTTCATCGGCGCCGAGGTGGCCGGCACCGCGCGCCGACTCGGCGCCCAGGTGACCCTCCTCGAGGCGGGGCAGGCGCCGCTGGCGCAGGCGATCGGTGCCGAGGCCGGCGGATTCCTCGCCCAACTCCACCACGACCACGGCGTGGACCTGCGCACCGGCGTCGCGGTAGTGGGGATTGTCGAGGTGGGCGGGATGACCACGGGCGTGCGCCTGGCCGACGGCACCGTCATCCCGGCCGACGACGTGCTCGTCTCGGTCGGCTCGGTGCCGAACACCGAGTGGCTGACCGGCAGCGGCCTGCCCACCCACGACGGCCTGGTCTGCGACCAGTACTGTGTGGCCGCACCCGGCATCTACGGGGTCGGAGACGTCTGCTGCTGGCCCAACCCGCTGTTCGGCGTCACGATGCGCATCGAACACCGCACCAACGCGGCCGAGCAGGGCCTCGCGGTGGCCCGCAACCTGCTCGACCCGGGCAAGCAACGCCCCTTCGCGCCGGTTCCCTACGTCTGGTCCGACCAGTACGACACGAAGATCCAGGTGTACGGATACCTGCGCGACCACGACGAGGCGACCGTACTCGACAGCGACCGCAGCGACGGGCGGCTGCTCGTCGCGTACCGCAAGGGCTCCCGACTGACCGGTGTCCTCGCCTCTGGTGTCCCCCCAAAGGTCCTGCGCGGATGGCGGACGCTCATTGCGGCCCGCACCGACTGGACAAGAGTCCTCACCGGCAGCAACACGGCGTGAGACACCTCGGCGCCGCAGCCGTCCGGTCGGCGCCGGTGCCACCCTGTTGTGCCGTTGGGGCGACCACCACCACAACGGAGGAAGACGAATGACCATCGCCCCCGATTCCGCGCCGCGGCTTCCGTTCGACCGACCCAACGCGCTGGACGTCGCGCCCCTGTACGCGGTGTTAAGGCGGGAAGCGCCCCTCGCCACTGTGGTGACGCCGGCCGGTGACCCCGCTTGGCTGGTGACCTCGTACGACGAGGCGAGGCAGATCTTCGGCGACGCCCGGTTCGGCCGGTCGCACCCCGAGCCCACAACTGCCTCCCGGGTTTCGCAGTCGGCGCTGTCCGGCGGACCCGAGGTGAACCACGAGTCGGAGCGGCGCGAACACGAGCGAATGCGCAGGCTGCTGACGCCCGCGTTCTCCGCCCCTCGGATGCGGCGGTTGACCGAAAGGATCCAGGAACTGGTCGGCGTCTGCCTGGACGGCATGCAGGCTGCCCCGGAAAGCCCGGTCGACCTGCACGACCTGCTGGCGTTTCCGCTGCCCGCACTGGTGATCTGTGACCTGCTCGGTGTACCGCACGCCGATCGCGCCTACTTCCGTGGGTTGTCGGAGCGGATCGGCGCGATGTACGACGGCGCGGACGCCCGTGCGGCCCTGGGCGAATTCACCGCGTACACCCTTCGCCTCGCCGTCGCGAAGCGGGAGAGCCCAGGCCCGGACGTGATCTCCGACCTTGTCGCCGCACAGCGTGACGACCCTACCTTCACCGATCGTGACCTCTCGCTATTGTCGGCGGCCCTGCTGTTCGCCGGGCACGAAACCACCGCCGCGCGGATCGACTTCGGGGTGCTCTGGCTGCTGGCCGACCCGCAGCGGCGGGACCGGTTCGTCGCCGACCCGGACGGCCAGGTGAACACGACGGTGGAGGAGATCCTCCGGGCATCCGCAACATCTGGGACCGGCATACTGCGCTACGCCCACGAGGACGTGGAAATCGGTGGGGTCAAGGTGGCCCGCGGTGAGCTGGTACTGGTCAACAATGACGCGGCCAACCGCGACGCCGCCGTGTTCCCCGACCCCGACCAGTTCCGGCCCGACCGGCGACCCAACGTCCACCTCGCGTTCGGCCACGGCATGCACGCCTGCATCGGCGCAAACCTCGCCCGCACGGAGCTGCGCCTTGTTTTCCCCGCCCTGTTCCGCCGCTTCCCCAGCCTGCGCTTAGCCGCCAGCCTCGACGAGATCAGGCTCCAGTCCGGTCAGGCCACCGGCCGTATCGAGAAGCTCCCGGTCCAGTGGTAGCCGCCCACTGCGCGGACCTCACATCGGCCCGGACTCGCCGGCCTGGGTGAGCCGGAATGGCGCAGCCGGTGTGAGTGGACTCGTCTTGGCGGGCGACAGTCCGTCCAGACGAGTGAGGTAGCGCCGCCAACGCCGGAGTCCCCCACGCTCTCCAGCGTCAACGACGGAGCCGTGCCGGGGCGGTACGGTACAAAGGTGCGGGAGCGGCACAGCCCCGCACGCGCATGGCCACAGGCCCGCCCCGATCACTTTCCTTCATGCGGTCGATCAGCCGGGGCCTCCCAGTCCGGCCCGGTAGGCGATGACGACGATTTGGGCTCGGTCGCGGGCGTCGAGTTTGGTCATGGCGTGGTTGACGTGTGTTTTGACGGTGAGCGGGCTGAGGGTGAGGTGCTTGGCGATCTCCGCGTTGGACATTCCGGTTGCCACCAGGGCGACGATCTCGCGTTCGCGGTCGGTCAGTGCGTCGAGGAGGCCGGGTGTCGGGGCCTGGCGGCGGTCGTCCATGGACAGGTAGCGGGCGATCAGCCCTCGAGTGGCGGCCGGGGAGAGCAGGGATTCACCGCGGGCCACCGTGCGGATCGCGTCGATCAACGCCTCCGGGCGGGCGCCCTTGCCGAGGAATCCGCTAGCGCCGGCGCGCAGCGCTTCGAAGACGAACTCGTCGACCTCGAACGTGGTCAGGATCAGCACCCGCACTCCGGCCAGATCTTCGTCGCTGGTGATCCGGCGGGTCGCCGCAAGGCCGTCGATCTCCGGCATGCGGATGTCCATCAGGACGACATCGGCGCGGGCCTCGCGGGCCAGCCGCACGGCCTGGCTGCCGTTCGCCGCTTCGGCGACCACCGTCAGGTCGGGGGCGCTGTCGATCATCAGCCGCAGCCCGGCGCGGACGATGTCCTGGTCGTCCGCAACCAGGACGCGAACGACGGTCACGGCGCCGACCCGACTGCGGCGGGGGACGCCGGGGCGGGCAGCTCGGCCACGACCCGGAAGCCGCCTTCACCCCGGGGCCT
>Ga0307515_10012586_pt1 | contig 15903 bp, 15 predicted proteins | sample 17_EM_MG_FD_194513 | JGI IMG/M metagenome (GOLD analysis project Ga0307515, IMG submission 194513) | Populus trichocarpa ectomycorrhiza microbial communities from riparian zone in the Pacific Northwest, United States - 17_EM | ecosystem: Host-associated > Plants > Roots > Unclassified | place... | reverse complement strand
CCAACGTGCTGCTCGAGCGGCGTGTCGAGGCGCGCACGGCGGATCTTTCGCTGGCCAACGACAAGCTCAAGCGCAACTACCTGACCTCGATCAAGGTGTTTTCCGGCTTGCTCGAATTGCGCGAAGCACGCCTGGCGGGCCACGGCCGGCGGGTCGCCGACATGGCGCGCAAGCTCGCACTCGCGATGGGCTGTGCCGACGACGCGGCGCAGCAGATCTTCGTCGCGGGCTTGCTGCACGACATCGGCCTGATCGGCGTGCCGGACACGCTGCTCGCGAAGACCGCCGCGCGCTACACGCCCCAAGAAATCGCGCTGTTTCACCGCCACGCCGCGATCGGCGAGCAGGCGCTGATGCCGCTCGAAGAAATGCAGTCCGTGGCCGCCGTGATACGGGCGCACCACGAGCGCTTCGACGGCCAGGGCTTCCCCGACAAGCGCGCCGGCAACGACATCCCGCTGGGCGCGCGCATCCTGGCCATCGTCGACACGTTCGACGATCTGCAGAACGGCCACCTGGTCGAAACGCCGCTGACGACCCAGGAAGCGCGCACCATGCTGCGGCACAGCCGCGGCACGCAGTTCGATCCGGAAGTCCTCGATGTGTTCTTGCACATCACCGAGCCCGAGCGCCCCAAGCCGCCCACGGCCGCCATCCAGATGACGACGGACCAGCTCGAACCGGACATGGTGCTGGCGAAGGACCTGGTGTCGACGACCGGTGTGCTGATGCTGACGGCCGGCCAGTCGGTGAACGCACTGCTGATCCGCCGCATTCGTGAGTTCGAGCTGCGCGAGGGCGGCAAGCTCGTGCTGCACATCAAGCCGCGCGGACAAGGCTGACCGGCGGCCGTGCGGTCCATGCGCCACCGGCGCACGCCGACTACGACTGCAGCAACAACGCGTCCAGCGAACGGATCGAGGTTCGACCCGCGTCCCGATGCCGATCGCCGCGATCCAGCAGCACGGCCTTGAGGCCCGCTGTCAGCGCCGCGTCGTAGTCCAACTCGGGTGAATCGCCCACCATGAGCGCGTCGACATGGTTGACGAGAGAAAACCGCTCGACCACCGAGTGAAACGCCAGAGGCGAAGGCTTGCTGAAGCCGATTTCTTCGCCGATCGCGACGTGGTCCACGCAGTCGGCGAGCCCGGTGGCTTTGAGCTTGCGGCGCTGCCCGTCGGACGGGCCGTTGGTGAGGATCGCGGTCCGGATGTCGAGCGCACGCAAGCGCTGCAGCACCGGCAGGACATCGTCGAAGAGCAGGGGTGCGTCGTTGACGCAGTCCATGAAGAGCTTGTTGAGCTGCAACACCAGGCCGCTCTCGGGCTCGACCCCGATCGCGGTCAGCGGCTCGGCGAAACGCCTCAGCCGATATTCGCTTCGGCTCATGTGGCCCTGCTCGAAACGCACGAACAACTGGCGGTCTATCGCCGGGCAAACCCGGCCGAACGCCGCTGAATCGATCCCCTGCGCGTCGAGATGCTGCGCCAGCTGGCGGTAGGCGATCTCGCGCGTCGTGGCGAAGTCGATCAGCGTGTCGTCGAGATCGAATATCGCGAGTTTCATGAATCGTCCCAAACTGGCCTGAAGCCGATGGTGGTCGTGCCCAGCCGCTCCCACTTGCCGCGGCTCATCGCGATCTCGAGGTAGTGGGCGTCCTTGCTCCAGGCGCCGCCCTTCACCACCCGCTCGCAGGGTGATGGCTGAGCGCCGGCGGTCGCAAGATGATCATGGCACCACTCGCTGAGATTGCCGGCCAGGTCATACAGGCCCAGCTCCGACGCAGGGAAGCTGCCCACCGCGCTGGTCCCGCCGAAGTGCTCGCCGAAGTTGGCCAGCAAGTGCGTAGCCGGCGCTTCGCCCCAAGGATACGTCCGACTCGGATCGTTGTTCGAGGCAAAGCATTCCCACTCCTGCTGCGAGGGCAGGCGCCCGCCCAGGTGCTGGCAGATCAGGCTGGCGCCGGCCCAGTTGATGCCCCACACCGGGTGGTTCTCGAGTGCGGCCGGGCACGCCCATGCGCGCTCGTCGGCCGAGAAGAACAGTGGGCAGTGCGGGTTGTGGACGTTGACGTGGCGGTACGCGGACTGCGCCTCCGGCGGCATGCCGATCTGGTTCAGCACGCGCGCCGCCGTGGCGCATGTCACCAGCGTGCGGGCCACGCGGATGTGTCGGCCGCGGCTGGTGCCGTGCGGCCGCGCCACGAAGCTGATCGCGTGATCCCGATCGCACTCGAGGTCCGGGCTCACTGGCATCGCAGGACATCCTCGATGGCCTGGAGCTGCGCCGGATTCAGATGGCGCTCCCAGGCGTTGCGCACGTCCTCCTGCACGCGGAACGAAGAAAACATGCCGCCGCGGCTCATCTCCTGGCGCTGCTGCAGGAAGGTCAGCGGCCCATCGTGCGGCGGCACATCCAGAAATTCGGCGACCGCTTCGAGCTGCTCCCCCGGCCTTCGCATCAGGTCGTCCAGATGCACCTCGATGTGGTCGAAGTTCTGGATCGCACGGCGCGCGAATTCGTGGCGCGTGACGATGCTCATCGCGACGAGCTCGGCCGCGGCCGCGGCCTGGTCGGCGGGATCGACCTGGCTGACGTAATTGGGACGGACCTTGCGGAACGCCGGCGGAACCAGGCGCGCGTAGTCCCAGAGCTCGAGCAGCTTGGTGCGCAGGACCGACGACACGATGGATCGCGGCTCGCGCCGCAGGAACAGGATCTTCAACGACGGGATGAACGCCTTCAGCCACTCGAGCTTCTCGAAGAAGATCGTGTCCTTGAATCCGATCACCCGCGTGTCGCTCGACTGCGAAAGATACGCCCTGAAGTCGAACAGGAAGGCGCGCAAGATCTCGTGCGATGCCAGCGAGCGGTGCAACAGGACCGGGTCGAAATCGTCGCCGGTCCAGGGCTCGAGATCGCATTCGCGAAAATACCGCGTGTGCATCGACAGCGGTTCGTTGATGCACTCGATGCGAGGGTGAGCCTGCAGAAGATCGTTCAGGAAGTTCGACCCCGATCTGTGGTGAGCCATCACGAAATACGGGGCTCGCGGACTGGGCATCATCGCGTCATAGTACGGATTCCCGCAGACCGAAGACCCCACATTCGTAGATCACCTGATTCCCTTTTTCAGGGCGCCGTTGTTTCCTGTGCCCGTCGAGAGGCGCGACGCTATCAGCATACAAGTGATACGACTAGCTGTCAGGTCTTACAGGTTGCCAGCGTAGCGCATTGCTCGTAAGGTGCAGCGATCGGGTGAGATGGCGTTCCAGCCGCTCTCGTCACGTGTGGGAGAACGAGCATTGGCCAGCGAAGCGCACAGCCGACGAATACGGGTGCCGGCCATCGTGGTAATCACGCTGGTAACTGTCGTGCTGCTCGCGTTCGGATACGCGGGCGGGCGAGGCCTATTTCCGTCGACGCCGGCCGCGCCCACCGAGACCTTGCGCATCGCGCTGGCTTCGACGCCCGACGCGGCCCTGCTGCACATTGCGGCGGCCAAGGGGTATTTCGCCGAAGAAGGGCTGGCCGTCAGCTTCGCGCCGGTGAGCCACGGCAAGATCGCCATCGACCTCTTGGCCCAGGGCAAGGCCGATCTGGCAGCGGCGGCAGACGTGCCGTTCGTCATCTCGGTCCTGCAGGGCGAGCCCCTCGGCATCGTCGCCGCCGTGATCAGCGTGCCGAACGAGATGGCGGTCGTTGCGCGGCATGATCGCGGCATCACTGTGCCAAGCGACCTGCGGGGCAAGCGGGTCGGCGTCACCTTCGGCACCAACGGCGAATACTTCCTGTGGGCCTTCCTGATCCGGCACAAGCTCGCGCCCGATTCGGTCACGCTGGTCGACGTGCCGCCCGGCCGGATGGCGCAGCAACTGTCAAGCGGAACGATCGACGCGATCTCGACCTGGGAGCCGATCCGGTCCGATGCCCACGCTGCACTCGGCGACAACGCGCGAAGCTTCACCGGGGCCGATGCCTATGCCGCCAGCCAGGTGGTGGTCGGCCGCAACGAGTTCCTGAAAGCCCGCTCCGGCGCGATCCAGCGCTTGATGCGCGCGCTGCTGAAGGCCGAGGCGTTCAATCACGCCGAGCCGCAACAGGCCTTCGCGCTGGTCGCCGATCAACTCAAGCTCGACGCCCGGACGCTGGCGGCGTCGGGCTGGAAGGACTTCCAGCTCAAGGTCGACCTGCGCCAATCGCAGCTCGTCACACTCGAAGACGAAGCACGCTGGGCCATGGCGCGCGGCTATGCAGACAAGGGCCCGGTTCCGAATTTCCTGCCGCACCTTCACCTCGACGCGCTGCTGGCCGTGCAGCCCGAGCGCGTGACGGTTGTTCATTAGTCCAGACATGAAGATCAGCACGAAGGGACGATTGGCGACAACGACCGCGCTCGCGACGATAGGCCTGATCGCCGGGATGATCTGGTGGGCCAACCAGGAGGTCGAGGATGCCAGCGCCAGCCGCCGGTTGACGACCGAGCTCACGCGCGGATTGACCGAGCTGCGGCTGGTGACCTTCGAGTACATGCTGCGCCGCCATGAACGCCCGCGCGAGCAAGAGCGCGAAGTCTCTGCCCGGCTCGATCACCTGATCGAGGCCATCCCGGTGTCGGGCGCCGGGCAAAGCGAGGTCGTGGCCCATCTGCGCGAACAAAGCGTTGCCGCGCATCGCCTGTTCGAGGAGCTCGTGGACGCACCCGTGGCAGACGGGGCGACGGCGGCAGACGCCGCGTCGATCCGGCGCTTCGAGGACCAGCTGTCGAGCCGGCTGCTGATCCTGCAACAGGAGAGCCTTGCCGACGCGTTCCGCCTGACCGATTTCTCGACCGAGCGCATCACTGCCGCGCAGCAGCGCGTGGTGATCGTGATCCTGGCCGGGCTGGCCCTGATCGCGCTGACCACCGGCGGCGGCGCCTGGCTCATCAACCGCAATGTGCTCGCGCCGATCGGCAAGCTCGAGCAGGCCACGCGAGAGGTCGCCGCGGGCAACTGGAACTACAAGCTCGCCATTGCGAGCAACGACGAGATCGGCGAGATGTCCCGCAACTTCGATGCGATGACGCAGTCGCTTCGGATGTCGTTCGCCCAGATCGAACGCAGCAACCAGGAGCTGGCCGCGCTGAACCAGGAGATCGAGGCCTTCAGCTATTCGGTCTCGCATGACCTGCGCGGGCCGCTGCGCAGCATGGACGGGTTCTCGCTGGCCTTGATCGAAGACTACGGCGACAAGCTCGACGACGAAGCCAAGGATTCGCTGCAACGCATACGCGCGGCGAGCCAGCGCATGGGCCGGCTCATCGACGAGCTGCTCGGCCTGTCGCGCGTGACGCGTGCCGAGTTGACGCTCAAGCCGGTCAACCTCAGCGAGATCGCGCGCGAGATCGCCGATTCTCTGGCCCAGCAGCAACCGGCACGGGTCGTGCAGTGGGACATCGAACAAGGCCTCACGGTGCGCGCCGACAAAGCGCTGATGCAGATCGCGATGCAAAACCTACTGGAAAACGCCTGGAAGTTCACAAGCAAGACGGACAACCCGGTGATACGGGTGGGCGCCGTCGAACACAATGGCCAGAAGGAATGCTTCGTCGCCGACAACGGCGTGGGCTTCGAGATGGCCTATGCGGACCGTCTGTTCGGCGCCTTCCAGCGCCTGCACCACGAGAGCGAATTCCCGGGGACCGGCATCGGCCTGGCGATCGTGCAGCGCATCTTCCGCCGCCACGAGGGCAAGATCTGGGTCCAGGCCAAGCCGGGCCTCGGCGCGACATTTTTCTTCCGTCTGAAGGAGCAAGGCCAATGAGCGAGATGAGCAAAGACATCCTGTTGGTGGAGGACAACCCCGACGATGTCACGCTGACCTTGCGTGCGTTCAAGCGCAGCCACGTCATGAACACGATCACCGTGGCCCGCGACGGCATCGAGGCGCTCGACTTCCTGTTCGCGCGCGGCGCCTACGAAGACCGCGCAGGTGCGCCCTTGCCCACGCTCATCATCCTCGACCTGAAGCTGCCGAAGCTCGACGGCCTGGGCGTGTTGAAGGCCCTGCGCGCGGACAGGCGGACGCGCCTCCTGCCGGTGGTGATCCTGACCTCGTCGAAGGAGGAGCAAGACTTGATCTCCGGCTACTCGCTGGGGGCCAACAGCTACGTCCGCAAGCCGGTCGACTTCGCCGAGTTCGTCGAAGCCGTGAAGGTGCTGGGCATCTACTGGTTGATGATGAATCAGAGCCCACCGGAGGCGGTCCCGTGAGAAAAGCCGTCAAGATCCTGGTCGTCGAAGACTCCGAGGACGACGCCAAGCTGGCGATGCGCGCGCTCCGGCAAGGCGGGTTCATCCCGACCTACCTGCGGGTCGAAAACGTCGAAGCGCTGCGGGTGGCATTCGAACAAGAGCGTTGGGATGCCGTGCTCTCGGACTTCCGGCTGCCCGGGTTCAGCGGCGTCGACGCGCTCGAGGTGTTTCGCGCCACGGGCCTCGACATACCGTTCATCTTTTTCTCCGGCACCATCGGCGAAGAGACCGCGGTCGCCGCGATGAAGGCCGGCGCCAGCGACTACGTCATGAAGCAGAACATGGCGCGGCTCTCGCCGGTGCTGGAGCGCGAGCTCGGGCAGGCCCTGATCCGCGCCGAACATCGCAAGGGGCAGATCGACCTCGAGATCTCCCGCGACCGCTACATGGATTTGTACGACTCCGCGCCGGTCGGCTACCTGACGCTGTCGGCCGACGGCCACATCGCGCAGGTCAACCTCACCGGCGCCGACATGCTGGGCGAGCAGCGCGATCAGCTGCTGCGCGCGCGCTTTGCCCGCTTCGTGGCACCGGAAGACGCCGACCGCTGGCACAAGCATTTCCGGCACGCGCTGCGCTACGGCGAAAAGCAGAGATTCGAGTTGCTGCTGCACAGTAGCGACGGGCGCGGCCTGCATGTCCAGCTCGACTGCATGCGCGTGGGGGTAGAAGCGTCGGCCTCGACGGTGCGCGTCGCGATGACCGACATCAGCGACCGCAAAGAGGCCGAATCCGATCTGCGCAGGTTCGAGACGCAATTGCGCGACGTCCAGAAGATGGAATCGATCGGCACGCTGGCCGGCGGCATCGCTCACGACTTCAACAACATCCTGGGTGCGATTCTCGGCAACGTCGCACTGGCCCGCGAGGACCTGGGCGCCGACCACCCGGCGCTCATGAGCCTGGAAGAGATCCACAAGGCGAGCGTTCGAGCGCGCAACCTGGTCCAGCAGATTCTCACCTTCAGCCGACGCGAGCCACAGGAGCTCGTGACGCAGCCGCTGCGGCCGGTGATCGAAGAGACGCACAAGCTCCTGCGCGCGACCCTGCCGGCACGGGTGGAACTCGATGTCATGCTCACCGACAGGCCGCTGCATGCCTTGATCGACGCGACGCAGGTGCAGCAGGTCTTGATGAACCTGTGCACGAATGCCTGGCACGCCTTGAACGACGGCACCGGCCGCATCGGGGTCGGCCTGGATGCAGTCACGCTTGATCAGAGCACCGCCCGGCGCCTGGGCGGCGTGCCGCCCGGCCCGTACGCGCACCTATGGGTCAGCGACACCGGCGTCGGCATGGACGTCACCACGCGCGTGCGCATCTTCGAACCCTTCTTCACGACGAAGCCGGTGGGCCAGGGCACCGGCCTGGGCCTGTCGGTGGTGCACGGGATCCTGAGCGCGCACCACGGCGCCATCTCGGTCGACAGCGAGCTTGGGCAGGGCAGCACCTTTCATCTCTACCTCCCGCTCGTCGGCTCGGTCGATCACGCCGGGGCACAGACCGATGCCGAGTTCGACGGCGATGTCGATGCCTCGGCAGAGGCGGTGGCGCCGCTGCCGACGCCGGGGCACGGCGAGCACGTGCTGTACGTCGACGACGACGAAACCATGGTCGTGATGGTCGAGCGAATCCTCGAGCGCTCAGGCTACCGGGTCAGCGGGTACCACGACCCACAAGAGGCCATCGCAGCAGTACGACACCACCCCGAAGACTTCGACTTCGTCGTCACCGACTTCAACATGCCGGAGTTTTCCGGGCTCGATGTCGCCCGCGCGCTGGCGCAGATCCAGCCTCAGCTGCCGGTCGTGATCAGCTCGGGCTACATCACCGAAGAGTTGCGCGACGAGGCCAAGCTCGCGGGCGTTCGCAGCCTGCTCGAAAAGCAGAACACCTTCCAGGAACTGAGCCTGCTGGTGGGGCGCATCCTGTCCCAGAAGCGCGGCGACGAGGAGAAGTGAGCATGAGCCCGCCGGGCCGCCCCAAGGGCGAATTCACCGCAGTGCGCAGCACGGAGGCTGCTTGATGGGCATATCGGCTGACCCGGTCCGCACCCTCAGCATCACCAGGCAACAGCGCGAGGCACTCAACGGCCACCGTGGCGGCGTGGTCTACATGACGGGGCTGTCGGGCGCCGGCAAGTCGACGATCGCCGAGCTGCTGGAGCAGCGCCTGCGTGCATTGAATATCAGAACCTACGTGCTCGATGGCGACGTTCTGCGGCGTGGCCTCAGCCGGGATCTCGGCTTCTCCGACGCCGACCGGGTCGAGAATGTGCGCCGCGTCACCGAGGTGGCCCACCTGATGGTGGACGCCGGGCTCGTCGTCATCACCGCGCTGATTTCGCCGTTCAGGGCCGAGCGCCAGGCCGCGCGAGAGCGGTTCGCGCCCGGAGAGTTCATGGAGGTGTTCGTCGATGCGCCGCTCGCCGTGTGCGAGCAACGCGATCCGAAGGGGCTCTACAAACGCGCCCGCCGCGGCGAGATCCCGGCGTTCACCGGCATCGACTCGAGCTACGAGGCGCCGCAGCAGCCCGATTGGCGGGTCGACTCCGCGTCGTCGTCGCCGCAGCAGGCGGCCGCCGCACTGCTGGCCGGCATCATCAAGTTCGGCTTGATCAAGTCGGTGCGCTGAAGCGGAGCTGCGACCTCGTCGCGCTCTCCCACTCCATCTTTTGCTGGCACGGGAGATGGAGCGATTTGCGGGAGAGCCGAGACGGGGCGGCCGCGGAAACCGCCGCCGATTCAATCGAAGGCGCAATCGTCCGGAAGGGGCAAGGCCAGCCCCCGCTCGAGGAGCACGCTGTAGAGCGCCCGCAGCAGGGCCCGGGCGGCGGGCGACAAGGGCTGAGTTTCGAGGTAGACCAGATCGGCCAGGATCGGCGATACGCCCCGCACTGGGATCACCTTGAATTTCGAATCCATCCAGCCCTGCAGCGAAAACTCGTCCACCAGCGCGATGCCGCCGCCGGCATGCACCAGGGCACAGGCATATTGGGGGGACATGACCTCGATCCCGATGCGCGGGCCGGCGCCGTGCGCGGCGAACATCTGGTCGATGCGCCTGCCCATCGGCGACCCGTGCGGATAGCCGATGAACTCGTGGGGCCGCAGGTCGTCCACGCCGATCTCCCGGTGCCCCGAGAGGGGATGGCTCTGAGGACAGATGCACACGAGTCGGCCGCTGGCCACGGGCTGCGTCGCCAGGCTCGGGTGGTCCACCGGAAACGTTGAGATTCCGATATCCGCGCGCTGCTGAAGAATCTGCTCCTTCAGGGCTTCGTGCGTCAGGCAGTGGAAATGCACCTGTACGTCGGGCAATGCTGTGCGCAGCTGGGCAATTGCCAGGGGCACCAGCATCTGCCCGAAGCTGGGGCTCGACAGGATGCTCACCAAGCCGCGTCGCCGGACCGCCAGTTCGTGCGACAGATTGTCGATGCGCTGCACGCCCCCGTAGACCTGCTCGACCTCCAGGTACAGGCGGCGCGCTTCCGCGGTCGGATGGAGGCGCCCCTTCACCCGCTCGAACAGCAGGAAGCCGAGCCGGCTCTCGGTATGCGACAGCACCCGGCTGACCGCCGGGGCGGACACATGCAGCAGGCGCGCGGCACCGCTGACCGATCCGGTGACGATCACCGCGCGAAACACCTCGATCTGCCGAAGATTCATGCCTGGATTCTCCGATGCGGCCGACGAATCACAGTGTGGAGTGCCCGCTTTTTGAGCTGCGGAATCGCTGGTCCCCGCGATGGTGCATGGCGCTGATCACCGTTAATGCCAGATTAAGGGCGTGCGATGAATGGTGAATGGACGGCTCCATGGCCCCTTCGAACAATCGCCCATAACCCTCAGGAACGTCTTGGCATTGAGGGCCGACCTGCCCGGATGCATCTCTGGATAGCGCTTTTTTTGGAGCATGAAAACCATGTTGCGATTCCTTCAAGCCCTTGCGGCTCCCCTCGGACTGGCCTTGGCGGTTGGCGGTGCCGCGGCGCAGACCACGCCACTGCGCACGGGTGTCGACCCCAATTTCCCGCCGCACGCCTTTCCCAAGCTCAGCGGGGGCTACCAGGGATTCAACGTGGAGTTGGGCGAGGAAATCGCCCGTCGCCTCGGCCGGCCGCTGGAGATCGAGGGCGCCCAGTATTCCGCCCTGATTCCCGCGCTCAACGCAAAGAAGTTCGACTTCCTGATGGCGCCCACCACCGTCTCGCCCGAGCGCGCAAAGTCGGTGCTGCTGACCGAAGGCTATCTCGACAACAACTTCACGCTCGTCGTCAAGAAGAGCCGCGATGACGTGAGTGAAATCAAGGATCTCAAGGGCAAGACCATTGCCGTCAACAAGGGCTCGGGCCCGGAAGAATGGGCGCGCAACAACCAGGCCCAATACGGCTTCGAGGTGGCCGTCTACGGCACGAACGCCGATGCCGTTCAGGCCGTCATCTCGGGCCGCGCCGACGCCAATCTGGCAGGCCTGACGCCCTCCGCCTGGGCCGTGAAGAGCAACCCCACCATCAAGACCACCTCGGTGATCAAGACCGGTTCGGTGTGGGCCATTCCCTTCCGCATCGACGACAAGGCCGGCCGCGACCAAGTCAGCAGCGTGCTCAAGTGCATCAAGAAGGATGGCTCCCTCGTCAAGCTCTACACCAAGTGGTTCGGCGGCACGCCCGAACCCGATTCGGCCACCATGGTCTCGCCTGCGGGCCATGGCGTGCCAAACCACAACGGCTACGACCCCACCCCGGTCACGCCCCACTGCAGCTGATCGCTCGCGCACCTGCCCCAGCAACGCTGAACTTTGCTCGCACCGTCGATGACCGCTGCCGCCACCGTCGCCCTGCTTCAGGTCAAGAACCTGCAGAAATACTATGGCTCGACCCATGTCCTCAAGGGCATGGATCTGGAGATCAAGACCGGAGAGCTGGTGTCGATCATCGGGCCTTCGGGCTCGGGCAAGAGCACCTTCCTGCGTTGTTGCAACCGCATGGAGGACGCCAGCAGCGGCGCGGTGCTGGTCGAAGGCCAGGACATCTACGCCTCGGGCTCCAACCTCAACCACCTGCGCGAGCGGGTGGGCATGGTGTTTCAGGCCTTCAACCTGTATCCGCACCTGGACGTGCTGAACAACGTCACGCTCGCGCTGCGCCAGGTAAAGAAGCTGGGACGCGCGCAATCCGAGGTCGTGGCGATGGAAGCCCTCAAGCGCGTGGGGATGGACCACAAGGCCAGGTCGCGTCCTGGCCAGCTCTCGGGGGGCCAGCAGCAGCGCGTGGGCATCGCGCGCTCGATCGCATTGCAGCCCGCGCTGGTGTTGTTCGACGAGCCCACGAGCGCACTGGACCCCGAGATGGTGGGCGGTGTGCTGGAGGTCATGCGTGAACTGCGCGAGGACGGAATGACCATGGTGGTCGTCACGCATGAAATGGGTTTTGCCAAGGCCGCCTCCGATCGCGTGGTGTTCATGGATGGCGGCGTGATCGTCGAGCAGGGCACGCCCACCCAGGTTTTCGATTCACCTTCGCAGCCGCGCACGGCGGCGTTCATCGCCGGTATCGGCAGCCGCACGGTCTGAGGTGACGGGAAAGCCTCATGCAACTCGAGCAACTGATCTTCACCTTCTTCAACGGTGAAGTGGCTGTGCGCTATCTACCGCAGATTCTCAAGGGGGCGGTCGTCACCGTCGAACTGGGCCTGGTCATCATCGCGGCCGGTCTGGCGCTGGGGCTGCTGCTGGCCTACCTTCGCAGCCTGCCTTCGCGCGCGCTTCGACTGCTCATCACGATCTGGGTCGACATTCTCCGCGCGCTGCCGCCGCTGGTTCTGATCATTCTTTTCTACTATGCCTTGCCCTTCCTGGGCGTTTCGCTCAGTGCCTTCGCCGCAACCTGGCTCGCCCTGACGCTGGTGCTGGCCGCCTTCTCGGAGGAGGTGTTCTGGGCCGGCATCGAGAGCCAGCCGCGCGGCGTCATGGAAGCCGCGCGCTCCACCGGACTCACGCACACGCAGGCGATGGCCCACGTCATCCTGCCTCAGGCTTGCCGCCTGATGATCGCGCCGCTCACCAACCGCGTGATCGCCATCACCAAGGGCACGGCCTACGGTTCCGTGGCCGCACTCAACGAGATCCTCAACGAGGCCACCTCGGCTAGCAGCTTTGCGGGCAACCCCACGCCGCTCATGATGGGCGCCGTCGGCTATCTCGTCATCTTCCTGCCCGTCGTGATTGCCGGGCGCACCATCGAGCGACGCCACGGCGCAGGACGGCATTGAGATCAGAGGCGAAGACATGGACCTGATCGTTCAATACTTCTTCAATCTCGAAGTCCTCAAGGAGGTCACGCCCTATGTGCTGGCCGGCCTGTGGACCAGCCTCAAGATTTCTGCCTGGGTGATTCCGCTGGGTCTGCTGTCGGGGCTGCTCGTCGCCATGGCGGGATTCCTCGTGCGCAACCGACTGGTGCGTGCACTGCTGGTGGTCTACATCGACCTGTTCCGCGCCTTTCCGCCATTGGTGCTGCTGATCTTCCTCTACACCGGGCTGCCCTATCTGGGGGTGGAACTGTCGCCGATGGGGTGTGTGGCGCTGGGCTTCATGCTCAACAACTCCAGCTACTTCGGCGAAATCTTCCGCGCTGGCCTGGAGAGCGTCTCGCGCGGCCAGCACGAGGCGGCCCGCTCCACGGGCCTGACCCGCTTCCAAAGCCTGATCCACGTCGAGATCCCGCAGGCCGTGCGCAATGTCTTCCCCGATCTGGTGAGCAACATGATCGAAGTGGTCAAGCTCACAACCATCGCCAGCGTGGTTTCGGTGCCCGACATGCTGTACGCGGCACGCACCGCCCAGTCGATGCTCTACAACCCGACACCGATCGTGCTGGCCGCCGCCATCTACCTGGCCCTGCTGTGGCCGCTGGTGATGCTGCTGAACCACCTCGAGACCCGCCAGCGCCGCCCTTCCGCCGGCGCTGCATAAGGGCGCATCGCACCCGTTCCCTGATACGACTGACTGTCAACCTGAGGAAAGAAAGATGACGAGCAAACGCACGCTGGGCCTGGCCGTCGCCCAGATGGGGCCAGTGCACCTGTCCGATACACGCGCGGCGGTCATCCGCCGGCTGGTCGAGATGATGGGCGAGGCCAAGAGCCGCGGTGCCGAGATGGTGGTCTTTCCAGAGCTGGCGCTGACCACCTTCTTCCCACGCTACTGGATGGACGAGAGCGAAGCCGACGAGCGCTTCTTCGAGAAGACCATGCCCAACGCCAGCGTTCAACCGCTGTTCGACACGGCGCGCGAGCTGCAGCTTGGCTTCTACCTCGGCTACGCCGAGCTGACCCCCGAAGGCCGGCGATTCAACACCTCGATCGTCGTGGACCGCAGCGGCGCCATCGCCGGCAAGTACCGCAAGATCCACCTGCCGGGCCACTCGGACCACAAGCCCGATGCACCATTCCAGCACCTGGAGAAGAAGTTCTTCGAGGTGGGCGACCTGGGCTTCCGCGTCTTCGACACCCTGGGTGCACGCTTCGGCATGTGCCTGTGCAACGACCGCCGCTGGCCGGAGACCTACCGCGTGATGGCTTTGCAGAGCGCTGAGATCGTCATGCTGGGCTACAACACCCCGTCGCTGAACATCCACTGGAACGAGCCGGTGCACCTGCGCACCACGACGCATCTGGTCTCGCTGCAGGCCAACGCCTACCAGAACGCCATCTGGATCGCGGCCGCCGGCAAGTGCGGCTCGGAGGACGGGCACCACATGATCGGCAGCTCGGTCATCGTGGCGCCCACCGGCGAGATCGTGGCGCGAAGCCTGACCGAGGAGGACGAGGTGATCTGCGTGAACGCGGACCTGTCCATCGGCGAGTACTTCCGTCAGCACGTCTTCAACTTCGCGAAGCACCGCCGGCCCGAGCACTACAAGCTGATCGTCGAGCGCACCGGCGCCGGCGAACCCCTGGTCTGAATTCCTGCACGGCGCCGATCCTGAGCGCCGGATTCATCGGAGATGACGAGTATGAAAAGCACCACCTACGCTCCCAGTCTGGCGGCCATTCGGCCCGATGCCAGGGAGGAGATTCCTGTCTTGGACATTGGCCCCTACCTGGCAGGCGAGACGGGTGCTCTCGAACGTCTGGGCGAGGAGATGCGCTACGCCCTGGAGAACATCGGCTTCTATTTCGTCGTCAACCATGGAATCTCGCAAGACCTGATTGATGGGGTGTTCGAAGCCGCCAAGATCTTCCACGCCCTGCCGCTGGAGCAGAAGATTGCCCTGGCCTTCAACCAAGACAACGTGGGCTACGTGCCGCTGCTGGGCTCGACTACACGGCATTCCGCGCTCAATCGCGACAACAAGCCCAACCTCGTGGAGTCCTTCTTCGTCAAGCGCGATCTGGCCACAGATCATCCAGACGTCGTCGCCGGCAAGCAGTTCCGCGGCCAGAACCTCTGGCCTGCGAGCTCACCCGAAATACGCCGCCTGGCGATGGCCTATGCCGACGCGGCCGAGCGTCTGGGGGTGTCGCTGCTGCCGCTCTATGCCTTGGCGCTCGGCCTGCCGCCCGACTGGTTTTCACCCGCGTTCCGAGAGCCGATGTACACCCTGCGCCTGTCGCACTATCCCCAACAGCCCCCGGCGGCCGACAACACCTTCGGCCTGGCGCCGCACACTGATACGAGCTTCATGACGCTGCTGCCACAAAACAAGGTGCAGGGACTGTCAGTGCGATTGCCTAATGGCAAATGGGTCGATGCGCCGGCCATGCCCGGTACTTTCCTGGTGAACGGCGGCGACCTCATGCGTCGCTGGACCAACGACCGCTTTCTGGCCACGCCCCATCGCGTGATCAATAGGTCCGGACAGGAGCGCTATGCCGCACCCTTCTTCCTGGATTGCGACTACGACTGGGTGATGAGATGCATCCCTACCTGCCAGCCCGAGCAGGGCGAACCTTCCTATCCGCCTATCACCTACCCGGAATACCTGGCCTGGTACCGCTCGCAGAACTATGCGGCCGCGCCAGGCAAGGACGGCGTGCAACTCGCCGCATATTGATCCCAATTTCTTCAACATCGGAACCACCATCATGGACAAGAGTTCGCAGCCAACTCGCCGCCAGGCGATCGCCTCGCTTGCAGCCGCACCCTGGCTATTGCATGGTGCTGCGCGGGCGCAGGCCACCTGGCCCAGCAAGACGATCCGCTACGTGGTGACCTTCGCCGCGGGCGGCTTCGCCAGCAACTTTGCTCGCGTGCTTGCGGAGCCGCTGGGTAAAAGCTTGGGTCAGTCGGTGTACATAGACAACCGGGCTGGCGCCGGTGGTCTGATTGGCGTGGACAACGTCACCAAGTCACCTGCCGATGGGTACTCCATTGTCATGACGGCCGCCAACACCACGGCAATCGCTCCTGCCGTCATGGGCACGAAAATGCCTTATGAGCCGCTGAGAGATCTGACGCCCATCGTCTACCTGATCAACCAGCCCAACGTGCTGGTGGCGCATCCAAGCGTACCTACGGGCAAGTTTGCGGACCTTGTGGCCTGGGCCAAAAGCCGCCCGGGCGAGGGCTTCGCGACGCCTGGCACTGCCACGAGCAACCACAT
>Ga0307515_10012585_pt1 | contig 15903 bp, 23 predicted proteins | sample 17_EM_MG_FD_194513 | JGI IMG/M metagenome (GOLD analysis project Ga0307515, IMG submission 194513) | Populus trichocarpa ectomycorrhiza microbial communities from riparian zone in the Pacific Northwest, United States - 17_EM | ecosystem: Host-associated > Plants > Roots > Unclassified | place... | reverse complement strand
CTGGCTCGGAATTACGCCAACTCGGAGTTTGTCACTGGAGAGGGCGGTCATGCCTCTGGTATCTTTACCCTCAACGAAGACATCACCCACCTCATCGTTGGATCGAATCCTGGCTAGAACTCTATAATTTATATATAATTTTTATCCCTTTGCTTTGCTACGAGCGCTACACATACACCTCAAATGGCGGGGAGTTCTTCAGCCAACACTTCATAAGGACCGGGAGAAAAACCTTCCGGCTGGCAGGCCCCTCGACGAGCATTAAGTTTCAGCGCTGGTATCAGACAATTTCCACCACTAACGGCTTTGAATTGCGTATTCCGGTACATCGACGAGACGGTTTACACGAGCAATATACGACTGTAAATGAAACTACAAAGCGATTGCGAACGCAAGGGAGGGAAAGGCCGATATAAGCTCAAGCAGTGAGCAATCGAACCGGTGATAAAGAAAAATAAAGCATCAGCAAGATAGAAGTGTTCGGAGCACTAGTCCTGGTCAAGTTCTCGTCGAATCCTCTCCCTAACCTCCCTCAACCCTCCGCCTTCCCTCTTCACCCTCTTAGGGCTCCTGGTCAAAACCTCCTCGGCGCTAGTAATCTCTCGCCCTTTGCCCTTTCTTGCACTTGGGCTCGGTGGAACCTGTTTCTCCTCGTCCACTTCCCCAGGGGAGGACGAAGGCATCTCGAACCATTCCTCTCCGTCAATACTCAATGGCTTGATAAAGAACGGGCAAAGTTTCGCGAGCATGTTCACAGATTCGACAGCCTCAGCCTCAGATATGGGAACGGGAGACGATTTGATAATCGCGGCGGAAATCTCAGACAACGGAAGTGCACGACGCTTTCGTGAGGATGGGGTGGCAGTGGTCGAGCTGACGGGACCTGAGAATAACCTACGAAATACGTAAGTGAACCGACAGGCGGTGATGTCAGGGGTGGTGACCTACATCCAGATGCTTTCCGCCACACCACCAAGTCGGCCCAATAAACACTTCCGTCGCGTCTCTTCCTGGCTCAATTTCAAGAGTTGGTCCCTGGACATCCTTGGGGTATCCTGATCGCCGAGGCGATACTTAGAAGGGGAGTTCGTGGTTGACTTTTGTCTAATCCGTTCGTAAAGCGCCTGCCGGCGGGCTGTTGTCGGAGTGTCTGGAACCGTATCCGCGTCATCGCCTTTCTGACGGCTCGGGGTAGAAGGAATGGAAGTCGAAGGCGTGCTGACGGAACTCCTCGGTGTCCGTGGGGAAAAGATAGAGCTGGACCCACTGGAATGGCGGGAGGATGGAGTCTGTGGGAACAATACAGAATTCTTGCCCGGCGTCTTGGGGAATATCCCAGCAGAGTTTTTGGTGGGAGATTTTGCGGGTGACCTTGGCGACGACGAGGAAGGGGTCGTAGGGAATGGGATGGTAAATGGTTTGATCGGTGGAAGCGGCTTCGTAGGCGACTTCTTAGGAGATCTAAGAGATAGTTTGGGTGTTGGAGATTGTGGCATGGAGAGAATCTTGGCAGAAGAGGCTGATTTAGGGGAGGAGGAAGCAAAAACCTTCGTCAATGTGGACGCGGTCTTGGGCTGAGTGGGTAGTTGAGGGAGATCTGCCTTGGGCAAGTTCGGGCATGGGTCAACGCCCTCATGCAACTAAACGACAGGAGAGTAAGTGGATTGGAAAGGCGTCTGAAATTAGGCCACAAACCTTGAACCATTTTTCAAGCTTCGACTTGAACTGGGCTTTTCTCGATTCGCCGTCAGCGGTCCACCGGGCCACTGCAGCCATCCCACCTCCCATGTCCTTATCGATGTCGATTTCAACCTCGATTCCAACTCCATAGGCAGGGACGCGGGGCCCTCCAGACCTAGTAAAATGAGTGGCCGAAGTGACGACGAACCCCATTCCGCCGCGAGACCAGTCCTTCGGCGGTGTAGGAGCCTCGGGTGTGTCCAAGAAAGGATTGTCTTCATCCTCATCGTCAGCTTCCTTCGCTGTGGGTATCTTCTTCCCGTTCCACTCCCATAGCCAGCAAAGTCGCTTTAGATCGTCGACTTCGAACGTGGTACTTAGACCAGAGTAGTTTGTGAGGGATATATGCGTCAAAACGTCCCTGACGACGCCGGTGTCAGATGAAGGGGACAGGGCGCATGAGGCCAGAGCATGTGATAGAGCTTGTTGTAGGGTAGTCTCTATGTTGAGTAGTCGTGATAGGTGTAGAGGTAGGGGTGTAGTTTGTGGTTCCTTAGCAGGCTTGCGCTTGACGGTGGACGGCGGTGATGGAGGCCTTTAATTAAATGGAGGTTTGGTTAGGTTTTTCGCCCCAGATTTACCCCCCTGCTTGTGAAACACATCAGGACACACCTAGTCCGAATCCGTTTTGGCGTGAGCACAATCGCTTCATCTGCACCTGGGGAGGCACGCCTCTTCTTGCGAGGTGACACACCAAGGGAAGTGTACAAGTCAGACATGCTGAAAAGTTTACAGCACCCAGGGAGAGAAGGTGGAAGTTCGCGTAGAACCCGTAAGTCGCGAACGTGGTTGCGCTCAAGTTCAACGGCCCACGTGACGTTTGCGATCGCGGCCAGCACTTGGACGCGTTTCGAGTCGACCTACCGCCACGACATCGACGCCGTCGGTCAACATGGGCTACTGTAGGCTGTTATGTGTTGAACTAGCTAGCCATGGTAATCGCCGCCTCGCTGTGGTACTGCGTGTGGTCAAAGTTGCACCCACCAGGCGTTGATTTAGACTTTTCTTGCATCAGGTTCACCGCACTGCTGCGGTTCCAAGCTAGCCCGGAAACCCATCACGCATCATGCACCACACCCCAAATGATCTTCGCAAAATGTTGTAGATAGCATGGTTCGGAAGCATACCACTAGAACTCCGTCCCTCAGAATAGGAGGGTCGTGTTTGATGTGTCCTGGCTGAGCGCTGAGCGTCAACACCATCGATACACGACGTATGATGGCTTCGGATGATGAAGTGCAGGCCGTATACAAATATCTCTTGCACGTAATCCGCCAGCAGAACCAGATATCCATCCACCCCGACATGCGCACCGGCAACCCTGAATGATCTGTATAAGGGTCCCCAAATTTTCTTCACGATAAGCAGGAGTCAATCGCTTCGCTGTCTGGAATCTTTTTTCCTTCTATCTGTACTTCCAGCGTCGGCCCCTAATGATATGGAGGGGGAGGTGGGTGGAATAGATAAGGGGCAACGCGTTGAAGGAAAATTAAGGTTTTTTCCGAAAAAGTGATCCGGGTTTCCGTGCCGCCTTCCACTGACCATCGTGATCACGTCCTCGGAAATCGACCTCGAGCACAATCAGAAGGCATAAAGATTGCACTCGGCCATTGAGCAAAATTATCGCAATGTGTATTTGACAAGCGACGCCCCGCAAAAGGGAAAGTTATTTCAGATGATGAATTACAGTACCACTTCGGTCGTCCCGGGATGCAACCAAGGGGACTGTCCGTGAGGCATTAAGTTCATCCAGTTGCTTCCGGTTTCAATAAGCCCTCCAAGGTTAATGGATTCAACCCTAAGGCCTAAGAGACGACCAGACGGTCCTCGCAGATCGAATGGACGTTCTCACGGCGTAGTAGGGTTTCTCACGCATGACATCCGCGTTGGTTGTTGGAATCCGAGATCTACCGTACTTGACGTGTTAGAGATAAGCTGGCGATTGAGCTGTACGCGACAAGAACGTCACCGGCTTTGAGAATAGTGAGCGGAGGGTCATCAAGGCCAGCATTGATGTAACCCCGAACGATGTTACACATCCCGAGATGGATGGGGTTCCGAGGGGAGGCGACCCGAGTACGACATCGATGTAAGGCTATGCGTGTTGTTTGACATAAGCGATCTGCGGCCGTCTCAAGTGGGAATACGACGTGTGACCCGAGAACCATCACGGGACGTCCAGCACAGAGAGGCCGCACGTCCTGAGGCCTGAAGGCATGATGCTCCGGCGGTAGCGTGGGTGACCGAAAACAGAGTCACCGACAAAGGCGGAGGTCACGGGGCCTAACAAGGGCCTTGGCGACGGAGAAGCAGTCTGTCGTCAGCCCTCGACCGCGAGTCAACGTGCGTTCGGAGGGCGAGTTACGGGAAGTGGTCGACCCGCGAGATCGCAGTCCGACCCTTGGACGTTCGATCGCACGAATGACCTAACCTGGATTGTCATGTCACTGCCACCAGCCAAGAAAACCAGCGAAAGAGTCTAGGAAAGGGATAGATTAGGCTGCAACGAGGATAACTGGGTTGCCCACTATCTCGTTGCATGTCTTTCTCGGGTGTTACCAAACACTAATATCCACCCTTATGTCAGAGCGCTACCTCCTTCACTGGCTGTATATGGCATGTCCATCGACAGCGTGGTGCGCGCGCGGCCTGCGCGAGGCCTGTACTATATCTGCGTGACCGCAGCGGCACTCTGCTGCCCATCTACCAGTCCCACCACCGTTTTCTGCTCCTAAAAGGCACTCAGAAAACCTCCTTTTCGAGCCCCAAGCTCTATAATCGCGCGACAGAGAGGGTGCTGGTACCCTGCCTGTTTCACGATTCAACCCACAGAGCTTTCGTGTGCCGCCCGTCCCGAGATTTATCTGGAACCCAGATACATCTTCATTCAAATTCCCAACGTTCTACAAACCCCGCCACAGTCCTCTACTCTCGGAAACACTTAGAAAGCCTCCCCCTTTCGAACCCCCAACTCAATCATCGCGCGGCAGGGAGGAGACTGGTACTCCCGTCTGTCGCACGACCCAACCCTCGGAGCTTTCGTGTTCCGCCCGTGCCGAGATTTTTGCGGAATCCATATATCTCATATACATTCAAATTCCCAGCGTTCTACAACCCCTTATGGCATTTGAGACCGGTGTCTCTGTCATGGGCGTCGACTTCACTGCAAAGGGATCGATGGTAACCCAATCTACCATCCAGCAGCTCATGTAGGTTCTTCCTTGGATTTCAAGAGACCTCTCTCTAACGGGAAAATCTTTCGCTCGCAGTGACCAGTACCTTGGAGATTTCAAAGGCAAGCATCACCCCAACGTTTGGCTCTCCGCCCGCCTGTCCGCCTTTACTGACACGGGGTCCCGTAGGAGCGATCGTAAATCACGTCGCCACTCAATGCCAGGATCAGGGACGGCTTCTGGAGGAAGTAAAACGAGATCTAGAAGTGTTCAAGAAGGCGTACTACAAAGCGGAACGTGACATACATGATCGGGAGGAAAGGTTCGAACTGGAGAAGCAAGCTTTGAGCGATGAAATCTACCAACTCAAGGTGAGACTCTCCCCCTCTCCGCCCCACCCCACCCCACCCCACTCCCCATTCAATGTGAAGTCTTCCGCGGGTGTTTCAAGTTGCCCCGCCACAATTTGATCTCGTCGATGACAACCCGGTGATGCTGATTGTTCCGCCCTCAATTCAGGCTATCGAGGCCCGTGAAAAACGGGTTGTAGTATTGATCGATGGCGATGGGGCAATCTTTCTTCCTGCACTGATCGCGGACGGAAAGAAAGGGGGGCACGAGGCGGCCTCTCGCTTGACCGAAAGCATCAAAGCATGCCTGGACCCGCAACCGTTCCAACTCCACGTATATGTCTTCCACAACAGACGAGGCCTCATGGCTACTCTCAAGCGCTGCGGATACAGTGAGGCGGCAGCTGCGTTCGACGACTTCGTTGTAGGATTTAATCAGGCCGCTGAGCGGTTTGCTATGATCGACGCTGGTGAGCTCAAGGAAGGGAGCGACCACAAGATGAAAGGTGTGCCGGTTCTTCCTGCTTGACCCGATCCCGTGGAATATACATTGATACGGACCGCGAACGAAAGCCTATTTAGAAGATAACATTTTCTCAACCCAGACGCTGAAAGTTTTGTTCGGAGGTAAGCGAGATAGAGTTTTTTTTTCTCTTCGGCCACGCAAGCTAAGAGCTCTTGAACTATTTATGCTAATCTCCGGATCCTAGGATGTCACGACAACGGATACGTCTCTGCACTGAATTCGTTCATCACTTCCGGCCACAAAGAGAAATTAATACTTTTGCCGGGGTATGCCGACATGGCGGTGGGGATCGAGAAACTGGGGTTACCTTCGCTCCCAATACCTGATCTATTCCTCGCTGAAAAGATCAACCTGTTCTCGGACCGGAGCGGGACCCCATCCCCGCCGACCGGTCCCGCGCCCCCCGGACTACTGCCCCCCCCTGGGCTTGTCAGACCGACGATCATCCCGCAGAGCCTCAGAGACAGCGGCTTCGCGCCTGTCCGCCGAGGAAGTGATCCGGGCACATTCAATCGAACCGTGATCGAAGGCGGCGTGAGCTACAAATCTGCGGTGCAAGGCAAGGTGCTGGGTGGTGACGGCTATACCAAACCTGCCGTGATGCCTGCGAGGGTCTCACCCACCCTGCCTCAAGTCGACAGCTCGGATCCGATTATTGTGGGCACGAGCGGCCATGGGTCTCCGTCTCGAAGGATTAACCCGAAAATCGTTGAGTTGATCAAGTTTTTACCCCCACCGTGGAAATAAAACTGACAGGTCGTCCGTCGGGTTGCGTTTCGGTGGACTGCAGGCCATTTGGAAACGTGAGTGATCTTCTGGTTTGGAAAAGACCCCGTTTGGCCGATTGCTGATTGAAACGGTTTCTGATTGCCCGGCCGGCATTCTATTTGGATTCGGTCTACAGACACTCCACCCCCCTGCACGTTGTTCTATCTCGCAAATTGCAAATTTGGATCAGAATGCCAATACGGGCACGATTATGTGTTGAGTGAAGATGACTACGAAACAATCCGGACCAACGCCAAGAGCAACCCGTGCACCGCGATTATGAAGGGTGAGAGTCCCCCCCTTTTTTTTCTCTCCTGCCAGTGTCTATTTTTTTCTTCCTCCTGCGCTTGCATCCGCTCCTCGTATTGGATCACGGATAGAAAAGGAAGTTTGCTGATGGGATCTTGGTAGGGGAAGAATGTCCATGGGGTTCCAAATGCGTCTACGGCCATGTGTGCCCGTTCGCTCCCAGATGCCCCCGCCACCCTATCCGCAAGTGCAAATTCTCCGGAGAAGGCATGCACGCTGTGGTTTGAAGGAGTCAAAGAGACGTATCGCGAGGTGCAGATTGTTTGGCGCGGAGATAAGCTCTTTTTTTTTCGCTATCATCTTTTTTTTTCTCTCTCTCTCCACATCTTCTTTGCTCGTATTCGATCCATGTTAAGTTTCGTAAAGTATGTAGTGTGAGTTGTGTACGGATTACTGCGCGGGGGGCGATGTGTTACGTAAAGCCATGATCAGTTTCCATATTCGGAGCGATTTCTCTACCATTTGGTATCCGACGCTCGAAATCTTCGTTTGGGCCCAATTCAGTGGAAGGCTGAGCCTGGGGGAGATGGCATACTTAATACAAACAGTCCGCCCTCCCCTCCACCTCCGTCGCCCCGTCTTCCTCCCCACAAAGCCCTCCATCTCTTGCACCCTCCCTCTCCACCTCCAATGGCCACTCCGAAACTGTACGGGGAAAGTAACAAGTTCGCTGCTTGGTACGTCTCCCGGAGACTGCACACCCCGCAGCACCGCTCATCTCCGTGACGTTTACAAGGGATGACGCCTTCACGCGCCTAATGAACCCCACACATTCCTCATCTTGGTCTCCCCCCATTCCTCCTCTTAACTTGGCCCCGTGGGACTTGCCGGGCCTCACCACCGTTACCGCCAGGAAAAACGACCAACAGCGTGAATCCAGGATGAAGGAGCTAGAGCTGGAACTCGCCGCTTGGAAACAGGCCCACGCGACTCTCCTCGAATCCGCTGAGCGAGAGAGGAAGGCGCATAACGTTCAGATTGCTTCTTTCAACCGTCACTTTGCATCTTTGGATTTTTTCAAGGTCCGTCCGTTCGGCCCATTTTATCCCCCCCTCGGAGTTAACTAGGATCTCTAGAACCAAAGCCCCCTTATCCTTTGCATTATTAACGGGGATGAGAACGTGTTCCCAAAGTCTTTACTTATACAAGGACAGACGGGAGGACGTCAGGCTGCCCAGTCCCTCACCAAGACCATCGCGGATTACCTCGCCAACGAAGACCTGCAGGTCCTCGGTCGACTCTCGTTCTGGATCACTATTTACTACGACAAGAGGAGCCTTCTTGAATTGTTGCTTGACAACGATGTATGCGCAGCCGAGCAGTTTGAGGCTTTCCTCTCCGGGTTTAGTGAGACCTCTCCCAGGTTTACGATGGTCGACGTTGGTTTCAGTAAGGGCGCTGCTGTCGCCAAAGTCATAGGTGCAAATCCGGTTTCTTCGACCGTTTCGAGACCTGCCTTCTCTGACATCGGATGATCGTCTAGAACACGTTCAGACTCAAGTTCGTTACCCGCAAACGCTGCGCGTCTTCCTCGGATGTAAGTCCAGACGTCTTATTGAGTTGGTTAGCGCTTGCTCACTTGTTACTCCGTGATCTCCCCCCTCCGTCTATTTGGTATTTCCAGCGAATGGCAGCGGTCCCGAATTTTCCACCTCGTTCGCAGCATTAGACAGAGAGGGGCTTCTGGGCAAGGTGGTTTTGATGCGGGACCTCTCACGCGAGCCATCCCCTGATCTTCGATTGTTCGGAGTCTTATGCCTTGACTCCCACGGGATCTTCATGGCCGAACGAATGGTTCCGATGACGAGACGGCCGCCTTCGCTTGTCCCGGTTCCGCACTTGAATTCCGGGACGGTAACGACCCACGGCGGTTTGATATCTCCCCAAACGTCGGAATCCCAGTTTTCGGCCACGAATAACGGATTCAAGCCGATCGACCCCAGCAAGGTGAGAGATGCCCATCATTCGTTTGGTTACCGTAGTTGCCGGAACGTCTGCGGTTTTTTTTTTTTTTTCGTCTTCTTTTTCGTACATGCTAATTCTCCTTCCCGATTCGCAGCCTCTTCATAAACGTGAGTGCGCCCCGGCATTCGGCTCCCCTTGGTGTCCGGCGAAGAAGCTGATCAACGGTGATGTGCGGACGTTAGAAACACCTCCGCCATGCAATGAGTTTTATCTGATGAACTGCACGGTGAGATCAATTTGTTCTCTTCCTGTATCCACCGTTCTCATCGAGCCGCTGGGTTTCCAGAAAGGTGTACGTAATTCATTGCCGGATTTTTCTTGGCATGAAACGGAACAATAACCAAAGACATCTTTCTCTTACAGCCATCATGCAAGTACTCGCATGACTGGTTCCTATCCCAAGAACAGCTCGTGACGCTTGCGAAGAACGCGAAAAAAGCGCCGTGCAACTTTTACAAGAATGGTGAGAGCTTTCAATTCATCTCCTCGCATCGACCACGAGGCTAAACAATTTTCTTTTGTTCAGGCGTAAGTGACGGCCTATTTTTGGTTCAGGGAAACTTCAGTTCCGCTAAAAATGGTCTGTTTTTGATGATAGATGGACTGCCCAAATCAGTCGTCATGTTGCTGGGGTCACGTGTGCCCTAACGGAAGCAAGGTGAGGAAGCCCGATGCGCGTGTATTCTGACAGGTTTATCTGATCACCGGGTTTGTATTCATTGTTTGTATTCGCCGTCCGGCTACAGTGCTTTCACTACACCAAGGGCAAGTGCTGGTTTAAAGGAGGTGAGACCAAGCGAGGATTTCTGTCATGTCAGTCGATTGATCTGGTATTCACCGCAGCCAACATGCACCCTGAAGAGTGTTAAACTGACAACGCTTACCGAAAACGGCCTTGCACGAACGTTCGGTCCGTTACCCACCGATGTCTCATATGCGCTTTAAATCTCTGGTCCGCCGATCCTTGTCGTTCCTTTTCTTAGTTTTATCCACCCTCAACCATTCCGTTATTTATTTTGGTTCGAGTTGAAGTAATGATAGAAAGAGGAGAACGCGACCCGTGTAACATGCTCTCCATCTGCTACCCGTGTTATACTCGCGGTTGTATATGTACTGTGTATCCCGTCTGACAAATCGATGTGTAGTTTTATCTTGTTCCTTATAACTTGCCCGGATGAGACCGATCACCTTGTCCTCGCCGGTGTTTTGGCGAGCGTTAGGATGGGTCGGGGAGTTGTCGGACATCGGGGGGAGGAGCCGAACTCGTGGGCGTGCACTGAGAAAGAGATTGGATTGGATTCTCACCCGATCATACGAATGGTAGGCCATCCCCAGATTTCTTTTTACGACCGATCAGGCGGAACTGACCATGTCATTGTCAACCGAACTTGTGGCTGCCCCAGTGCCCGACTCACGAGTGGCGAGACGACATCACGAATGGTGAAACGAGATGAGCAAACGCCACGATGAGTCCTCGCCGTCTCACGTTGCAGACTAGCGGGCCCAGTGGGGTAAAAATTGGTGAGTCAGCGGCGGATTAGTGAGATATCTTACTCCCGGCCGCTGATGGCAGACAACGTGGATCGTTTGCAATGACGTGATGACGGCTCTTGGTGTCTATAGAGCCGCGGACTGGCCAGGAAACACTCAACAGGAGTCCAACGAGATAGAACCCTCCAGGGATGCGTATATAACTAGACTAAATATACCTCCTCTCCCGACCGTTGTTCACCTTCCCTTCCTCATCTCCCCCCCTTCCTGTCCCCAGTTCCAAGGATGCAGGGTCCCGCGACCCCTCTAAGACGCTTCCTCTTCATCCTCTCTCTCGTCTTCGCAGTTGCGGCTCAGCATGATCATGGCCACTCTCACCACGGAGAGGTCAAGTCCAAGTGGGACGAGGAGGAATATCTCAAGTTGAATCCACCCACCCCTCCATCTTATTGGTCGGAAGACACAAGAATGCGGATGAGTCCCGACGAAGTGTTGCCTGCGCGTTATCCTTGGTTGATGGTGTTGCATGTTTTGTTCATGTCCGGGGCTTTCTTCATCGCCCTTCCTGCAGGTGAGGTGTTTGACTTCCCTACCACCCCTGCGCGGCCTTGAGAACCCCGATTTGCGCGGGGGACCCTCATCGGATCTCCATTTCCCACACCCACATACGGTCCGATTCCCCTCCAGTTCATGATCCTCGGGAGCATAATCGCGTGGATTACTCATGCTTATCTGCTTTGCAATCGTCTAGGCATCGCTTTGAGATCCGTCAAGTCATCTTTCCATGTGCTCAGCGTCGTTGCTTTCTACGGCCTGGTCGCCTTTGGTCTCAGTTCTAGCGCACTTTACCGAAAATTGACTCCGGATTTGTGAGTGTTGGATGACCTACCGTCTCTCTGCTTCTTTCAGTTTCTATTGCGGCATGTTCCCCACTCATTAGCGTCCCTTTACTAACCGCCGATCACGCGTCACGAGTGAATGATCGGAAGATGGGGGCCCTTTGCAGGGCTTCAGCCTTCCGGTTCGCCAGAAGCTTTCCTTTTTTCTCACCAACCATCTATCACGTGAACTGAGTTGGAACGTTTCACTGACAAAGCTTACTGCACTTTTTCCTCGCGCCCGCGAAACAGGTACGAAGGAAACGTTCACGGCACGCACGGATACTTCGTCCTCTTCCTCGCTGCGACATTATCAGCGCTTGATGTCATCGCTCTCAGTTCCAGATTGATCGCATTCTTCCAAACCATCAAATCACGCCACCATAGGTTTACCTTCCCGTCTTTGTGGAACACTGCCATCCTAGGCAAGGATGCGTCTCCCCTGGGCTCGAGTGCCGAATACACCACCCTCGCGGTCGACGTCGATGAGGACGGGTACGAGGAAGCCGAACTGAAGGGTGTAATTACCGACTCGGACCAGCTCGGTTCCTCCAGGCAGCCTCAAGGCTCACACTCCCTTCCCAAAGCTGTTAGCTTTAATGAAGAATACAACGCTCAAGTAATTGAATCGCCCCCAGAGACGCCCACTTCAGACCGTACCGTGGTTTCCGGTCAATACCATACTCGTCATCATTCCGTTCATTCGGATGATACCCTGCATGATGTCGTTCCTCAGATGAATGGTCAAAGACCCTGGTACAGGAAGGCCGGATCCGTCGTTTTCGCCATGCTGGAGCGGGTTTTGATCATTGCTGGGCTCATGCAGTTGCTCACCGGTGTCGTCGTCTATACCGGTGGATGCCGGGGGGATCACGTCAATATCTGCCTCGCACATCTCATCAAGGGTGGTATTTTCTGGTGTTACGGACTCATCACCTTTGCCCGCTTTTTGGGCTCTTTCTCTGAACTTGGCTGGGCGTGGAACAGGATCCCTGTCGCTCACAGGAAGAACGTCCCCACTGCGGAATTCGTTGAAAGTTCCGTCATCTTCTTGTACGGCATCAGCAACACATGGATGGAAAGATTTGGGGCTAAAGCAGGTGATCCCTACACCACTCGCCAGATTCAGCACATTTCAATTGCTGTGAGTCTACCTTTGATAGCTGACCTCGTTGGTGAACCTTTACGTTATCCCCATTAGGTCATGTATTGGTTTGCCGGGCTGGTTGGAATAGGTCTCGAATCCAAGAGGTTGAGGCGGTGGCTCGCCGCTGGTTCCCTCGCCTCTCAGTACACATACAACAAGAATCGTTCCACTCGGGGCCAGGATTCTGTCGCAGAGCCCCCCTCCTATGTCGCTTCATTCAACCCCCTCCCCGCCGTCTGCATCGGGATAACTGGCATCGCGATGGCCGCCCACTTTCAGCCATACGTCTTCCAAGTCCAAATCCACGCTTTGTGGGGCAATCTACTCGCCGCGTTCGCGGTCATGCGATGCTTGACCTACTTCTTCCTGTGGTTGGGACCTCCCCGTTCGACTCTGCCAAGTCGACCTCCCACCGAAGCCCTGGCCGGTTTCTTTTTGGCATGCGGGGGTTTGGTGTTCATGTTCAGCACCTCCGACTTGACTGTGGCCGCGATGAGACAAGGAAGAGACGACATCATGATGGTCGCGTGTTTGGCTGTCGCAATCACGTGTTTCGCCCTCACTTGGGTTATGACCGTCGTCTCCTTCAAGGGTTGGCTCAAGTCGAGGAAGATCCCATACGTCAAGTTCCACAGTTCTGCTTGACTTACGTCTCGCTCGACCACTTTCCTACTACCTTATCCATTTCTACCTCATTCCTGATTGTTGTACCATTTGTATCGCCTTGCGACACCTTATTGTTTTTTTCTCCCCACACCTTCAGAACCACCTGCCGCGCCTTAGCACTTCAACGCCCCTTGTATTGATTAGCCAGATCTTATTCCTCGGGTCTATTTACACCCCATTTCTTCCCACCGTCTACCATCTCACCAACTACGTAGCTTTTTTAGCTCTTATAGTGCAGTCCATCACGCTCCCGGTATACGATCTTCACGACCGCCTCGCAACCCCCGGAAGCTTTCTTTAATTCAGTGCATATTCTTAGCCCGTTATCCGTCGGTTCCGCAGTACAGTCGAGACCATCGACCAGGCACATAGCGACGGCTTATTCTGAAAGCCCTTTGCTCCTAAAGGAGAACGGAGGACCAGCGGAGCGTTGGGAATTGACGTGCGTGCTTTAGTATGCACAAAGGTGTCGAGCGTAAACGGTTTCACCAAACGATCAATAGACTCTCCACCGCCCTAGAGTGTTTTCTCCGAGATTCCGCGATTAAGTGATAAGGGTGAGCCAGGTGAGGTCGAGCCACATGTACACAGACCACTTATAGCCGGGCCGAGGCCGCACCGAGCGTCTGACAATGTGCGCGGGCCCGTGGGGTGATTGAAGCTGCGATCACCTCGTTTCCGGACCATAGATAAGTCACTTACTTATCTCTGGAGGCCTTTTCGGGGGCCGTTATTCCGATATACCATTCATCGACGTCCTCCCCACCCATTCCCCGTCGCACGCCGGTCATCCAGACGAGACCGAGGGGGTAAAGGTCGGAGATGATATCGGATTTACAATTGAAACGCGGGTCGCGGTGATTACGACCTCCTCACGAGTGAACCATTGAGCTCGCGATGTTATAGGAAACCCCGCCAGGCTCCAAGTGAGACTCCTCTTCCTCCCACCCCGCCGCGTCCGACCGAGAATAGCTAATCCGCATTCATTCATCGGCACCGTGACGCTTCTGCTTCTGTTCAGAACGTGAACGAAAAAAAGGCTGGGCGCTATATCCAGGCCCCCCTCTTTAGAGTCTGGGTCCACGGGGATAACCCTGTAAGGTGACACCTCGTGAGTTGCGGTTTGGGCATGTGGTCGTGTGCGCTGACTTTCGGAGTTGCCTTTTACCATCACCGGTGCGAGCCGTGTCGCGGCGCGCGCTGTGAGCTCCGTGGAAGAAAACAGCGGCAGGAACGCTCTCGCGTTTGGTTCGTGATGCGGCATTGGGCGAGTGTGAGAATATGAAATAGTTCTCCGGGTTTTACGGGGACAGTTTATAGCTGAGTGCCCTTTGACCTCACCCCATATGCGAACGACACTCAGTAGTCCTACGCGTCGTACACTTCGTGGGAGGTGAAACAGCGTCACAATCTGTCCCTCGTGCTGATTCATGAGCTGGTACTGTTCCCTGTTTTCCGAAAAAGCGAGTTGGATTAATGCGGCCTAAATCCAGATTTAACTTGGTGACCGACCTTGATCCAATCCGTTCCGGGGGGTCCAGCTTGCCCCCTGCAGTGAGCAGCGCCATTCAGTCTTCAACCTTACGCCGGGAAGCAGCCATTCTAGATCATTAACGACGGGTAATATTTTGTGCGGTGGTACGAACGATCGCACGCACCTTCCCACAATGGCGTTTCTGGTCATACCTCCAATTCTTCCCCTCTACATAAACGGCATGGTCAGTGAAATGGCGAGGGGAATCACACCTCTCGTTCCCATAAGGGGGTTGTAACTTCAATCAAATGTCTCTTCTACGCTTCTGGGTCTGGCCCTATGGTATTCGTATTTTGCTCTGGCAATTCATCCCAGTCAGGCCGGAACCCGAGAAGTTGGATATCCATGACAGCGAGGTGTTCCAACAACCGGAGCCGGAAGAATACATAAACTGCCATTTTCTGCCAATTGACAGACCTCTTACCGAGATCAACCATTGGCTGTGAGGGTAACTTATCTGTTGCTATCATGGAACAATAGCCTCAGGATATTGTAGTTCAATGGGTCCAGGTGGTTCAGCCTGGCATGTTGGCCATGGACTTGAAGGTATTTTCATTGATAACAATCAACCTTATGCAACCACAGATAGTTGAATCTCAGGCCTGGGAATCTAAATAGTAATGGTCTTGGAAATGTAGTGTGAATCACGTTAGAGAGGTGGAGGTGGTGATAATGTAGAAATGCACTATACTCACATAGGCCTTTACCAAATTTTCTAACAAGTAGTTTAGATAGTAGTGTCAACTTCTGAGCACCATTTACAACATTGAGTTTTGATTTGTATAGGAAATTTTATTAGACACATTTCAGCTCATGGTCAGAAGGTCTTAATGAGTCACAACTTACCCACCATCTATAATGCCAGAATTTCCAGCCTCTCACCTGTACTGAGCTTACTCCTCATTGTAGGATCAAAGAAGTCATACAGTTTTTTAAAAGATCCTCCAAGCCAACCATGACAGACTAGTGATAACTCTACACTGTTTCACAGTATTCTTTCACTGGATGCCATTGTCAGATTTATTTTATACATATACAACATGAACTATTGAATAGTGCTTGTTTACAACAACAAGTGTTTTTGACCTAATGGGGGAAAACCTATGATGGGGGGCATGAAAGGTTAGTTTCATGAATTGACTCATATGTTGTTTACACTGTACCTTTTTATGGCCAATAGGTTTTGGGAAAGGATTTTAACTAGATCTTGATGAGAACAAGTAAAGAGTGGTTTCTGAGCCGTAGTGTTGTTACATTGTGGAGCCAGTCCACATCATTCTGTGATGACCTCCAATGAGAGTGTAACCACAACTTGTGTTTCCCTTCTAGATCCTTGACCCACCCCTTTTGTAAAGC
>Ga0307515_10012584_pt1 | contig 15904 bp, 13 predicted proteins | sample 17_EM_MG_FD_194513 | JGI IMG/M metagenome (GOLD analysis project Ga0307515, IMG submission 194513) | Populus trichocarpa ectomycorrhiza microbial communities from riparian zone in the Pacific Northwest, United States - 17_EM | ecosystem: Host-associated > Plants > Roots > Unclassified | place... | reverse complement strand
CGGCGATTCCGTCGACAATGTTCCGGGCATTCCCGGCATCGGCCCGAAGACCGCCGCTCAGCTCCTCGAGGAATATGGCGATCTCGATACGCTGCTCGACCGCGCCACCGAGATCAAGCAGGTCAAGCGCCGCGAGACGATCCTCGCCAATATCGACATGGCGAAACTCTCGCGCGAACTCGTGCGGCTGCGGCTCGATGTGCCGCTCGATCTTGATCTCGACGCGCTGGTGCTCGAACCGCAGAACGGCCCGAAGCTGATCGGCTTCCTCAAGGCGATGGAATTCACCACGTTGACGCGCCGCGTCGCCGAGGCCTGCGATTGCGATGCCAGTGCCATCGAGCCGGCGACCATCAGCATCGAATGGGGTGAAGCGGCCCACGGTCCCGATCTCGACGCGGCGGAGCCGGAGCCCGTTGCGGGCGGTATCCCTGACGTGTCGGGCGAATCCGTTCCCGTGCCGCCGCGTGCGAAGGCGAAGGCGGCCGTTGAAGGCGCCTTCTCTCCTGCCGACCTTGCCAAGGCGCGGGCTGAGGCCTTCGCGACGCTGCCCTTCGATCATTCTGCCTATGTGACGATCCGCGATCTGGCGACGCTCGACCGCTGGATCGCCGATGCGCACGATACCGGCATCGTCGCCTTCGACACCGAGACCACCTCGCTGGATGCGATGCAGGCCGAGCTTGTCGGCTTCTCGCTGGCGATCGCCGATAATACAGCCGATCCCACAGGCACCAAGATTCGCGCCGCCTATGTGCCGCTCACCCACAAGAACGGCGTCGGCGACTTGCTTGGCGGCGGCCTTGTCGAAAACCAGATCCCGATGCGCGATGCCCTGTCGCGGCTGAAGGCGTTGCTGGAGGACGAATCGGTCCTCAAGGTCGCCCAGAACCTGAAATACGACTACTTGCTGATGAAGCGCTACGGCATCGAGACCAAGGGTTTCGACGACACGATGCTGCTCTCCTATGTGCTCGACGCCGGCACCGGCGCGCACGGCATGGACCCGCTCTCGGAAAAGTTCCTCGGCCACACGCCGATCGCCTACAAGGATGTGGCGGGCAGCGGCAAGGCGAACGTCACTTTCGATCTGGTCAGTATCGACCGCGCCACCCACTATGCCGCCGAGGATGCCGACGTGACCCTGCGTCTCTGGCTGGTGCTGAAGCCCAGGCTGGTGGCGGCAAAATTGACCAGCGTCTATGAACGGCTGGAGCGGCCGCTGTTGCCGGTGCTGGCACGCATGGAAGCGCGCGGCATCACCGTCGACCGGCAGATCCTGTCGCGCCTGTCGGGCGAACTGGCTCAGGCTGCAGCGAGACTGGAAGACGAGATTTACGTGCTGGCCGGCGAGCGTTTCAATATCGGCTCGCCGAAGCAGCTGGGCGATATCCTGTTCGGCAAGATGGGCCTTTCCGGCGGCAGCAAGACGAAGACAGGTCAATGGTCCACCTCCGCACAGGTGCTCGAGGATCTGGCGGCGGCCGGTTTCGAGCTGCCGCGCAAGATCGTCGACTGGCGCCAGGTCACCAAGCTGAAATCCACCTATACCGACGCACTTCCGGGTTATGTGCATCCAGAAACCAAGCGGGTCCACACCTCCTACTCGCTGGCATCGACGACGACGGGGCGCCTGTCCTCCTCCGAGCCGAACCTGCAGAATATTCCCGTGCGCACTGCCGAAGGCCGCAAGATCCGCACGGCCTTCATCTCGACGCCAGGCCACAAGCTGATCTCCGCCGACTACAGCCAGATCGAACTGCGCGTGCTTGCCCATGTGGCCGAAATCCCGCAGCTGACCAAGGCCTTCGCCGATGGCATCGACATCCACGCCATGACGGCATCGGAGATGTTCGGCGTGCCTGTCGAAGGCATGCCGGGTGAGGTGCGCCGCCGCGCCAAGGCGATCAATTTCGGCATCATCTACGGCATTTCGGCCTTCGGCCTCGCCAACCAGCTTTCGATCGAGCGTTCGGAAGCGGGTGATTACATCAAGAAGTATTTCGAGCGTTTCCCCGGCATTCGCGACTATATGGAAAGCCGCAAGGCCATGGCGCGCGACAAGGGTTATGTCGAGACGATCTTCGGCCGGCGCATCAACTATCCCGAAATCCGCTCTTCCAATCCGTCGGTGCGCGCCTTCAACGAGCGTGCGGCGATCAACGCGCCGATCCAGGGCTCGGCTGCCGACGTCATCCGCCGGGCGATGATCAAGATGGAGCCGGCGCTGGCCGAGGTCGGCCTTGCCGATCGCGTCCGCATGCTGCTGCAGGTGCACGACGAACTCATCTTCGAGGTCGAGGACGACGATGTCGAAAAGGCGATGCCGGTCATCGTTTCCGTCATGGAGAACGCCACCATGCCGGCGCTTGAAATGCGGGTGCCGCTGAGGGTCGACGCGCGCGCCGCCACCAATTGGGACGAGGCGCATTAGAGCGCCGCGTCTTTTCAGACGCGCTAAGGACGCTCTATCACTTTGAATGGGCGCATAATCCTTTCCGAAAATCGGATCCGATTTTCGGGGTTATGCGCCGGCTTCCTCCCCAAAAATGGCAAAGATTTTTCCGGTTGCCGCAACTCATTGAAATCGCAGCGGTTTGCCCCTAGGTGACGTATCAGAACGATACGGCCGGAAGGAACTTATTAACCTTCCTTTTCTATCCCCATAGGGTCGTAATTTGCCAAGCATGAGTGAGTAGCGGACGCATGCGTTTTCCCAGAACCAATTTGACGGATGCCGGAGATTTTTCTACCGGACTTGAAACGGACCATCAGGAAGAAAATGCAGGCGAAAAGCCGGCTGCACCCATCTGGCAGAGCAACTTTTCCCTCGCGCCGAATGTCCGCTTCACCCGCACGCCGGAAACGCTGATCAGCAGGCGCCGCGCGCCGAACGAGCCCGTTCGCGACGATTCGCAGATTGGACAGCAGGCGATACGGATAGAGCCGGTCTCGGTCGACGTGCCGTTCGATATCTACCTGCCGGAGCCGGGCGAACTCGCAGCACCTGCCCTCGTGGCTGAGCCGCCGCTTCCCGATCAAGCCGGCGCACCGACCCTGCGCGCCGCTTCCGAACTTGCGTCGATTTCGGATTTCGCCTTCTGGGAAGTCATGGCCTTCGAAGAGGCCGAGCCAGTCCGTGCACCGTCGATCCCTTTTCCGAAGGTCGACACCGCGCCCGAATCGATCACGTCGCTGTTCCGCATCATGGAATGGCGTCCGGGCCGGCCGAACCCCGCTCCGGTTGCATCCCGTCCGGTCTCGCCGCCGCCCGTAGTAGCGCCCGTAAGGGCCGCCGCGCGACCGACTGTCGCCATATCGCTGGAAAAGCCCAGACGCATTCCTGTCGAAGCTCCGGTCGTGCCGGCGTCTGCTGCGCCGTTGCCGCAGCGCACGCCGCCCGTTGCCGCGGTTCTGCCGTCGCCGCGTCTTGCGGCGAGACCCGAAAAGATCGATCCATCCGGTTATGAATTCCCGCCGCGCGCCCTTCTGCAGGAGCCGCCGGAACGGCTCGGCGAGATCATGTCGCAGGAGGCGCTGGAGCAGAATGCCGGCCTTCTCGAAAGCGTGCTCGAGGATTTCGGCATCAAGGGCGAGATCATCCATGTTCGCCCCGGCCCTGTCGTCACCCTCTATGAATTCGAGCCGGCGCCGGGCGTGAAGTCGTCGCGCGTCATCGGCCTTGCCGACGATATCGCCCGCTCGATGTCGGCGCTCTCTGCCCGCGTCGCCGTGGTTCCCGGTCGCAATGTCATCGGCATCGAATTGCCGAATGTCACCCGTGAAACAGTCTATTTCCGCGAGATGATCGAGAGCCAGGATTTCGAGAAGAGCGGTTACAAGCTGGCGCTCGGTCTCGGCAAGACCATCGGCGGCGAGCCTGTTATCGCCGAACTTGCCAAGATGCCGCATCTGCTCGTCGCCGGCACCACCGGTTCCGGCAAGTCGGTCGCCATCAACACGATGATCCTGTCGCTGCTCTACCGCATGACGCCGGAGCAGTGCCGGCTGATCATGGTCGATCCGAAGATGCTGGAACTCTCCGTCTATGACGGCATTCCGCATTTGCTGACGCCCGTCGTCACCGATCCGAAAAAGGCGGTGATGGCGCTGAAATGGGCCGTGCGCGAAATGGAGGAGCGTTATCGCAAGATGTCGCGTCTCGGCGTGCGCAATATCGACGGTTACAACGATCGCATGGCGCAGGCCCGCGAAAAGGGCGAGACCATCCACGTTATGGTCCAGGTCGGTTTCGACAGGAGCACTGGTGCTCCGATCGAGGAAAACCAGGCGCTCGACCTGACGCCGATGCCCTATATCGTCGTCATCGTCGACGAGATGGCCGACCTGATGATGGTCGCCGGCAAGGAAATCGAAGGCGCGATCCAGCGCCTCGCCCAGATGGCGCGTGCCGCCGGCATCCATCTGATCATGGCGACGCAGCGTCCGTCGGTCGATGTCATCACCGGCACGATCAAGGCGAACTTCCCGACCCGCATCTCCTTCCAGGTGACGTCGAAGATCGACAGCCGCACCATCCTTGGCGAACAGGGCGCCGAGCAGCTGCTCGGCCAGGGGGACATGTTGCATATGCAAGGCGGCGGGCGGATTTCTCGCGTCCACGGTCCTTTCGTCTCGGATCTCGAGGTCGAAAAGGTCGTCGCTCATCTGAAAACCCAGGGTCGTCCTGAGTATCTCGATACCGTCACCGCCGACGAGGAGGAAGAGACGGAAGAGGAAGAGGCCGGCGCCGTCTTCGACAAAAGCGCCATGGCCTCAGAAGATGGCAATGAGCTTTACGAGCAGGCGGTCAAGGTTGTCATGCGCGACAAGAAATGCTCGACCTCCTACATCCAGCGCCGCCTCGGCATCGGTTACAACCGCGCCGCCTCTTTGGTGGAGCGCATGGAAAAGGAAGGTCTCGTCGGCCCGGCCAATCACGTCGGCAAGCGTGAGATCGTCTCGGGACGGGGCGACGGCGATTGATCGCTGGCGGGACAGTGCGGGCTACGGACAGGTCCTCAAGATCGCCAGCCGTAGCGTTTCGCTGACAAACTCGGTCTTTCCGCCGGTGTAAAAATCCCAATCGCCGTCTGCCTCACCAGACAGCCGGCGTTTCAGATCGGCATAGGCATCGGCCCTCTCGGGGTGATCCCTGAGATAATCGCGAAACAGAATGCGCTCCTGATGGGCGCGATTATCGGGTCCGCAAAGATAGAGCCTGAAGCCATGACCTTCATGATCGCGCGTGAAGGTCCATCGTTGCTCTCCTGTATCGCCGTGGAAGACGAAATCTCCAGCGCGTACTCTTTCGATCGCCGCCGGCAGCACTTCGTCGGATATCATGACGGCATCGAGATCGATCTTCGGCTTGGCCGCGAGGCCGGGCACCGACGTGCTGCCGATATGATCGATGGACATCACGAATTCGCCGAGCAGGGCGGAAACCTCGGCGCGGATTTCGGCAAAGAGCCGCGGCCAGGAAGGATCGTAGTCGACCACCTTGATGGCGCGCATGCCCTTTCCTTGATCCCGGTTAATGCGTCTCGGCCAGCAGCCCGTCCAGGATTCCGATCATCTTCTGCTCGGCTTCCTCAAGCGAGCCGCTATTGTCGAGCTCAATCACGTCATATTCGCCGCGCACCGTCAGCGGCCCGCGGGCGAGCCGCGCCATGATATCCTCATGCGTCTCACGGCCACGCGCCTCCAGCCGGCCGGCGAGCACTTCGGGACGGGCGGTCACGTTGATGACCTTCAGCCGTGGGAAGGCGGCCTGGAACCGGTGGAGCGCCGAGCGCGAACCGTTGGCAACGACGATGTGACCCCTCGACAACGCCACCGAAACTTCGGCGGGGATTCCGTATTTCAGCCCATGCGCTTCCCACCAGACAGCGAAGGAACCTGCCTGTTCCATGGACGCGAAGCCTTCCCTGGAGACCGAAAGATGGTCCTCGCCGCCGGCATCGTGGTGGCGGGTGATGACGCGGCGGACGAAATGCACTTCGTTGCGACCCTTGAAACGCCGGGCAGCGAGGTTCATCAGCGTATCCTTGCCGGCGCCGCTCGGGCCGACGACGACGACCATGATGCCGCGCTCGGCTCCGGCTCCGGCATGGGGTTCGTGCGACATCGTCATGCGACACGGCGTCCCTGGCGCCAGACGGAGCGTGTCACCGGCACACCATGCGCGCGATGGACGCGGACGAGATCGGCGCGCAGCCCCGTTGCGATCCGGCCGCGATCATCGAGGCTGACGGTGCGCGCCGGTGTCGCGGTGACCATGGCGATCGCCTTCGGCAGGCTGATGCTTTCCACCTCGTCGGCGAGGATGAAGGGGGCGTGCAGCAGGCTGAGCGGCACATAGTCGGAGGAGAGCACGTCGAGCACGCCCATCTCGGCCAGATCGCGGGCGGCGATGTTGCCGGAATGGGATTTGCCGCGCACGATGTTCGGTGCGCCCATCAGCACGCTCATGCCATGCTCGTGCGATGCCTTGGCGGCATCGAAGCTGGTCGGGAATTCGGCCAGGCGAACGCCGTTGTCGATCGCCTCGTCGACATGCGACAGCGTTGCGTCGTCATGGCTTGCCACTGTGATGCCGCGCTCGGCGCAGACCTTGGCGATGGCATTGCGGTGCGGCGTCGAATTGCGCGCCGATTCTTCCTGGCGCTTGGCGACGAAGCGCGCGAAGACCTCGTCGCTGAGGCCCCGCTTCTTCTGGTAGTAGAAGATATATTGATCCATGGTCTGGAACTGCCGCTGGCCCGGCGCATGGTCCATCAGCGAGACGAGTCGCACATGCCGGTCGTTTTCGAAATCGGCGAAATGTTGGAGCACATTGTCTGCCGAGACCTCGCAACGCAGGTGGAGCAGGTGCTCGGCGCGCAGCCTTCCTTCCTTCTCTGCCGACTGGATGGCATCGGCCATTTCGCGCATCTCGCCATGTTCGAAGCCGCCATCCTCGTCCGCGCCCATGCGCAGGCAGTCGAAGACAGTGGTGATGCCCGACGTGACGATCTGGGCGTCATGCGCCTGAATTGCCGCGGTCTTGTTCCAGCGGATGCCGGGGCGCGGCTGGTAGTGGCCTTCGAGATGATCCGTATGCAGTTCGACGAGGCCCGGAATGACGTAGTCGCCTTCGAAATCTTCGCCGGCTACCGAATTTCCCTCCGAGATGTCGGCAATCATGCCGTCGCGGATGAGGATCGAGCCCGAGATGATGTCATCCTCGAGAACGATGCGGGCGTTGGAAAATACGGTCTCTTTGCTCATGTCGTCAGGTCTTTCAGCTTTTGACGCCGGCAAGCGGCAGCCAGGAATGGACTTTGAACGGGGCGCCGCGCGTCTCCTCGATGAAGACGGCAAGGCCGGAAATCTGTAGCGGCCGGCCGGTAAAATCGGCAAAACGCTCGGTCAGGATCGCTTTCATCACCTCGGCGCGGGCCTCGGGCACCTGGCCGGTCAGCGTCATGTGGAAGCCGAATTCCTCCATGACATAAGGATAACCCCAGCGCAGCAGATTGGCGCGCTGATTGTCGCTGAGCTTCTCGGGATTGCGCCGCGCAATATCGGCCTCCGAAAGCGCCGCCCGAAACGGTTCGAACGACTTTACCACTCTTGCGGCGAAATCCTGAAGCGGTTGATGAAGGGAACCGGGCACGAGCGCGAAGAAACGGCCGATCTGGCCGAGCACGAGTTCTGGAATCTCGAAAGCCGGCGTGCGCGCGGCGAAATCCTCAGCCACCGCCATCAGGTCTTTCTCGGTGACGGAGGCAGCGAGCGCGAAGGGCGCCTTGATCGTCGCGTGAAAGCCGTAGCGGCGCGGATCGGCGGTCAGCTCGAACTGTTCGGCCGCACCCAGCTGCTCATATTCGGGCACCGGATAGGTCTCGCCGGTAAAAGCATCGCGGCCGAGCCAGATCGAGGCCGCGCCGGTCAGGGGATCATCCTTCGGCGGCGAGAAATAGAGAGCGTAGCGCAAGGCTTTTATCCTGGAGATCGTCCGAACGGGAGTGCACTGTGCAGTGATTTGGCGGCGAACCGCAAGCAGGCTCCCGGCTAAAAGATTTCCGTGACAGAATGATGATGGCGCCAGCGCCGTCACTGCTTCAGATTGGCGTATCAGTGGTTTTTCGTGCCCATCAGCCGGTGGCGCAGCGCATTCGAGGCGGCGTCGAAAAGGAAGACGACGATCAGGATCAGGATGACCATGTAGGCGACGTTTTCCCAGTTGGCGTTGGTGCGCATGGCCTCCCAGAGTTTGAGGCCGATGCCGCCCGCGCCGACGGCGCCGATGATGGTCGCGCCGCGCACGTTCGATTCCCACTGATAGAGCGTCTGGCTGACGATGACGGGAACGATCTGGGGCATAATGCCATAACGATGGACGAGTACCGTCTGGGCACCTGTTGATTTGATGCCTTCGCGGGGCTTGTTGTCGATGTTTTCGAGCCCCTCGGAATAGAGCTTGCCGAGCGTGCCGGTCTCCGTGAGGAAGATCGCGCCGCTGCCGGCGAGCGGGCCGGGGCCGAAGGCGCGGGTCAGGAACAGCGCCCAGATCAGCATGTCGACCGAGCGCAGGAAGTCGAAGAAGCGTTTCAGGATCTGGTTCAGCAGACGGTTCGGCGTGATGTTGCGCGCCGCCATGAAGGCGAGCGGGAAGGCGGCAATCGAACCGAGCAGCGTGCCGAGAAAGGCCATGACGATGGTCTGGAAAAGCTTGGTCCAGACGTCGCCGTGCTGCCACTCGCTGTTGTTCCATATATCGTCGAAGGCGAGCGACAGGTTGGACTGGTCGGGATCGATGCGCGGGCCGGAGACGATGAGGCTGATGACCTCGCCGGCCGGCTTGTCGAAGAAGGACGACTGCGTGTCGAAGATGAAATTCGCCCAGCCGATGAAGCGTTTGCGGATCTTCACGCGATCGACGGAAATGCTGACGTCGCCAGCAAAGCCGAGATTGGCGAGCACATTGTCGTCATAGACGGTCATCCAGCTGGGCACCGGTCCGATGACCTTCGGCGCGCCGCTCGAAACCTCGACGGGGACGCTGACGCCGTGCGCCGTGACGATCGTTTCGCTCTTCGAGACGGTGACAGCACGGCCGGTTCCGCTGATGGAAACGGTGATGCTGCCGTCGGGATTGTTGACCAACCAGTCCGGATGCGGATTGTCGCCGAGCGGCGAGAAGCGCGGATAGCGGATATCGATCGAACCGTCGTCCTCGATGCGGAATTCCGGCTGGACGTCGTAGCTCACCCACTGGCTGAGATAGATGCCGACGCGCTCCCAATGGGCTTCGGCGAAAAGCTTGGGCAGGTCGAAGAACCAGACGGCATAGAGGCTGTAGAGCAGCGTGGCGATAACGATCATCAGCCCGCCGAAACGCTGGCGGAACGACCGGTGGAAATATTCCGGGTAGCGCGTCTCTATCTCGTGCATGCGGTTTGCATCGATCACCGTCATGGCGGCCTCAATGTTGCAGAAGGAAGGCATGCTCGCCGACAAGACGGCGACGCAGCCATGCGGAGAACTGGTCGACGGCGACGATCGTCACGAAAAGCAGGAGAACGAGCGCCATCGTCTTGGCACCGAAGCCGCGCGAGATCGAAAGCTTCAGCTCCTCGCCGATACCGCCGCCGCCGACGGCGCCGATGATGGTCGAGGCGCGCACATTGATCTCAAGGCGCAGCAGCGCATAGGAGGTGAAATTCGGCAGCACCTGCGGCAGGGCGGCGAAACGCACGCGTTCCGACCAGTTGGCGCCGACCGCCTTCATCCCCTCGTCGGGCTTCATGTCGATATTCTCGGCCACTTCGTAGAAGAGTTTGCCGAGTGCGCCGATCGTGTGCAGGCTGATGGCAATGATGGCGGCAACCGGCCCGATCGACAGGATCGCCGAAAACAGGCCGGCAATGACGATTTCGGGGAAGGCGCGCAGGAATTCCATCAGGCGCTTGGAAAAGATGCGCAGCGGCCAGGAATTGGTCAGGTTGCGCGCGGCAAAGAAGCTCAAGGGAACGGCAAAGATGAAGGCGATGATGGTCGAGATCAGCGCCACGTTGATCGTGACGATCATCAGCTCGAAATATTCGGGAATGTAGAAGGCGCCCCAGACATAGACGCGTCCCTTATCGAAATTGAATTCCTCGCCACCCCTATCGTTTACGCTCGCTATGTCGAACAGAGCGCGCCAGACGTCGTTCCAATCCCTGGGGATGAGCCAGCTCAGAAAGTCGAAGAGATGCGGCAGCCGGTCGAAGAAATGGCCGGCATTGCTCTCGTCGGCGAAGCGGACGGAGGCCACGAAAGCCGCAATCAGGATGACCAGGCCGAGAATGGTGTAGAAGCGGCGCCTGGCGACCATCCGGTCCCAGGCGGTGCCGATCTCCCTGGTGCTTTGCATATGCGGCTGTGTATCGGCAATAGTCATCAACGCCTCGCCCGGTCATAAGACAAAGGGCGGCCGCTGCCGGCCGCCCTCTTCGAAATGGCTCGATCAGCCGCCGATGGCAGCTTTGCGAACGTCGACGACAGCGTTGTAGAAGTCGTGCTTGACGGGGGCGTAACCCTTGTAATCGCCGCCTTCGACAGCTGCGAAGCACTTGTGATCCTTTTCCGGCAGGGCCGTGAAGAAGGCTGCAAGCTTCGTCTGCCACTCTTCGCCGAGAGCGTTGCGAACGACGAGCGGACCGTTTGGAATCAGCGGCGAACGCCATACTTCGACCAGCTTGTTCGGGTCGACGGCGCCCTTGTCGACTTCCTTGCGGAAGGTGCCGGAGGTGTAGCCGTCCTTGAAATCGCCGATGCCCGAGCTATCGTCGACGGCAACGTCGACCTTGCCGTCATAAGCGGCGAGAAGGTTGTTCTCGTGGCCGCCGTTGAACTGGGTCGAGGCGAAGAACTTGTCGTTCGGCGCGCCGGTGTCCTTCGGGATCTGCGTCAGCGGAACGAGGTAGCCGGAGGTGGAATCCGGGTCGGCATAGCCGAGCTTCTTACCCTTGGCGTCCTTGATGGTCTTGATGCCTGATGATTTGAGGGCGAGACCGATCGAGTAGTAACCCGTCGAGCCGTCCTTCTGCTGGGTGGTCAGGATCGGCGTGACAGCCTTCGGATCCTTGATGTAGACAGCTGCGTAGCCGGAAGCGCCGAGTTCGGCGAAGTCGAGCGTGCCGCCGAGCAGGCCCTGGATAACGCCGTCATAGTCGGCAGCCGGGAAGAGCGAAACCTTCTCGAAGCCGAATTCCTTCTTCAGATGGTCGGCGAGACAAGCGTAGTTGCGCAGGCGGTCGGTTTCGTTTTCACCGCCGAGGATGCCGATGCGAAATTCCTTGAGGTCTGCAGCATTGGCAGCGCCGGCGAGCGCAAAGAGCGCCGTTGCTGCAAAGAGTGCTTTCTTCAACATGAGTTCTCTCCTGATTGACCGGGGTCTCCCCGGGTCTTCCGTTGCGAAGAAGTGTGCCCTTGACGCGGGCGTTCGATCCCAGTCCCTCTCAGAGACCGGCCAGCGCCAGCGGCTGGGTGCCGGCGGATTGATTGTCTGCCCGCTCGGGAGCGATATTGATGGATGTTGAAGTCATCGTTTCGTCGATCCCGGCGCCATCCTTGTCCGTTCCGTAGATTTCCTTCACCGCTGCGGCCGTCAGCTCCGAAGGCTTGCCGTCGAAGACGACGCGGCCGCCGGCCATGCCGACGATGCGCTCACAATAATTGCGGGCGGTATCGAGCGTATGAAGGTTGGTGATGACGGTGATGCCCTCGCGCTCGTTGATATCGCGCAATGCATCCATGACAATCTTGGCGTTCAGCGGGTCGAGCGAGGCGATCGGCTCGTCGGCGAGCACCATCTTCGGGTTCTGCATCAGCGCGCGGGCAATAGCGACACGCTGCTGCTGGCCGCCGGAAAGCGTGCCGGCAGCCTGCAGCGCCGTCTGCTCGATGCCGAGACGTTCGAGCGCTGCGATGGCATGCACGCGCTCCTCGCGGGTGAAGATGTTGAGGAGGCTCAGAAGCGTCGAGCGGTGGTTGAGGCGGCCGAGCATGACATTGGTCAAAACGTCGAGACGCGGCACCAGATTGAACTGCTGGAAGATCATCGCGCAGTCGCGCTGCCAGTTGCGCAACGCCTGGCCGCGAAGCCCGGAGACTTCGACACCGGCGAAACGAATGGAGCCGGAACTCGGCTCCTGAAGGCGGTTGATCATGCGCAGCAGCGTCGACTTGCCGGCGCCGGAGCGGCCGATGATGCCGACCATCTGGCCCTGAGGAATGTCGAGTGTCACGGAATCGACGGCGAGCTTTTTTCCGAAACGACGTGTGACATTCTTCAGTTCGAACATCATGCTCTTCCCTTGCACTCTAGGCCTTGCTCAGGATGGCATTAGTCCCGCTTGATGAACCTCCGATGTCGTTTTTGTGTAAGTCCTGTCACAATTCTCCGCGCCTATATCGGGAGTTTAGCCGCCGTAGCGGGACAGGAAATCTTCCGCGTCAAGGTTGCGGAAATCCTCCAGCGCCTGCCGCAGCCGGTCGTGTTCCCAATCCCACCAGGCAAGCCTGTCCATGCGCTCGCCGATTTCTTTCGGGAAGCGCTCGCGGATGAGCTTGGCCGGCACGCCGCCGACGATCGTGTAGGGCGCGACGTCCTTCGAGACGACGGCGCCGGCGCCGATCACGGCGCCATTGCCGACTTTGACGCCGGGCAGGATGGTCGCCCCATGGCCAATCCAGACGTCGTTGCCGATCGTCACGCGGTTCGAGCGCCTCCAGGCGAAGAAGTCCGTCTCCATATCGCCGTCCGGCCAGTAGTCGGCGGCGCGATAGGTGAAATGATGCAGCGTCGCGCGCCAGGTCGGATGGTTGGTGGCATTGATGCGCACGGCGGCGGCAATGTTGACGAACTTGCCGATCGTCGCACACCAGACGGCGCCGTCCTGCATGATGTAGGAATAGTCGCCGAACTCGGCCTCGCTGATGCGGCAGCGTTCGGACACTTCGGTGTAGCGCCCGAAGGTGGAGTCGCTGACGGATGCCGTTTCGTGGACATAGGGCTCAATGCCCAGCTCGCGGCTCATGCGGCAATCTTTCTTGGCGAGAACTGCTGGACGTCGAGGATGCGGTCGGCAACGGCTTCGCGCACTTCCTCATCGTGGAAGATGCCGAGAAGGGCGACGCCGGCCTTTTTCTTTTCCGCGATCATGCCGACGACGACGGCGCGGTTCGTGGCGTCGAGCGAGGCTGTGGGTTCGTCGAGAAGAAGGATCGTGTGCTCGGTGATGAAGCCGCGGGCGATGTTGACGCGCTGCTGCTCGCCGCCGGAGAAGGTGGCGGGCGGAAGCTGCCAGAGCGCTTCCGGCAGGTTGAGCCTGGCAAGCAGGGCGCTCGCCTTTTCCCGTGCCGCCCCGGCTTCCTCGCCGCGGGCGACCAGCGGTTCGGCAACCACGTCGATTGCCGCGACGCGCGGCACGGTGCGCAGGAACTGGCTGACATAGCCGAGCGTGTTGCGGCGGACGTTGAGCACGGTGCGCGGATCGGCAGAGGCGAGATCGACGATGCGCTCATTGTGGCGGATGAGGATCTGGCCGGTGTCGACGGCGTAGTTGCCGTAGATCATCTTGAGCAGCGAGCTCTTGCCGATGCCTGACGGGCCGCCGAGCACGACGCATTCGCCTGACGCGACCGAGAAGGCGACATCGGAGACGACGGGCAGCTTGATACCGTCGCGCAGGTGCATGGTGAAGCTCTTCGAGACTTCTGAAACGACGAGGGGCGTTGCCATGATTTCTTCTCTCTTGGTTTCGGACCTGCAGCGCCGCGCGTCGGAAGAGACGCGCAAAGGACGCTGTAACATTTTGAATTGCTCAGACCTGCAGGATCGAGGAGACGAGCAACTGTGTATAGGGTTCGCGCGGATCGTCGAGCACGCGGTCGGTGAGTCCATGTTCGATGACATAGCCGTCCTTCATCACCATCATCCGGTGCGACAGAAGCCGGGCGACGGCGAGGTCGTGGGTGACGATGACGGCCGAGAGGCCGAGATCGTTGACGAGGCCGCGCACGAGATCGAGCAGACGCGCCTGCACCGAGACGTCGAGGCCGCCTGTGGGTTCATCCATGAAGACGAGGCGCGGGCCGGTGACGAGGTTGCGGGCGATCTGCAGGCGCTGGCGCATGCCGCCGGAAAAGGCGCGCGGCTGGTCGTCGATGCGGTCGGCATCGATCTCGACGCGCTCCAGCCAGTCGATCGCCGAGGCGCGGATCTTGCCGTAGTGCCGGTCGCCGATCGCCATCAGCCGCTCACCGACATTGGCGCCGGCAGACACCGTCATGCGCAAGCCGTCGGCGGGGTTCTGGTGCACGAAGCCCCAATCCGTGCGCATCAGGAAACGCCGCTCGGCCTCGCTCATCCGGTAGAGGTCGCGGTAGCTGCCGTCGCGCATGTGATATTCGACGCTGCCGGTGCTCGGCAGCAGGCGGGTGGAGAGGCAGTTGAGCAGCGTCGTCTTGCCGGAGCCGGACTCGCCGACGACGGCCAGGACCTCGCCGGGCCAGAGTTCGAAGGAGACGTCGCGGCAGCCGATGCGGTTGCCGTAGAATTTCGAAACGTCGTGGACTTTGAGAAGCGGGGTGTCGCTCATTCTGCAGCCTCCCGGGCCAGCATCTCGCCGGCATGTCCGTGCTCGCGGCGGTCTTCGCAATGATCGGTATCGGAGCAGACGAACATGCGCCCGCCCTTGTCGTCGAGGATCACCTCGTCGAGATAGACGTCCTCCGCGCCGCAGAGCGCGCAGGGCTTGCCGAAGCGCTGGATATCGAAGGGATAGTCCTCGAAATCCAGGCTGACGACATCGGTATAGGGCGGAACCGCATAGATGCGCTTCTCACGGCCGGCGCCGAAGAGCTGCAGCGCGTCCGACATGTGCATTTTCGGATTGTCGAATTTCGGCGTCGGCGACGGGTCCATCACGTAGCGGCCATGAACCTTGACGGGATAGGCGTAGGTCCTGGAGATGCGGCCGTTATGGGCGATATCCTCGTAGAGTTTCACATGCATCAGCCCGTATTCCTCGAGCGCATGCATCTTGCGCGTCTCCGTCTCGCGCGGTTCGAGGAAGCGCAGCGGTTCGGGGATCGGCACCTGGTAGACGAGCACCTGGCCGGCGCTCAGCTTTTCTTCCGGAATGCGGTGGCGCGTCTGGATGATCGTCGCATCCCTTGTATGTGTCGTCACCGCGACATTGGCGACCTTCTGGAAGAAGGCGCGGATGGAAACGGCGTTGGTCGTGTCGTCGGCGCCCTGGTCGATGACCTTGAGCACGTCGTCGGGGCCGATGATCGAGGCCGTCACCTGCACGCCGCCGGTGCCCCAGCCATAAGGCATCGGCATTTCGCGAGAGGCGAAAGGCACCTGATAGCCGGGAATGGCGATCGCCTTCAGGATGGCGCGGCGGATCATCCGCTTGGTCTGTTCGTCGAGATAGGCGAAGTTGTAGCTGGCCAGATCGGTCATTCGGCGGCTTCCTTCAGGTCATCGCCACCATTGCGGGCGGCTTCGAATTCGCTGCGCATGCGGCGGACGAGATCGAGTTCGGCCTGGAAGTCCACGTAGTGCGGAAGCTTCAGGTGCTCGACGAAGCCCGTCGCCTGGACGTTGTCGGAATGGGAGATGACGAATTCCTCGTCCTGGGCCGGCGCGGTGATATCCTCGCCGAGTTCTTCGGCGCGAAGCGCGCGATCGACCAGCGACATCGCCATCGCCTTACGCTCGCTCTGGCCGAACACCAGGCCGTAGCCGCGGGTGAATTGCGGCGGCGCCTTGGCCGAACCCTTGAACTGGTTGACCATCTGGCATTCGGTGATCTGGATCGTGCCGAGCGAAACGGCAAAACCGAGTTCCGGCACGTCG
>Ga0307515_10012583_pt1 | contig 15905 bp, 8 predicted proteins | sample 17_EM_MG_FD_194513 | JGI IMG/M metagenome (GOLD analysis project Ga0307515, IMG submission 194513) | Populus trichocarpa ectomycorrhiza microbial communities from riparian zone in the Pacific Northwest, United States - 17_EM | ecosystem: Host-associated > Plants > Roots > Unclassified | place... | reverse complement strand
ATTTATGGATTCATGAAAGAAAACATAAATATAGAGGTCCTCGTTAATGGTCAACTTGTGGGCAAAGGTATTTATTGTCCAAAGAAGAAAATTACACACAATATGGCAACCAAGGATACATTAGGGAATATCATGAAAGTCTTTGGAGACAAAAAGCATTTATGAAATACACATGCACATTTCAACTTTGCTAGAATTTTATTTAGGTTTTTCATGTTTGGAGACTATACTAGATTTTCAATAAAACATCCTTTTCTATGTCATTTTTGTTGTTTTAAAATTAAGAGATGTTTTTATAAAAGTAATATCTCACATTTTATTTTCGTTCATAGTCGGATAAGTATAGTGATGAATTTATCTAAAAATAGTTGAACTCCAAAATGTATCATGCAAATGCTAGGAGGCCATCCCACCTTCAAACCTTGAAATGTCCTTTCACTTCTAATAGATACATAGATATAAAACCTCAATCGTTTTTAGTTAGCAAACATTTGTAATTGCAAAAAGAGATTTACATTAACATTGCGTTAATTTTTTTATTTAACATTATCTACCCATCTTAATGACTTTTTTTTAATGATTTTCATTAGTACATACTAGCTTTATATCAGAGAAATGCATTGAAGAAAGGGGGCAGTGACTAACCTGTTAGGCAAATCATTTTATTCTTATTTAGAGGTAATTCCCTTTAAGTTAAAGGTAACTTTATAATCCATATAGACATCACCGATAACAAGCTAATAGATGTTAAATTGTATTTTGAGTTATGCCGACACTAATTATAGTACTATTTACAATGTTTTAAAATCTTATTGTTTCCAACCTCATATGTACCATAAAATTCTAAATTTATACTCCATTATTATTTTCTAAGGGATCATGTGACAAAAGCTAGTGATTTATAATGCCTATTGAGAGAAAAACTTTTTGTGATATGAAAAATATGATTTATGACTTCCTTGCTAAGAGAACTTCTTTATAACAAATGATCGTGAGAGATGACACCTTTTACTATCTAGTTATCGGTGCAGTTATAATTTACAAACCTATAAAGAATCTATTGAATGCATTTTATTATGGGGCCCTAAATCATTAGTAATATAGAAGCATGTTTAAGTTGATTTAATTTATAGTAGCTTTAATGTCCAACCAGAAATTTATTGCTCTACGAGAGTTCATATCTATCATGTCTTTATTGATATAAACAGTTAGCAAGCCACTGATTTACCTAAACATTGATCATAGTGTCCCATAACAACGAGTGATTTTTGGCTAGATACAAATTTAATTTTTAACAATGGCTATTATTTTATACCTATGTTGATATATTTTATAAGACCTTGTATGATGTCATTTCTTTCATCTTATATTTTTTTTTATGATCCAATAGTCAATTGTAATTTATTCTAATCATAAACACAATAAATTATCTCTCATTATAGATATGGACGCGCAATGGTTTGATGCACTATAAAAGGCGGATTATGATAATGTAATGAATCGCGTTGTTGATTATGTTAATTAAGGTGGTGGTTTCGATAGCAATGAAGGTGTTGGTGATGACAACAATACAAATGATGATGATAATGATGGTGAAGAAAATGATTTAAATGAAAAAAATGAGTCGTTTTTTAGTAGAGAGTTTGATCATTATAAACTAGTACTATGCATAGCCAAAGCTCTCACACTATACTATAATAATTATATTTATAAAGAACCATGTATAGTTTCGTACAACACAAGAATACGATGGTTGAATGAAATTTTACAAGAACATTGAAAATGATCTATAAACGTGTTTAGAATAGATGCGATGACATTTCAAAGTCTTTACTTTGAATTAGAAAGCCAACACAGGTTAAAAACATCAAAAAGGATAAGTATTTTTGAGAATGCCAAAATGTTTTTCTATATATTAGCATTAGGTGCTTCAAATAAGAAAATACAGGAGAGACTTCAATATTTAAGAGAAATTATTAGTAGATAATTTAATGAAGTTCTAAGAATAATAAGTTTACTCGTAGTATGTCATTAAACTATAAGATCCTGAATTTTTAAACACAGTACATGAAATTGTGAACAATCCAAGATATATGCTTCATTTCAAGGTAACGATAACATACTTTTTAATCAATAATGCTATATATTAATAATTTGTATAATTTTAGGCTTTATCTAATTACATTGATGCTTATTGCTTATTGTTTTATGTAGAATTGTGTAGGAGCTATCGATGGAACATATCTACGGGTGTGTGTGTCTACAAAAAATTAAATACTATTTATTGACATAAAAGGTGTATCGATACAAAATATAATGATTGCATATAGCTTTGACATGCAATTCACTTTTGTTTGGGTCGATGAAAGGGTAGTAAACATGATATGCAGATTTTTCTTGAGGTTATTGACAATCCTAATATCAAATTTTCTAAGCCATTAGAAGGTATTAACAAACCAAAACATGTAATGTTATTTATTTTATGAAAATTTAATGTTATTATAATTATTGGGTAATAAATAAAAAGTCAGTATATGTTATCGCGGGGAAAAACTATGTAATATTTTGGGATATCCTAACAAATATGACTTTTTATGTTCATATAAAGGTGAGATATAATTTGCAAAATTTCCTAGGTGATGACAACCACGAACTCAAGAAGAAACTTTCAATTGTGCTCACTCTTCAGTACTTTCTGTGATACATTTGGAGTGTGAAGAAAAAGTGAGGAATTTTTATAGAATATGCTTTCGTTTCCTTACAAAGTACAAGTTTAGATTGTAGTGACATCTATGACACTACATAACTATATTAAAAGAAAGTCATATGAAGATGTGACATTTAAGAAATTTTATCGTCATCTCAATTTTATTCCTAGGGATTTTTTAACCAATATATTTCTACATTCACAAACCCATAAAAACTAAAATCCTTTCTTTATAAATTATGTTCATGATAGAATTATAGCAAATTTAATAGAATAATAATAAAACCGGTGTTGTAGTTGACATGATTGTCTTTATAATATATTAACAATAAAATAAACAATAATATAAATGCATTAATGTTCTCTCTCCTTCCTTTCTTCTTTCTTTCTTTTTATATATTATATGAGTGGGGTCTATCCAGCTACCTAACACTAAAAAGGTTCCATTACATGGATAGAAGAATGGCAGACAAAAAGAAGCTCGATCTTACAAAGGCAGTGAGTAAATTTATAAATGGGGCATATAACAATAGTGAAACACGAATGCCAAGCCATGAGAGTTCCAACACCAACAAAACCGTGCTTGTTTTGTCCTAAATAAAGAATCCACAGCCATTATCCTCTCGCAGCCCAGCAGAGATACATCTCTGAATTTTGAAAAGAGATTAACAAATGAAAATAAAAGAAACAATCCCCTTCCTTGCGAGGTGATGAAGTCACAAACTATGAAAAGAGTTACTAAGAAGTTCTTATGGGTCGAGGGAAAGCATCTCCTTCTGCTAGAGCCTTGAAGGAATATCAAAGAGCAATTGTGGGAGTATGAGCATAGTCTTGTAAAAATTAAAGCATTTTCATCAAAATTACATGTATTGTCACTCTTGAGACGAAGAGATCTAACTATTTGATAATACTACAGTACGAAGAAGGAGTGAATTTGTGTAGGTTTCTATTTAGTAATAGAAAACCTTTTTTTCTTTTTTTTCTAATGAAAATTGAGAAACTTGTTCATTTGTCAAGAATGAAGAGAAATTTTTCCATAAAAAAATAAGATAAGAAAAACGTTAAGATTATAATTATTTTCCATAAAAATTTAAAATAATAATTTGTATGAGTCATCTTAATTAATATTTATATACTCATGATAATTTAATTATAAAATATAATTTCCTTTCATTCAAATTAAAAACTATCATAAGAAAGTTATATTTGTTAACTAAAAAAGAAATTCTTTATATTTGATTTACAATAAAAAAACTTATGACACTATGTATATGAAAATATATATAAAAAACAATTTTAATGTTTTACATTGCTACAAAAAAAATGCTTGTATATAAAAGAAAAAACTTATACTTTTTATGTTTTTTTATTATTTGAAAAACAGTAGAAAACTTGTACAAAAAAACTGTTGGAAACCTCTAAAATATGTTTTCCAAACTCATAAAACTAATTTTCATTTTTTTAGATGGAAAAATATCACATTTAAACATGGAGTTTTTCTTCTCTTTTTTTCGACTTCAATTTTTCATAAAAGTAGAGTATTTTTTTTAATAAATAAACCTTTATTTTCTAATTAAAAACAGTTGTTTGTTGTTGGGCTTTCTTGAAATTTTCGTTTTTTTATTGGTGAAAAATTAATTATTTGGTATAATGCAAGAGGTCCCCAAGAGGCGTGGCGTGATGACAAAGGGCTTAAGATCTGCACAGCAGGTCTCGAGTTCGAGTCAGGACGTGCACCTCTTATAAGAGCCTGGGACAGCCCAAGTTTTACTCGCTCACCTGAGCCCACAAAATACGCTTTTCAGGGGTGGAGTTTTCCTCGAATCCAAAAAAAAATGTAAATATATAAAAAAATTAATAAACATGTGACAAACAAAGAAACAACAACAACAACTACCACTGTGTATAAGCATAAAATGAACCACATACATACAAATTTATAATAACTACTGAAATTTAAAACAATATAAATAGAATACTTCCTGAATTTTATTTGGATGAGAATAAAAGGATAAATACATTGCTATAAAGGGTTACACTTTATCTTTAAATCTAAATTGCTCATCATTTAATGTATATAATTTTAATATAAATAATCTCTCATGATTTCAATAATACCACTTTAGAAAATTACACTACTGATCAAGGCTTATAAACTTAAAAAACAGACTCGATTTTCTCCCTACAACAATCGAATCTATCTAAAATTGGATAGTAGGTAGAAAAATAGAATGGCAAAAAGAAGTTGGCGGAATAAATAAAAGACTTGCTTGGCTTGTTATACGAGATCTAGAATATACCCAGGAAGCGTATTTATTAGCAGACAACCATAAACCCTGAACGAGACTAATCTCATCCTTTAAAAAAGTGTGGGGATACTCGGGTAAGAACAAAAAAAAAATACGAGACCTAGAATGCTATAATTAATGTTGTTGTTTTTTTAATAAATAACATTAAAAATATTTAAGATATGATATTAAACAGGACATAAAAATTGTTGAAGTCATTAATCCAAAAGTTAAAATATTTAAGACTTTAACAAAAGTATCTAGCTATTAATTAATAGGATGATAATTTATCATGCAAGTACTAAACCTAATATATTCAATGAATCCAAACAAGTAAAAAATATTTTTTTTATATCAAAAAACTATTTTATAATTAATTTAAATTTAAATTGATCCTGCAGGTGGTATAATCCAAAACCCTCACTGTTCAGGGTTTTCTCTCTAAAAATTTTTAGAGTTCGATAATTTTCTCAACTAAAAATTTTTCGGATCAATTTTTGATACAGACATTTTCTAGCAAAGATTTAACCCTTAATATAAAAGCACCACATTTTTAATTAGATTTCAAATATACATGCAAGAACCAGTTTCTAAAGCATCTTGAGCCCATTCACAAGTCAAACGAGCATGATAATGCTCTTAGGCCTTCTCAAGCCTAAGCTCTACAGTCTACACCCTCCCTTCCACGCACCTATCCTACTGCACAAGCACATGCAACTACAATTATATTAACTACTTCATTACAGTTTCTACGATAATCAGCCATATTAATCAAATGAATTAATTAATAATTATGATGAGAAAGAGACCCAATAGCGTATAAATGTGCGAAAAACGAGATTAATTGTGAGAATATCAAGAAATTTACTATTAAGAATGCAGGTAGCAAAGTGCAGCAGAACAGTGGTGATGAAATATGCACAGTAAAAAGAAAAAAAATGGCTGAGATTGAATGACAACAATAGTAACGGTAGAAAAGAAAGTAGGAAATCTAAACTGAAAATTACATACAGTGTTGAAGAGCTTGGTGGGGGAGTTTTTGATGACTTCCATTGATTGAATCTCTAAACCCAAACTCTCATTGGATGAAAATATGTTAGTGGAAGTCATCGCAACTCACACTCTCTCCCCCAATCTTCCCATAAATATCACTTATTCGTTCATCCCAAGATACGTAATTTGCTTTGGAAACATGATTTTCAGGAATAAGCAACATTCTGAATCATTTCAACGTAGAAATCATATGTAAAGACAGAATCATAAAGCAGCTAGGCCTCTGCCTGTTTGTGCGTGGTGTTTCTGATATACAGTATCAGAATGGTTTTAAAAAAAGAAACATGGCGTGAAGGAATCGGAACGTTCTCTTCTTGCTTCCCTTTCGTTTGCTTATGAGTTGCACGCGGAGAAGATGCTTTCCCTCACCTTTATGCATGCAAAAACAAAACCATTAATTGGTAATTTGGAGTTGTCTTCAAAAGAAGAGGAAAATCATAATCATGCACTTTGGCACTAATCTGAACAGCACTAAACACCCTTTTCCTTTTCTCTTTTGTTCAAGCAATAGATGGTATACACTCCTCATTTGTCTGGGTTTAGCGAACAAGCCCTGACTTTTTACATCATCAAGTAAAAAGCTTGTTGTTGAAAAAGAAATTACAAACAATTTGTACTCAGTACACTGGGAATCAATCACTAAGCTGATGTTTTATTTGATAAAACAAGTTTTTTGCTTGCGTCGAAGAGGATGCACTGGAAAGCAGAATGCAAAGGCAATGGTGGTCATGTCATATGTAACAAGAAGATATTTAACGGGTCAGACTTGAGCGTTGCGGAAGCTCAGACGCACTATATATTTTCCTCACATTTTATTTATAGTAAATTGCTTCGTGTCTAATGATTTTGGGGCCTGGGAATATTCGTGCAGTTATGAATATATTGAATTAAATATGTCTTACGAAACAGCCATAGCACAAACGACGCTTTGGCCGAGTGGTTAAGGCGTGTGCCTGCTAAGTACATGGGGTTTCCCCGCGAGAGTTCGAATCTCTCAGGCGTCGGTTAAATTTTTTATTTTTTCAATCCCACAAATTTGGGCTAAGAGGCCGCTTATGAAGATCCACGATGGGCCCAAAGTATGGGTTCCCTACAAAGACCAGATGCTACAATGGATGTTCATTTTCTCTTCTCTTTCTCCATGCAAAAGTTCAATGGCCACTCTTCGAAGTGTTGATATTCGCCCCCCGAGTTTGCTCCTATCAGGAATGATTCCTTTCCCTCGTAGAGAGCGGCTTAGCTTACCCTTTTTCCTTTTTTTTTTTGTTTTTCTCGAATTCTTGGTTGATGAGCGTGAGCAAGGCTCTCAAATGGATGGACCTAGATCATCTAACGGAATCACAACATGCCTAAGCACTGATATTTCACTGTTAAACAGAGAGAGGGCACAACATGAAACAGGGAGCATGCTTGCCTGTGTTTTACCCAGAGAAACGTGTACTCTATAAAAAAAAGAATCTCACTCGCTTTAAGACAACAAACGTCGATAATTTGCTTTCAGGATCTTACCATGCCCTGGTAAGCGCTATTCAATCATAAAAGTATTAAATGATAACCAGGAACAAACATGTTTTATTCACACTTGGAAACTAGATGACGTTTGATAGAAGGCAGCTCTCATAAAGTGTCCAAATTCTGTTCGTGGTGAACGTTTTACCAACCACATGGATGAACTTCACATTCTAGAACCAGAATCGATGATAAGCTGCAATTGCATGAATTAATCTATTTAGTACATCAAGAAGACTTTCCCATGAACATGTATGCGAGACATCAACACACAGGAAAGGCAATACCCGTAAAACAGTTTTATCCAAGAGGGAAAAAAAAAACAAATCTTGCATCCACCCTAACAGACTGACTTTTTGATTGATACTATTAAAAATTGCGCTCAGTATGTGTGAAATTCTGAATTTCAATAAAAATACATAAGAGTATAAGTCGAACAAACATGAGGTAAAGCGCTTAGAAGTCAGGAATCCAGGTATTCTTCTTGACACCATTGAAACAAGAATGAATGGTGCCCAGAGGCTCCAAACGTTCTAGTGGCCATACTTCTGAAACTCCCACTCACTATTATCTGCAGAGACAACACCACAAAAATAAAAACAAATGAGAAAATCTTTAGGCGATAAGATGAAAAGAATCGGGGGAAGCAACAAGAAACATACCCAATGGGCACACTTGACGAGTCTTGAGCCATCGGCTGATGCAGTGAAAGTGAAATGCATGGTTACACACCCCTGTGGACATAACAGTGAAGCTTGCTTAAACATTAGGTGCTAATGCCAGTCTAATTTTACACCCTTGACATATTTTATAACTCAAAGACACAAGCATAAGAAACAAATTAAAAAGTATGCGAAGATAAACAAACAAACATAAACAAGGTAAACATCATTATTAAACAGCTCCAATTATAAATTACATACAATATCCAAAAACAATGAAAATAAAGATAAAAACACTCAGGATTCCAGCTTAAACAACAACAATGGCAACAATAACAATTGTGGTGGTGGTAGAGAACCACTACCATTCCCTTAGAAGCAGCAGCTAACCATTCCGAAGATGCTCAACAATATTTTCATTGTTGTCAAATCGTGATTTTACAAGTCAATTTGTATTTACTTGCAAAATTGAACAACAAAATCGAAAACCAATAAAATCGGACTTGACTTGTGCAAATTCGATAAACTCGGTAAAAAGTTAGTTCGAGTCAGCGATTTTACATGAAGTATAAATAGTTCCAAAATCCTTGTCCTTCCTCTCTATTAAACTTCTTGTTTTGACATCAATCAGGTTAGTGTTTCTTAAACTTCTTGTTATATTGTCTCCTATTCTCTCTCTTTCTCCTTCCCTGTGTGAGTCTGATCTGCTCCTTCAATTCCAATTTCATGATCGTCTCCATCCAGGTTAGTGATTCTTTGTTCTAGTATGAATAACTGGTCGACCAAATATGTGATCCGAGGCTTTCAACATTTTCTATCTTTCGGTTACTTAATTTCCTACATATGTTACTTTACAATGCACAAGTTGAAATAAATGACTTTCCTTGCCTACTTTTGGTTCGGTATTTCAAATTTATTATGATACTATTTTATAATTGTGCTATATTTTCTTCCACTTGTATCAAAAGTCACAAGTCATTATACGTGGGACGTGCTTGCTATAAATCTCAAATTCATAATATAATAAAATATTATTTACGATGCAATACATCTAAATACTTATGAGTCTGTAATTCTTTTTTAGCATTTATTTTTTTAAATATACCTTTAGAGTTGTAGTTATACTATAATATTAATAACCATGGGATGATTACTTAAGTTAATGACTGATTTCAGGATTGATTTGAATTGATTCTTAAACTGTTGAATACATGACATCTAAAAAAATACCACTAGCAATAGACTTGACATGGGATGGCAACATGGTATAGATATTGATAAGAATTTAAGAAAACTTCAGTGCAAGTATTGTCAAAAAATTTTCAATGGAAGCATTTACCGTTTCAAACATCATTTGACTTGCACTCGTAAGGATGTTGACTCATGCCAATAAGTACTAGAAGATGTAAAGAAAATGATTTTGGATGTTTTGGTGAAAAATCAAAAAGCAACTAAGAAAAGAAAGGCTTTTCAATATATTGGAACAGATGAAGATATAGATGAAGAAGGAATTAGTTCAGTGGACAAAGAAAAAAAAGTAGCAAGTGGGAGTGGAAGCACACAAACTACGATCAATTGACTACTAAAAAAGAATCTTAAAGAAGAAGCATGTCAACAAATTGCAAGGTTTTTCTACACTAGTGCAATTCAATTTAACTATGTGAAAAACCCTGCGTTTGTTAAGGCACTTGAATTGATTACAAATCACGGGCCATCTTACCATGATATTAGAGAGAAGTATTTGAAGCATGAAGTAAATCACACAATGAAATAGCTTGAGGAGTACAAGCTATAATGGAAAAAAACAGGTTGTTCAATAATATCTGATAGATGGACTGATAAGAAAAGATGTTCTATTTGCAACTTTTTGGTTAATAGTCCTAAAGGGACAATTTTTTTGTCATTAGTAAATACCTCTAATATATCCAAGACTACTGATAAGGTATTTGATATGTTGGATGCTCTTGTGGAGAGGATTGAGGAGGAAAATATTGTGCAAGCAATCACTAATATTGTTGCAAATTACAAGGCAAGAGGACAATTGTTGATGGGAAAGAGAAAGGATTGTTTTGGACACCATGCGTTGCCCTTTGTATAGACTTGATATTGAAAGATTTTGAGAAGAAACTAAAAGTCCATCAAGTAACTATTGCTAGGGGGAGGAGAATTACCTCGTACATATATCCAAGATCTATTATTATTTCCATACTAAGGCACTTTACAAAAGAAAATGATTTGATTAGGCCTGTTGCTACTCGGTTTGCTACTGTATACTTGACTCTTGGATGCTTGAGTGATTCTAAACTATGGTTGATGACAATGTTTACTTCCAACCAACGAAGGTTATATGGGTTTTCAAGAATGGAAGAAGAGAAGTGAATTCAAAGTTGTTTTTTGGACAAGTTTTGGATGTCACTATATGTATTAAGACAATATATCCTCTAATTAAAGTTTTTCGATTAGTTGATTCAGATGAGAAACCAATTATGAGTTTTATATATGAAGCAATTGATCAAGCAAAAAAAAAAATACAAGTGAATTTTGGTTATGTGAAAAAAAGATATTGATTATCTATCTTGCTAATTCTTTATTTACTACTACCAGTTGATGTAAAATATTTATTTCACTTTTATATTATTTAATTTAATGTTAATTTTAATATTTTTATTTCTATTTTGTAGTTATATCTATGGAATATTATTGATGCAAGATGGTAACTTCAACTTCACAGACCTTTACATGTAGCAACTTATTATTTGAATCCTCATTATCATTATAATCTCAATTTTAAGGTTAACGCTAACATTAAAATTGGATTATATCAATGCTTAGAAAGGATGGTGCCTAATGCAAGTGAAAGGTGCAAAATTGACTTACAACTTGATTCATTCAAATGTGCAAAAGGGTTGTTTGACATTGAGGCCGCCAAGACAACAAGGGATAAAAAAACTCCAACTAAATGGTGGGATTCTTATTGGGATGAATGTCCAAAACCACAAAAGTTTGCAATTCGAGTTCTAAGCTTGACTTGTAGTTCATCTGGATGTGAACATAACTGAAGTGCATTTGAGATGGTTTTTTTATTTTATTTTAATGTTTTTATATTTAATAAGAATCTTATATGTTATCAATGTGAATTGCTTACTTAGGTTCATACAAAATGAAGAAATCGTTTGCACCAGAAAAAAAAAAAAAATGACGTGGTATTTGTAATGTGCATTCTCAGATTGAATGACAACCAAGTAAAAAAACAAGTTGATGATTTTGGTGAAGTTTTAGATGATCTCTCATCTGATGATGATTGGATAACTGAGGGAGAAAAGCCTGATGGTTCATCAAACTTTGATTTACTTGGTATCATTGATAGTGCAACACGAAGAAAAAATGGTACAGAAGATGAATGCAACGATGAAGAAATTTTTAATGATGTTGAAATGGAAAGTCATGATATTAAAGACGATTTAGAGATTCAAAATGATATTAATCCAGATAATTCAAGGAGTTTTAAGTTAAATATTGTTGATTATACTGGTGTTGCTATTGGTATTAATAGTAGCACTAATGTTCACAATATCAGTGCTGGTACTAGTAGTAGCAGCAATAATAATCTTCTTGATGATGATGATCTTGATGAATCTCTTAGGAAAAATAAGGAAGATAAAAGCAATAAAGCTAGTTTTAGTTTTCATGACACACCAACAGAATGTTTGTTTTAAGTTTGTTAATTTTTAGTTAATGAAACTCTATGGACATAATTGTATTGTATTTTTGAGTTACTTAAATCATGTATGAATTTTTATTTGAACTATGTATTTTAAAGTGCTTGAACTTTTCTATTATTTATTTCACCTTTTGTTTTAATTGTGTTATATTGTTATTTACTATTTGAGTGGAATTGTCAATATATAATTAGTTAAAAAAAATTTACATATAGTTTTATGATTCGAGTTTACATTATATTTTCCGTGTTGTGTCAAAACAAAGTTTCTGACAACCTTGGTTGTATACTCACAAAGGACAAACAGAGCCAGAACAAAGAATAATAAAGTCTGTTAGAATGTTGGTAGCAGTTGTTGCAGCAAACCAAAGAGATCAGAGGAAGCAACTATTGCAAATAATCTACATGGTTTCTAAGCACAAAAGGCCTCAATTGATCAAATTGATGCATCTAGGCTATATGTTTGGCTTGAATATAGGATTTCATGTTTTTTTTACCCTATTGGCAGCATGTGCCATTAATTAATCTCAGATGCAGTAACATTACGTAGCATTGCAATTAGTGTATGAATAACAAAACGAGGGTGTAAACAATATTTTGACTAGGAGACAGTCAAGAAAGTGAATCTGATAAACATAAATGAAGAAAGAATTGCAATCCACTCAATTTAATATAAAAAGGTTTGCAATTAATATTTGATCATCACTAGGACTAAGCCATGACAGTCAACTACTGTTATATGATCTTGATTCATATTCCAAAGTTGTAAAAGAGGGAAAAGAATTCAAGATTGAGAAACTTATGGAATGGCTCACAAGTCATAACAAGTGGGACCCAAATTGCTGAAATAATAAAAAACAAGAACTTTGCTCCAACAAAACTTATGGGAGCGGAGAAATCCATGATATCTCAACAAGCATCTAAAATAATTAACGACTTAATCTAGCAGAGATATAGACCAAGAAAATAAAAATAAAACTAACTAGGTGAGAATCTGAAGCATAGCACACTCCTACCCATCCCTAAAATTCGTCACAAAATTGCCTCTCAAAATCCAAACCTGAAACAGCATCACTCGGAAAGGGAATAAGGTAATAAAAGCATGACAGAACAAAGAAAGAGTTGATAAACCGCAATGTACCGAAAGTACAAGTAGATGAAAGAAGCTAGTTTAGGATGGAGATTTGGGTTTAATTTTAGTTAAATATTGCCCATAGACAACCTTTGCACATTCGAATCACACGTTCGAGTTCACAAACACAGAACAACAGCAGCAACAATAATTATCGAGAGTGAAAACACATAGATATAGAACAAAAACCGAAAGCATACCCCAAGCAACAGTGCATTCCTCACTAGTAGCGCTAGCCTGGTTTGCTTGGCATTCAATACCTAATCAATAAAAAAAAATCCCAAATAATTAAAATATCAAACCCTAAACCAAAACAGTAAAAACACAACTCACATAGATCCATGATATGGTTTCTGCAAATCGCACAGTTATCAACAACAATATCTGCAAAGACCAGACCAATTGAATGAATTAGTTATAGGGTTAATTAATTATTTATTTAGTTAATTAATAATAATTAGTTAGGCAAAGTACCCCAAGCCCAGAGAGAGACGGCGTTCCACTTTTTGATCTCGAAACGCTTTGGTTTCTTAGAGGAAGAAGGACCAGCAGTGCCTGACGTCTCGCCTACTGGAACCAGGGTTACCTCCGAGTCCAAAGTTGACATTCTCTCTCCCGCTGCTCGTTTTATTCTGGTGATTTAGAGTCAACAGATTATAAAAGAATGAGAAAAGAGAGAGAGATGCAAAACCAAAAGTTATAATACTCTAGATCGAAGAAACCCGGGGTTATTCGCATTAACAGAATATACATTGCGTGTGGCTTTTTAATTATAATGTTTTTGTTTTTTTTATTGTTCATGCTTTATGGTGGATTGTTATAGTAAAAATTTTTAAAATTTTTAATTTGATTCTAGATTGTTTTTTTATAATTAAGTTTAAATTAGAGTTATGTTTTTTTTTAGAATTGAATTGAATAAAAAAAAGGTTTACGTGGTGGCCATTTTATCCCTTATCTTTTAAAACTTTTAGATAATTGATTCTTATAATTTTTAAACATTACATTTTGATATCATATTTTATTTTATTTTTTTAGTAGAGGAGAGAGAGAGATCGCTAGATTCTGACTTGGAGAGAGAAAATTATTATTGACGACGATTTCAACCACTAAAACAGTTGATCTTTGTGTCAAAAATGATAAGAAGAGTTAAAATTAAATGTTTTCTTACCTTGAAAACCCCTAAAGTAATATATTTGAGCTCTGGAATATTTTTTGTTTTGGATTGATTATGAGTTTTGGGGCAATTTGTTTTATGTTTTTGAGGTTATTGATTGGTTAAACAAGATTCTAAGAGTATTTTCTAGGCATTTTGAGTAAAAAATTGATTGAAAATAAGTTTTTGAGTTTAAAAAACATGGGTCTCGTTTTTCAACCATAATGACCGAATTTAGGGCAATTATAGATGATGTTTTGTCTATTTTTTTAGTAAAGAAAGGGGTGCACGACCTTCAGGGGAAAAAAGCCCCCCGCGTTGGCCTTCTTATTATGGGCTAAGCTAGGCTTATCAGGGCCACGACGTCTGACATCATTCTTTTTTTTATTTTATTTTTTTTAATTACTAATTTTTTTATATGTATTTTTAAAAAATAATTTTTGAGTTTATTTTTTATTAATAACCTTCACTGTGAATTTTGTTTTTGCATATCTAGCCTTTTTAAAAATAACGATTATTTTTTAATTATATTGAGTGTGTTTAATTTTTTATGAGGTTTACATGATTCTTCTATAATTTTTTTTATATATTTTATATAGAATAAACTTATTTTTAAAAATAAAAAACATCTATTTTCTTACAACATTTTTAATATGTTCAGCCCTTCATAAAATGTTTTTCCTTTTATTTTATTCAATAAATTTTATATATGTATCGATTTATATTACATATTGATTTTTATAAATATATTCATTAAACACAACCAGCTAAATTTCTCATATTGCGATATTTAATATCTTAATTTACATTTACCACTCAATTTTTCCAATTACATCTTTATTTATTGTTGATGGCTTTTTTAATTTATTTACAAAATAGTTTGTAGTTTATGTAATTAGATACAATTATAAGTTTTTTTTATTTACATTTAAGACTTTTTTATGTAAAAAAAACACCTTCAGAAATTCTACATGTTCAATTTTTTCATCATGTATTGGTATTTTCAATTTGATTCTTATTCTTTTCATTTCTTAATTTTTTTTCTTGACTCTTTTATAAAAGTTTTATTGTTTTTAATTCTACCCTTCAATCCAAGTTGATTGATGCAACCATATTATTTGATAGTTTCACCCACATCTACCTAATGTTTTGTCCATGTTTTATATATAAAATGTTTTGATATTCTTTGTTTTATGTTTTGAAGGTACTTTTGGATAAAAGATGCAAAAAAGAGTAAATTGGAGATAATTTGCAGATTTGACGTTCAGTCGATGTTTTGTGCAGAGCGTGAGTTCTAGAGATCAAAATGAAGTGATTCCAGTGGAACTAAAAAGCTAACATCCATACCTTTCTGGAAGTGTAATGCAAGAAAAATAAAAAGAGAAAGATTATGGAAATCACATCCTACAAAGTCAAATCTCGCATTCTGCCAGTGTTGACATTTGGCCATTAAAAATTTAATATCTGGAGCTACAGAAGTCCAATTGATGCAAACTCAATTTTCTTGGATGCCTAATTCAAAGACCTATCCACGCTCCACATTTCAGCAAAAAACAATGTCATATGAGGGAGATATGATTTTTCAAAGAGGACAACTGAATTCTGCCAGCAAACAGGTTTCGTGAAGAAACAAGTCCAAATTACATTCCGAAGCATCTAAACCGACATCCAAGTTTTTATATC
>Ga0307515_10012582_pt1 | contig 15905 bp, 3 predicted proteins | sample 17_EM_MG_FD_194513 | JGI IMG/M metagenome (GOLD analysis project Ga0307515, IMG submission 194513) | Populus trichocarpa ectomycorrhiza microbial communities from riparian zone in the Pacific Northwest, United States - 17_EM | ecosystem: Host-associated > Plants > Roots > Unclassified | place... | reverse complement strand
GAAGGTGAGTATATTAATGGGAAAAAAAAACCTTAAAATATAAATTATTAAAAAATAAATACCCTTTAATTGGATACAATAGGCGCCACATTGTTGTGTTATGCTTCAAGAATAAAAATCATAAAAGCTGTTAATTGCGATGGGACCCGACTAGCTAGGATGGAGACCCTAGCTAGGCATCATTAATTAACAACTTTATTAATCCCACCACATAAGAAATGACCACAATTCTTCTAACCTTGTGGCTAAGTTCTATTCTGGTTCTGGGGTTCAATGTGCATTGCATTTATGCACCTAGAATAGGGCATGTCACTTTCATTTAAATATTTGTAATCTCTAAAAAAGAAAAAAATGGAGAGAGAAAAAAATTAATGAAATGCCTAGGCGTTAATAAATTAATAATATGCGAGGGAACGACAAACAATGTCAAATTCCATCAATCTCGATGGAGTTTTGACATGCCATTTTGAGGGCCAATACGTGTAGAAACAAGAACAGGAACCGAATATCTTTCATGGCTTGGGGTTGGATTACAATCTTTCGGCTTACTAACCATTTAAACAACATAATTATCAACCAAATATTTTCTATCAACAATGTTCGATGATAATAATTGTAGAATATTTTTATAGATAGAATATTTTTGGTGGTGTTAGGTACCAAATTAGGAGGTGCTGGATGCATTTAACTTTCTTTTTATTCGGTGAGATTCAACGAATATATAATATGAAAATTGAAAGGGATTTTCTTAAGGTGAAAAGGATTAAACAGGCTTGTTAATTTGTAGAGTAAAAAGTTTTACTCTGCAAACTCATCAATACTGCTACATTCCTAATTTTATAGATTATAATATCTCAGTTATCATTCTAGTTTTCAAAAAGTTTTGTTATTAATCATAACCATTAACTAGTTTTCAAAAAGATGGCTTCTTGATTTAGTTTTTTTTTTTTTTATGGAATATCATAACATTTTCCGAGGACCTGAGAGGGAAAATATGAAAAATTGAGAAAAAAAATGCAAGTACAAAAAAATTGAGCTTTTCAGCAAACGGAAAATTGAAGCCTTTCAAGGATAATGGGGTAACATTGAGAAATTAAAAAAAAAAAATGGGGATATAAGTGAAACAGTATGAATCCACAGGGGCTCATAAAAAAGATGTAGAATCCAACTTTTTTTTCACAAGCTTTACCTCAATACAGATTTAATCGAAACAATATTACGAAAAACAAAATTCATTATTAAAAAATGACAAAACGGCGTAGCTAGTGCATATTAATATGTTAACATCAGCGAGCCATCCCCAATAAAGCTTGGAATCTTCGCTGCTTTATATGAAATATTCCAAAGTTTTGAGAATTGCGTGCACTTCTGGACTTTTGGAGCAGCTGCTTGATCACAATGGCTAGAATGATAAGCCAAGCTCTCGGTGGTTTTTATCCGAGAAAGAATGTTCCAAAATACCACGATAAATCTCCGAATTCGGTATGCTATTTGGAGCATCAAAGACTCATGACAATTGTTTAGAAAACAGGGAAAATATATTCCACGATTTCATTTCAAGAATTTGAGGCAAATTCTATCGAAACTCGATCGTATTTCAAGCCCAAAAGTGTTGAAACATCTTGTTCAGTGTTATTCCACGCCGTTTCAGTGCTTTTGAAAATACTTAAAAACCAATTTTAACTTCTTTTTTTTTAATTCAAGATAACGGTATTTTTAAATTACTTTTTATAAGTTAATTAAAACCAAATCCCTTCCTAAATGGTCTTAAAGACTCATTCTCACATTGATCTAATGCATTAAAAAACTTATATAAATTATTCTAATTAGCAATGATTTTAGTATTTGAATTCAAGAAATTAAAAAGAAGTGAGTAAACTTTCTTAATCATCAAGTTAATTTTTTATAGTTAAAAAACCATTTTTGTTGGAAATGTATTTTTTGTGTGTGTGAAAATTGCACGTGTAAAGTTTTTAGAATTAAGTTTTATTTATAGGTAAAATTATGTTAAATAATTGGATGCAGGTCAAATACCTAAATAATACCGGAATCTAGTATCCAAACAATACTAAAAATGCATGATTCTTACCACTCGTAGGTCTGAAATATGTATAAAATTATTTTTTAAAGTATTTTTTATTTAAAAATATATTAAAATAATATATTTTTTTAAAATTTATTTTTAATATAAATTAAAAGCATAAAAAATTTAATTTAAAAAAAATAAAATTTTTGACCACAAAAGTTTCTGCTCAGCATGGGAGGCTCGACCTACTACCTAACCTAACTAGAACTAGATTGCTAACCTCTTTGCAGCCCGCAGCATGATTAATCTCGCACGCAACAAAGTGTTAAATCTTAAATAATTGGGTGCGATTAGACAAATCTGCTCTGCTTTTGTCTACCTGCTAATTTGATGCTTTTTTATATGTTTTCTACTACTGTGCTTGTCTACCTGCTAATTTATTAGACAAATCCTGACTGTGGCCTCGGCAGGATTTTCTTGGCTGATCATATGCATCCCGTCTACTTGCCCTCTATAACCTCTTGTTTTTCCCTATTGATGCCTTGGTTTAATTTCTTTCAACACTTTGCATAAAACATCGTACATTAGGCGAAGAAATTAAGAAGATCTGTTTCCTTTCTTGACTCTCTGGGTTTAAAATTTCGAAGTCAAAATTCAAGAATTATATATATATCAGTTCATTCATTATGATTCAAGAGAATTTTACTGTGGAAACCCAGTTCGGTTGTTTTCTCTTTTGATTTATTCCCACTATATTTGTAAGCATGTGTTGAAGGGTGGAAGTTGCTCCCGTGAGTTTTGCGACACAGGGGCTGAAATCAGTTTATAGACATCGCAAGATGCTCCCATATGGCCCAGGAATGGTAAGGCCTCAATTAGCCTGTGATGGAGCCCAATAAATTGTCGGTCCATTATGATCATCTTCTGTTTTTTGGATTTCATTAGCTCATTTTTATATTAAATACCTTTTAAATTATTCACATTCAGATTTATGTATGTATTTAGAATTTTTTTTCTCACAACCTCTTTCTGAAATTAAAACTTGAGGACATTATATGGGAAACATATTCACTTATTCTAAATCAACACCTTGAAATTTATTGAATCAACTGAAGTTTTTTTTTTTTTTTTGAAAAAAGGAAAAAGAAATAAGGAACACAGAAGCTGCATTGATAATTTTTTGAATATTCAATATTAACGTATCAATTCAATGAAAATTGCAAATGAAAATAAAAATATATTAAAATAATATTTTATTATATCTATTAATTTCAACATTATCACACTAAACACTATTGAAAAACACCTAGAAAATATATAAATTTAATAATTTTTTAAAAATAACAATTTAATAATACACCCAACCGCCTTTTGCTTTTACGACACATTAGAGTGGAGGATCATCCAAGAAGCGGGAACGAGACTGGTAAAAATAAAATGGTTGTATCAGGTTGAAGAGACATGGCCCAATACATTCGTGTGAAATAAGGCCTCAGTTAGCGAATGAAGAAGCCCATTAAAGTAATTTACTTTTCACATTTGATCGAGCCGGGCCCTTTTGCTTTCAAGATTTGTCCAATTAACCCTTATAAATCAACTTAAATGCGATTTAATCCAACCCTTATACTAGCATAATAGCCAGATGGATTTCAATTATTTTCGAAGATATTGGAGTTAGAACTTAGAACCCGAAATCCCATTTGATTTGAAATGAAGGAGTTTAATTGAAGTATTGAACCAAATATAAAGTGTGAAGAGGGTCTAAGTTAAGCAAAGGTGAAAAGTGAAGGGACTAACTAGTGACAGGTAGCCGCTGTTGGCGACATCATTACGGAAGCGCTGAAGAACCTTGGAAGCCCTTCACTGTCTGTCTGTGTGTCTCTCTTCTTCCACTTCTAGTCCCCAAAAACAGTCAGTAGCTGTGGAGAAGAAAATGGCATCGTCGTCATCAACGGAAGCGGAAACAACGACAGAGAGAAGAGGAATACCAGGAGCTCAATTCGTAGAGGATGTTGAAACCTATCTCACTCAATCTGGTCTTGATGTTAACTCTTCCCTTTCTTTTCTGCAAGAAAGGTACTCTTTTATCAGTGTATCATGATTTTAATGGATTTATGATATTAAATATTTCATCTTTTTGGTGATTGGTATTGTGGGTTTTGCTTGTTTTGTAGACTACAGCAATATAAGCTGGTGGAGATGAAACTTCTTGCCCAACAAAGAGATCTTCAGGTACTTCTTTGTATTCTTTGATTTGAATTGAATTCGAGCTATAGAAAACTAGAGTTTAATTTATAGGGGAATTATGCCTTATTTTTTCACGGACACTTTATGGGCATTGATGTCAAGTGTTTGACTCTTCAAATCTTTACATTATGGAAATTAGTAGAATTTGATTGTAACCGGCTAGAATGGCTCTTATAGTTCAAGAATTCTTAATAGGTTGAATTTGTAGGAAAGTTTTTTTAGCTTGAGTTCCCATGAAGCTGGACATGGCAGGACTGGATTGCTACATTTTAGTATTTGGCTCTGGCTCCTATGCTTTTGGCTGGAGATAATCAAGTCCAAAACTATTATCCAAGTTGTAGCATTTTGAGTATTTGTGCACTCCTTAGCTATTGATTATCCAGCTGAATGTTGAATATCATAATTTTAAGCTATAAGCTATAATAATTCCTGAGTGATGCTATTGGTTTTGAAACTCTTTCTTTTCCGGGGTAAATTTTTATGAGCAGAACTTAACTTGGTTAAATTGGATCACTATGCTGAATCAAAATTGAGTTTTGATGCGACTTCACTGGTTTAATTTCCTTGGTTTGCAATAACTGTGAGTAACATCCAGTACTTGTTTTGTTGTCAGGCAAAGATTCCCGATATAGAGAAGTGCTTAGATGTGGTTGCCATTTTACAGGCTAAGAAGGGTACCGGTGAGGTTCGTTTTGTGTGCTGATCATTTTCTAGTATGTATTGTAGCTTGCTTGCAAATATGCTCTTAACTGAGTTATGTTATGAGTTTGGGCTTAGCAGACCTCATGAATGACAACTTTTTTGTTTTGTTTTATGGATAATCATCCTGCTCTAGCACATGTTATTTTATAGGGTTATTGCAAAATCATCATTGTATGGTTGAATAAGGTTGTGAAGAAGCATAAATCTCGCAGTAAATTGACATGCAGTTTGTATTACCAGGGGAATCCTTGTAACTCCTGCACCCCCTCCCTCCTCTGCCTCCTCCTTGATGGCTTGATGAACTCATAGCTGTTCGTAGTTTTAAATAAAGTCGTAAACAAGAGGTTGAAGTGTGTCATTTACTGCTTACCATTGCATGTTGAAAGTAACTATGAGAAACAGGACCATCATAAGAAGGCGAAGTCAGATGTGGTGGTTTAATTCTTTGTACTAGTTACAAGTCACTCAAACATGCATCTATGTTTATCTCATTTCTTGGTATTTGCATCTTGTCTTTCTGGTAAATGATGGTATTGTGGAACTCCTAGATGTTTTCAGTTCTTCATGCCCTTCTTAAGTGATGAAAATGAACAAATGCAACTATCATGTAAATCATCTGCTGAAGGGCTGGCCTCTACTTTAGGACAAGCATGCTGGAGTCGCCCTCTCATTTGCATCAAATAAGCGAGCTTCACGTGTGTTGAAGGCTTGCTATAATAGAAAGGCTTCCTCTTTTCTGATATTATCTTTCACATCACCATCATTGTTTCTTGTAATTGCAAAGATTCTACCCTAGAGTTCGTGTCAAGCAATACTACCCTTAGCTGACTTAGTCTTGGCCCAGGTGTTCCTTATTCAATCATTGTGGTCATTTCAGCTCTGTAGTCAATCCATCAGCCTGGGGAATTATGTAGGACCTCCGATCCCGGGTCCTTATGAAGTTCAAACCTAGACCGTGGAAAGCCCTGGGCCAAGAGTAAGGCAATAGGTTTCAAAATTATTTAATTTGTATATTAGATGCTGCACCATAAGTGTATGTTGACAGTGATTCATCTAAAACGGTCTTACACTGTTTGAGTTGCATGCATGTTCATACTTGCAGAAGCTTTGTTCCCTAGTTGAGTTGCTCTCGGGAGTTCATTCACTAAATTTACAATCTTGACCTGGTCTTAAATTATCCTTCTCTGTTTAGCATATCCAAACTAGAGTCATATTTGAAGACTACCTTCATGAATACCATATATTTTATGATGGTTTCTTCAGTCTTCCTGGATTAGATATGTGGCAATCCTGGCATTATTTACTCTATAGCATCCAAGCTCCTGTTCAGTAGACTAGAATCTTCTTCTTCAATAATATTCCTACCTATGTGCACTTTACTTCTATCCGTTGAGGAATTTCCAGTGGTACATTGGATGGTCTTTGCCAATTACATTCCCCTGTTTTTTAAGAACCAACACTTGCAAGCTCATGTGTAATGTGATTTAGAAAGGATTGTGAGCTACTTTTTAGTATTTATCAATAGAGTTACTGAGAACCACCTGTTGTATTTTGATTGGCATTCTCCTGCTTTTTGGAGACATACAGTATTGCTACTGCCTTTGGAAATGTTACTGTTCTTTCAAAGGTGGAACTTTGGATGACTGTGACCTTGTATTGATAGAATTAGAAACACACACACACACACACACACACACACACACACACACACTATACATGAAAGAAAGTGTTGACATTATCAGCTAGTATCTGAAACATGTGCCATCAACAGGATTTGAAACACATTTTTAATATATTCTGATCACATCATATCTTCTAACAGGTTACTATTGCTCATTTTTACTCATTTAGAGTTTATGCTAATGAGTGTTTCATTGGCTTTGTATTTTGGATGCAGCCTCTTATCGCTGATTTTGAAGTTTCTGAAGGCATATATTCTCAGGCTCGCATTGAGGATGCTGGCTCAGTCTGTTTATGGCTGGGAGCAAATGTCATGTTAGAGTATTCATGTGAAGAGGTTTGCACTTGTTCTTTTAGGTGCTTTAGAAGCTTCTTTTTTATTCCTTTTCTTTTAAATTTTCATTAAGTTTGGATGCAAGTGTAAGATCCCGGAGAACTTTATGGTGTAGGCCACTGCTCTTCTACAAAAGAATTTGGATAACGCTAAAGCTAGTTTAGAAGTTCTAGTTGCCGATCTACAATTCTTGAGGGATCAAGTCACAATAACACAGGTATTACTAATGTAAATATAGACTTCTTTGTCTTTCTTCCTGGAGTGGTGATTAATGACTAGAAGTTAACCAATGCCATGCATTTTACATGATTGGCATAACAACAAATAAATGTGAAGGGATTGAGTTCACTGACATGCAAAAGGCTTCAGAAGTTTGACTTGTGTGAATTGTTAGTGGTTCTTGACTGTATAATCTACAATTTGACAGGTTACTATTGCTCGTGTGTATAATTGGGATGTTCACCAGAAGCGCAGAATGCGAGAAGCTGTTACTGCTGAGAAAGACTCATGAAACAGGAGTTCCACTACAGCCAGGTTTCAGAGGGAGCAAAGCATGCTTATCTGCTAGGATTATGGTATTAATCTCTCGTTTCTTATTTTGGTGAAGGTATTTTCTCTGCATATCTGTTGATGTTTTCTGCATATCTACACTTCTTTTTTGGATTCTGGTTCCCTGTAGTTCATGCAGAAACTTGTTATATTATTTGGATCATTTTTCTTACATGATAGAACTTCTTGGCTTGAGCTGTAACCATCTATATTAACTGAAAGCCCATTGGCTGTTGACTGTTTTGTAAGCTTTTGGTTTCAAAAAGATGCATCTACTTAAGTTTCATATCTCTATTGCTAAATAGTTAGACATCTGGTTTAAAATTTGAAATGTTGGTCCTTGGTGGAAATAGGGGGGGACCGCATGAAAGTTAAATGTGAAAGAGATGTGTTGGCAAAAAGTGTGCCAAATGAAGGGACAAGGGGTTTAGATCACTCGGTCTTAATAATGTCAGCATCTTTCCTCAACAGGGTTGTAGATCTGGATGTTTTCACTTATATAATTGAAAATTTTAGTAAAAAATGACATGATGGTAGCCTTGATATTTGATCAATCCATATGGTGGAAGATTCTGCAGTTTGAAGACATCTCTGGTTGTGTCCATGGAAGAAGGAAAATTGTTAAGCAGTCAGTACTTCAGAGTCTTAAATAATTACTTGGTTCTTGTTCTATGGACCTTTTGTCCACGATCGAGGCTGGTGGGATCACACTTGTGGTTCATGTTCGACACATTTCTTAATTGCTTCACATGAATTTGAAACTTGTAATGTTAGTCTGGCAGTCTGGCAGCCTTGCTACTGATAACAGCAAACACTTTCACATATGAACCTCAACTTGTCGGTGACGGCCTCTAGTTCAACGCAGAGACCAGTTCACATGTGTCTATGAGGGAGTTTAGTTGTCTTTTTTTTTCCCCTTCAGACCAACAACATTTGGGTTCAGGCATGACATAGAAATTAAGGATTATTCAGGTGTATTTTACGATGTCTTTTTTGGTAGTGGTTTTCACGCTTTGAATTTATGATCACTTTTTGTGATCAAGGTTTGTGCTCTATGTAAATGTTTTACAGAGTCTCCTTGGACCAGCAGCCAACTACCCCAATCACACTTTATGACGTCGGAAATTCCAGCTCATCAGCCCATAAAATGACGGATGTGGGTCTTTCTACCTTCCATAATCACACTTTATGTGTCGGTTCAACCAAGCATCATTTAAATGTCGGCATATCCCTGTCTAAAATGTCGGTTTGCAAAGAGGCAGCAAACTTTCGGTTTGGGTTCCTCTAATATCACCCAACTTTCCTGTCACATGCATGACCATTTTCCCTCCATTGCTGGCAACGCCACTGGAGGACAGACACTTTCCTGCATTTCACTTGTATACGTATAGGAGGTTTATGCTTATTGGATCACAAGACCTCCGGCCTAATCGATGGTAAGTCACCGAAATTGAAAAGCGAAAAGAAAGAAAGACTAGGAACATTCAGATGTAAAGATCCCTTCGACATTGAGATAATGAGGGAGAAAGGACACAAACCTTTCGTGTTCTATGCAATATTTGCATGGAACTTTTCAATGCAAGTACCTAATCTTTCAAGGCATATGGTTTTTGTCACACTGTCATGAATACTTAAAGAGGGAAAAAAATAGAGTTGATATCCGGTAATTAAAAAATACTAGAGATCTTAAAATAAATATTGGTATAAAAAATTCAGGTGTTAGGTGTTGAGTTATTGTACCGTATCTTTTTAAATAAAGGTTATTTTTCCATTTGTTTTCTTTTAAATTTATTATAGCATGTTATTAATAATCTAATATTATTTCTAAGTTTATTCATGATTTATTTAAATTATATTTTTTAAATGATGTTTGGTCCCTAGGAATTTAAGACTTGTTGATAAGTTTGACGTTAATCACTAAAAGTAGAAGATTTTGTTGATTTTTACTTTTTAACAAAAAAATTAAAAATAATTGATGTTAACTTCTAAAAGTAGGAGATTTTGTTTTATTTTGGATGAATATTTTTAACGTTAATCCCTAAAAATAGAATATTTCATCGATTTTTATTTGGACAAATCTTTTTGTATTAATCTCTAAAAATAAATGATTTTATAAATTTAGAAATATTTAGATATTAATCTCTAAAAATAAAAGATTTCATGAAAAGAACCCTAAATTACCATATTTATGGTATGTCTCAAAAATCAAAAGACAAACATGAAACTAGTTAAAACATGAAATGAAAACCCTAAGGGTTGATTTTTTTAGGATTCAAAGACGTTCATACACCAAATTATGGCACACAACTTTTCATACTCAAACATTGTTCAAAAAACGATACTCTCCCTAAAGCATTTTCTCATGGATTTGACAACCATAGCAACAAAATTTCATATTTAAAAGGTATCAACTTCCAACATTGAAAATCCAAAAGTTATTTATATGTAATAAACAAGCCAATTAAGGAAATTGATTTCCTTAACATAAACCCTACTACACCTTACTTGTTGAGTTTTGCAGCCAAAAAGTAAGAAGGGACCCTCATTATTGACTTTTAATGACAAGCTTGACTCATATTTAACAGGCAAACCAAATAACAAAAACCCTAACTATCTTCTTCTTCTTCTTTTTTTATGGATTTTCATAACAAAAGTAGCTGAAAACCCTTTATGTCTTGTGATTGTTAATTCCCAACATTAGAAATCCAGATTTCCTTCTCCCATATTAGCATATAAATATGAACCAACAATAACAAATTCATAACCATCGATCCATCATACTTCAAACAAGGTCCATTTGGTAAGTCTTGCCCTAGGAGGTGAGTTCATGGTATGCATTTTATACACTCTATTGTGCATAAACCAAAGTTATCTTGCCATACAACTTAAAAACAATCAAATGAAGTGGCCTGACATGACCTCCAATTGGCTGTCAAGATGAAATTTTAAAGAGAAATCCAGCAAACGTCCATGCTAATACCCAGATGAGTTGACCTTGAAATTTATAAAGGGGCCCATAGTTTAAGTTTAAATGAAGTGAGAATCCAGTTGCATGTAAACATATATGGTTTGACAATCTTCAAACGTCATCTTTAGGGGGTCTATTATCTTCCTCTTCTCATGCTGACATTCTGTTCTGTTCATTTTTGTAAAAAATAAAAATTATCATACACGAGACTGATGCCCGCTAATATACCTGTATCAAATTAAAAATTAAGCTAGATGCTGCTTCTTTCTAATCTTAATATTCAGATTTCACTTCCAGAAAATCTGCATGAGTCACGGGTCAGATTTAATCAAAATAAACAATATTTAGCCAATTTTACTGAAATTATATACTAATCAACTTGCACAGCACATGGACATCATTCTCCGGTGTCTGCAGTGCATCATGCTTATTAATTAATGGGTTTTATTACTTGTCAAAATCAATCTCAACTCAGCATACCCCAAGTTAAACAGTGTGCCTAAACGTTATGGATCAGGAAAAACTAAGGCAAGAGATGTAATTACTGAGACAACAGAAATTGCTAAAGCTTATTAGTAACAAACTAAAAACACTTTTATGAGAGGAGGTTGTTTGCACAGAACTAATCATGCAATTAATTTTTTGTGCTTACAAAATTCATGTATAGTAGATTAGAAAACAATTATATGTCTACGCGTTTCAAGTGTTTTTAAATTCTTTTAATGTAAAGATATTAAAAATAAATTTTAAAAAAATAAAATAAAAGGTATCAAACGGGCAAGTGGGAAGAAAACACGTCCACTTTCTGCCTTGATAAACCTTGAGGCTCAAGGGGGAGGACATACACATTGCAGGGAATCATGGGCTTCGAAAAAGAGAGAGAGAGAGAGAGGAGGGGAAGGAAGAATCACATAAAAACATATGGAGACGTGCACGCAAAACGAGACTGATTTGTCCTTACTGGGTTGTATTTAAAGCCACTTTGTCATCTAGTTTCTTTACGCGTTTAGCGGTTGCCAATAATAATAATAAGAAGAACTAAAAATGTTGACTTTGACTTATCATCGTCATGTGAGGCCAACATGTAAACGAGTTAAAATTCAGTCTCTTGGATCTAAAGAAAAAGGAAATAATTAAATTGGGTGTCAATAATATTGATAAAATACTTTTTATCAATATCGAAAAAAGAAAAAGGAAATTATAGTAACTTGCAATTGCCGCAATCATCGCTAGGTGTTTTCATTTGATCACACTTGTTCTAGAATGAAAGGAATGGGTCAACTGGTTGGGTTAATTTGGAAGAATTATATATATATATATATATATATATATATTGAGTTTGCGTAATTTAGCTTGTTGGTCATTCTACGGTATATTGGTCCAATACACTGCTTCTGGATGATTGGGATGTAAATATTGGTCCTTTCCGTCGAAGTTGTTTTCTTTTTCCCTCTTCGTTTTTTTATGTCAATATTGGATCCATTTATATATGGATCAGATTAATTTCTTAGATATATAATTACAGAAAAATAATAATCAAGAAATGAGGTGGGAAGGGAATATTAAAGTCTAGTCTACATATGGCTAATCAGTTATGCTATTTATGCTTCTTTGTAAATGTGTCGAAGCAAGGAGAGTAGAGTTTGGTAAAGCAAATTTGGACAGAATTTATTATTGAAAGAAAACTTACCAAGTGTTTCAAGTATATATATCAGCAAACAAGTTTTTGGTACGTAGATTTAATTACATTAATTTCCAACTAAATTGCCAACCTAAGTAATTGACCAGGTCTAAACTCCAAAAGCTAGTGCAATTGCATTGGGTTGACTATCAAGACTACAGTCAGTCTAGGGAGAGGAGGGGGTGGGGGCACAGAGAGACGACTGATAAGATAATATTAACCTTGTGATCAGTTTAGGATAAGGTCAAGTCTAAAAGCTACATAATGGCATATTCAATAAACAATTTGATCTTAATTTAATCCCATAGACATAGAGAAAAATCTACCAGGATCCTGCTTTAGCTATAAAAATATCGCGGAAAGGAATAAGTGGTTGTTCTCTACTCTCTAGAATCTAACTTTAATATTTCTAATTCAAAATAAGTTAGTACAAGTTTATCAATTTCAGTCTAGTTTACAGCTGCATTAATCGATGATGTCAACCTTAATATTAGACAATTATATATATAATTAGACAATTATATATATAATAATTAGGAGGGAAATAATTAGACAATTATATATATAATGTTTGGCTAAATAATCAGAACCACGAATCTTTAACCATTCGATCCAAAGAAGAATCTTGAACCATATTATAAAGCACCAAAAATAATTAAATTGGTCTGAAATTACATTATGAGAATTATATATAATTGAGTGGTACATGCACCATTAATTTCCACTTGATATATATAATAAAGGTCTTGGATTCGGAATTTGTAAATCTCAAACCCTAAATTAATTAACCAGATGATGAGTACTTAAGGTGTGTAACTTATAGACACAGTTCCTTTGGATCCTCTCTTTAATTATATGTAACTAAAAATGATTAGTTGGCCTTCTAATATGTTAATAAGGAATCAAGTGAAACGGAACCACAAATACAACTGATGGCAAGAAAGAAAGGAAAAAAAACGGGGACGTATACCATATATATATATATAAATGCCATTGCTATTGAAACAAGACACTGACATGCAAATTATAGTTTGAAAATGAAGAGGTCGGTGACAGAATAAGGACCTGCAGATTCTTGAGGCAGTTGGGAGCTACATTCTTAAATATTTGAGAGACAGCCTAAAGAAAACAACTCCCAATATCGAGATAGCCTCTGTTGGCTAATAATTTTTTTTTCTTAAACTTGTGTTTAAAAAAAGAGAGAGAGAATCTCAACCTTTTTTGTTATCATGCGTACCAAAAATATTTAACAATATACAATCACCAATTCAAAAAGCTCTCTACGGTACCAGGGTGCATGATCTTTAGGGAAGATGATGGGGGGAGGATTGCTCAAACATGCATAAAAAATAGAAATGTTTTCACCTTCATTTCGGTCACACGCATATACAAATGAATATATGTTATCTATTCCATGTCTTTGTTGTACGTTTTGCAAGCTTTAGGAATTTCTCTCTCATCACTTTCTGCATTACTTTGCACAATCTCCTTTTCATCTTGGCTAGCAGCATATGTTATCAAGGCATTATACGTAGTAGGTTCGCTTCCCCTACATCCTAGCAAGCTAGTATTGTTAATTTGCAAGCATATATTGAAAGTCTCCTAAAATTTAACAAGGGCATAAAATCTTTATTTATTTATTTGTGATTTCTTCTTTAGAAATTGCTTATTTACTAAGATCACACAAATCAGACAAACTTCTTCGGCATGTGCAATTAATAGTTCATGATCTGTTCATTATGCTGTCCTAATAACAAATTTAGACCCTACAAAGAGAGAATCATGAGTCTATAACGACCATCCTCTTGCATCCTACAAACACGCAATTATAGCCTGAGCTTGGGATACACATACACATCAGCCACATGTTTTCACTTCCAGTTCACTGTGCGTGTCTTTTTTTTCATATTATTTTTAGTTGAACAAACAAATATTCAAACGTTTGACCTTTGGAGCTCTTGACCAGTGTGTCAGATTCCTGAACAAGGACATATCTACCTTTCATGGATTACAGCGTTAGACTTTACGAAACCATGGTCAAATATTAATAATTAACATGACTCGGTATTTGATGATCAAAGGAGCTAAGTTATGTGTGATTTTGTTGCTACTTGGAGTGTGAACAAGATCTCGAAATAGGAAATAAGAACTACTCTTCGTCGAATTGCTGTATGTAGGTTTTTCTCTTTCTTCTTCTGGTGGCACTAAATTAACGTGGCATGAATCAGTAGATTAAGAAGATCCGGCGAAGAAAGGTAGTGTATTTAAGCACAAAAATGCATGGTTCACTAGTCATGAAACATTTGATTGCAAGAGAAGAAAGAAATAAAAGGAGGAAATGCTTTAGAGGGCGTGTATTGGAAGCAAACTTGAAAGAATATACGAAAACCGCGTAAATGCATGTGCTTTGACAGAAACCCTGGTTAAGAAAAGGTGGGCTTGTGATATTTAGATCTCTGACAACGTGAGTTTTTCTGCATCGACTAGAAGAGAATTAAACGTGCATGTCTCCTGGATTGGCTTGCATGTAACACTTCTACCTCTGGAAGATGGGGACCATGGGCCGTGTATCGTGGCAAAATTGATATCACCGAGACGATACAGTAATTTCTTTTATAACTACAACTTTGTTTCCTTTTTTTTTTAAAAAAAAAAAATGAATTTCAATCAACTGTATCCCAACTAACAAAATGTTTTAATTTTGGATTTTCCTTTTGAATGTTTGATGGAATCCAAAAAAAAAAAAAAATTTGGAATTTTTATCCGTAATATATCCAGGTTGTACGTACCTTGAAATGACCTTACAGCTTTTTATGTGAGTCATGACAAGAATCATCACTTAAGTTATAAATAACATAATTGCGCGCATTAGTCGTTTGCTTCATCATTCTATTAACAAATTACATTTAAATTATATAAATATTTAAAAAAAAAATTAATTTTTTTTATTTTTTTTAAATTAATAATTTTTTAGTGTTTTTAGATCATTTTGATATGCTGATGTTAAAAATAATTTTTAAAAATAAAAAATTATTATTTTAATACATTTCCGAATAAAAAATATTTTAAAAAACAACCAAAACTACACTCTTAAACATGCTGTATTCCAACCAGTTTTAATATTAGCGATCCATCATTCATCTATAGAAGTAATAAGGTATGAGAGTTCCAGGTTAGTGCATCTTTTTCTGCTTGTACACTGTTCATTTAAATTTGATTAGTTGAGTTAACTAACTCAATATATATAAATATGCTTACTCTCCCAAGAATTTCTCTGCAAAATCCTAAATAAACACTCACCTTTTTACATTGAATATAGCCTTCAATCAATTTGTTACTTGATTCTCAAGAAAAAAAACTTTATGATCTAATTATATATTAATTAGATTCATAGCTTATTTGTTTTTGTGTTTTAAAAACATTTTTTTAAAAAAATATTTTTATTTATTTTTCTTTTTATTTCTAATTAATATTTTTTATGTTTTTAGATTGTTTTAATGTGCTGATATCAAAAATAAATTTTAAAAAATTACATAATATATTATTTCAATGTATTTTCAAATAAAAAACACTTTAATTAAAAAACAATCAATATTACAATACCAAACATGTATTCATATATATACATCTTCGAATTCCTTAATTGGAAAAATAATACCACTTAATAATTTGTTAATTTTGATCCAAGAAACGAGTGATTATTGAAGCGATTTTTATT
>Ga0307515_10012581_pt1 | contig 15905 bp, 1 predicted proteins | sample 17_EM_MG_FD_194513 | JGI IMG/M metagenome (GOLD analysis project Ga0307515, IMG submission 194513) | Populus trichocarpa ectomycorrhiza microbial communities from riparian zone in the Pacific Northwest, United States - 17_EM | ecosystem: Host-associated > Plants > Roots > Unclassified | place... | reverse complement strand
TATAGGAAGACCCCTATAGACAGCTACAGTAAGCTTAAGACTAGAATAATTAAGAATTAGATTTAATATGGCAAATATAATATTTATAGCCGACCTATAAAGGGTATATAGCCAGCTAGTAAGAATAGGGGAGAAACCGGAGATAATAACAGATTTAGATATAAAAGCGCTAGTAAGAACACAAAATATAGGAATAAAAAGCTCTATATAAAATAAGTAGTAACTAGGGTATAGATATAAGAGACAGAAGTTCTAAACATCCTAAAGAAAGTAGAAATAGAAGAAGTAAGGAATAAAAAAAAGGTAAAGGACCCTTACTGGGGGTCCGCCACCTATCTATTATATAGTATAACTACGGCAATATAAACCACCGTCTTGTAAGGCCTTTACTAGACAGTCTAGACCTAGAGAAATACTATATCCTTACCATATAAGAGCCGTACTATAATACCTACATATAATCAATATACTGCCCCTAAGGATTTTAGCTCCTATACGAACCAAAAGCAGCTATACGCGTGTGCTTTATAATTAATAAGGCTATTAGCCTATCCTTATAGTTATAGTAGGCAGTTAACCTAAATATTGCAGTTATAATAATTTAGATATATAGGGGACCGGTATAAATCTGTTAGGTAAAACCTAAGTAGATAGTTATATAGCCGTAAGGTATGGGCGACCCTGGGGCAACCTAGGGGTGACTTGCCCGTAAGGCACGTGCTCTATACGTGCCTAGGTAAAACCCTTTCTACCTCGTACACAGACTCCTCTTTTTCCCTTAAGGATTCGTCTCTATCTATATAATATACCCATTGTTCTATTATTGGACTCCCTATCTATATCCTTACCTTATATTTAAATCCTTACTAATCCCCTTAGGAGGATAGCTGGTTTAATTTTTCTATAATACCTCTAAAAAGAAAACCGACGCCTGCACCTAATAGTAATATACTAGTAATACAACTGTAGAACGCCTTAGGATCTAGTGTAGATAAAACCGCTAGAAGTATACTAGTAGTATCTAAGCCACTCTCTAAATCCTAAAATAATTAGATATCTATAAACGCTAGAGACTAGTTCGACTTATATACCTAGGCTTAACAGGAGCTTAGTAAGGTTACTAGTATCCTACCTAATACCGCTAATATAAAGGAGCTAGATAAGCTAGCTAAGAAAATAGTTAACTTATGGAGCATTATTAATTCGATAAAGCCCTCCCGTTGCCTCTCTAGTAAAGAGCACGAGTTACGTGGCGAATATATACGCCGATTAAATCTTAACGCCCTAGTTAAGAAGTTACCACCCAATATTAGCGGTACTACTTAATAGCATTTCGACTGGTAGATTACCGCAGTTAAGAACTAATTCGAGGTTAATAACGCTGACTATAACTGTAAGTAACGCACGCGCTAGGCCATTAAAGGTCTTATAAAAAAGAAGACAATTACCTAACTAGTTTATTGCTGGTTAGGTACTAAGGATAAGGGTCCTTTACTATAGGACGAATTTAAGACTATAGTCTAAGACTAGATCAGAAACCCTATAGTAAGACGCTTTAATAACGCTATAATATACTATACGGCTATTATAAAGGAGAACTAGAGGTTTAATGTCTTCCTAGCCCATATATATAGCTTAGAGGACCTCTTCTTATATACCCCTTTTATTAATCCTAAACAATAGGTAGACTTTTAGTTCTTATATCTTCTAGCCTACCTATAAGTAGAGCTCTTCCGCCAGAACTTCGCCTAACGGGTAAGAACTGCTAAAGACCTCTTTAACGAAATCCGCCATATAGAGTAATTGCTTAATACTATAAAGCTCGCGGAAGATCGCGTAAGTAGTAGTGGTAAATTATTGCGTATAAAGCGCGGTTGCAGTATAGGCTTCGTAGACTTAGGCTTAGGAAACAGAACCTAAAAAGGGCAATGCTTTTCTAAGTAAACTCCCGGGGAGACCACCTAAAAGCTAGATAGCTTAAGGGACTCCCTAGACGCCAGTATTACGCAGGCGAGTTAAAGAACCGTAGGTGGCTACTATAAGGAACACTAGAAGTAGGCTAAAGAGAAGTTAGCTTGGGCTTTGGAAAACCTAAAGCCCTAGTAGCGTATCTCTCTTAACTGCAACTAGGGCCTAATATAGAGGGAGAAAAGAAATGCATTGTGGTATACGTCGCGATAGATACACCCTAGGGCGAAGTCCGCCTACGTGCTTTATATAATAATAGGTACTAAATTAACCTTATTAATTAAGATATTGTCTATAGGTTTAACCTGCCTATACGCTACGCGTTACGTTTATATAAACCTATTATATATTTCCTTAATAGCAACCAGATAACAATCTAGGATGCTTATAATCTAACGGTTACCACTAGCGACTCCTAGGGTACCTCTCGTACTATTAGTCCGCAGACCTTTTAGGGCGGCTTATTTAATAGTTATAATATAGTTCTTAAATAGGATTAGCTTACGGAAGCAGATCTATTAATTAGCTTCTATTTTAGACAGTTTATCTAGGGTACTTTAAACCCTAGACGCCTCTAGATAGTTACCCTTAACGCTCTCCTGGCAGATATTAAGGCTGGTAAAATAGTCTATTTGCTATAGCTAGAAGACTCCTTCTTTATACCGGTCGTAAATATAATAGAGGACCTATTATTACTAACAGCGAGTACCCGTGCAGACCCTCTAGATATAGAGATACCGGTTATAAACATAGTAGAGGACCTGCCGTCACTAGCAGTAAGTACCCGTAAAGACCCTCTAATGCCGGCGCAGATTACCTATACGTAAGGGGGAGGTAATTAAAACCCCAAAACTATTAAGTATACTATAGCAGAGCTATATGCACTCTCTATGTGAGTATACCTACGAAACGTATGTCAGCTATACCCTTCTCTTCACTAGCTCCTAAAAGTATACTACTACGTAATAGTTACCTTAACCTCTATAGCCCCTAGCCTACTAGATATATATAAGGAGGAAATTAATATCTTCTTTAATAAGCTAGTAAGTATACTACCATAGAACTCTAAGTACGACTATATAATCGACTTAGAAGAAGGCAAAACGCCACCGTAAATACCCCTCTATAACCTCTTATAGAAAAAGTTGTAGATCTTATAAGAGTACCTAGATAGTGCTTTTAAAAAGGGCTGGATTAGGCCCAGTAAGTCGCCTATTAGAGCGCCTATCCTCTTTATACCGAAAGTAGATAGTATAATATGGCTATATGTTAACTATAGACGCCTAAATAAGATTATAATTAAAAATCGGTACCCCCTACTATTAGTTGGCGAACTCTTTAATAGGCTTAGCTATATAAAGATATTTATAAAGCTAGATCTTCGTAATGCGTACTATAGGATTTATATTAAAAAGGAAGACGAATAAAAGACCGTATTTAAGACACGCTATAGTTACTTTAAGTACCTAGTAATGCCCTTTAGTCTTATTAACGCCCCTATAACTTTCTAGAGCTATATTTATAAAGCTCTAGAAACCCTAGTAGATACTATTTATATAGTTTACCTAGATAATATTCTTATCTACTTAAATAACGAGGATAAGCACGTTAAGCACGTTAAGTAGGTACTATAACAGCTCCGCGCTTAGGGCCTATATGCTAAACTATTAAAATGCATTTTTTATACTAAGAACGTTAAGTTTCTAGGCTTTATTATTACCCCTAGGGGTATTATAATAGACCCTAACCGCGTAAAAGCTATTAAGGAATAGCCTAAGCCTAAGTCCTATAGGGATATCTAGGTCTTCCTTAGCTTTGCTAACTTTTATAAACGATTTATTTAGAACTACTCGGATACCGCATACCCCCTATACATATATCTTGCATAGGTATATCGCAACCCAACATTAGATAGGGAGAAGAAGAAGAAGCGTAAGTTAAAAGGGCCTACTAAATGGTATTAACCCTAGTCCTGGCCCAATAATACATAGTAGGCGTTTTATAAGCTACGCGCTGCGTTTACGTAGGCTCCTCTACTTCGCCACTTTAACCCTAATTTACCCCTAATAGTAATTACTAACGCTTCTAATTATGCCTATAGCGGTATACTTCTACAGCCTTTAGGGTAGGGAAATTAACTCCACTAGCACCCGATCGCTTATTATAGTTAGAAGCTTACTAGCCCAGAAGTATAGTATAATACGTATAATAAAGAACTACTCGCTATAGTATAATACTTTAAGACGTGGCGCTATTACCTTAAATACGCCGCGTATATAACGCGCGTGCTCTATAATTATAATAATCTTAGGTACTTTATAACTACTAAGAGCTTATCTACTTACTAGGCCCGGTACGCCAAGGAACTGGCTAAGTTTAATTTTAAGATTAAATATAAGCTAGGTAAAGCAAATCCCGCTAATATACTATCCTAGCGCCTAGATTATGCTAAAGGCTTTAAAGATAGTAGTAAAAGGATACTCCTTAATGCTATACTGCCTATATTATAGTAAAAGTTATAGGTTATAGGCCTTATGGGCGGCCCTAGTGCTACTATACCAAACTAGCGAGTAGTATGCGTATAGTATGCGAGCGACTCTTGTAAACTTGGCGCCGGCGGACCAGAGCGTCCTGCTATTTTCTTTAAAACTACCTTAACTGGCCTAATAGCGCTTAACCCTAGGAAAGACCCCTTAGCCTAGGCTATAGTCCCCCACGATAACCCGGTAAGTTACCTACGCATTATATATTACTTCGCTAGCACTAACTTTGCGCAAAGTCTCGTACTATAGTAAGAGGTAGTAGTAGCTACCTTAGCCAAAACGGCGTTTATAGAACACCCCCCCGAGTTACTAGTTAATTTTATTTGTAGAGTATAAAAAAGGGACGCCTTTACACGCTCTATATATAATTAGTTAACCTAGGAATAAGTTCCCGCCGGTAATAAGGACTATACCCTTAATAATTAAGGACTTTTAAGGCAAAATAATAAGGTCTAGGTGCTAAATTATATACTACTATAATAGGAGATCCTTAAGCGAAATTATAACGATCCTATAGACGGCCACTATGGTTTTAACCGTACCTTTAAGGTAATTACGCGGAAGTATACTTAGAACGGCCTTACCTAGGACCTTCGCAAATACCTAGATAATTACGATACCTATTAACGCTCCAAATCGCGCCGCTATAAACCTTATAGTGAGCTGCAGCCTCTTTAGGCCCCCACTTAAGCCTAGCGGCATTATTTACTTAACTTTATTACGGATCTCCTAGAGTTTAAGACTTCTAATAGCGTAGAGTATAACTCTGTTCTTATCCTTATAGACCGTTTTATAAAGCTAGTACGCTACTATCTAGTGCGTAAGATAATTAATACTACGCAACTCGCAAAACTCTTATTTAGAGTCTTTATATAAATAGGGCCTCTAGATAATATTGTCTCTAATAGGGGTAGTATATTTACGAGTAAGTACTAGAGCACTATATACTACCATCTCTGCGTTTAACGTAAACTTAGCACTATATTCTACCCGCAGATAGATAGTTAAATAAAGCGTTAGAACTAAGAGCTTAAGGTATACCTATATATATTTACGAACTAGGAACAATCTAATTAGGCCTCCCTACTTAAAGAAGTAGCCTTTATCTATAACTCTAAGGTCCATACCATAATAAAGCGTTCCCCTATTAAGCTCGCCTATGGCTAGCTACTAAACGTCCTAGATAGAGTCCTAGACAGCGTCTAAGACGCCTAGTAAGGTGAGGAGGGGTCCGAGTTAACAAATATCCAACTCGCAGAGACGTACCTATAACGCCTGCGCCTTATATATAAAGCAGCGGCGGCGTTAATAATGCACGCCTAAAAGCTTTAGGCAAAATATTATAATCGTCACCATCTAGCTAAGCATTTCGCCGTTAGTAAACGAGTCCTGCTCTCCTCTAAGAACATCCGCACGAAACGTCCTTATAAAAAGCTTAACTATAAGTTTATAGAATCGTTTTAGATCCTAGAGCGTATAGGGCAGTAAGTATATAAGCTAGAGCTTCTACCTATTATAGCATAGCTCTACCTAGTCTTCTATATCTCCCTACTAGAGCCTTATAGGTTACGCCCTGGGTTTTAACCCCCGGCAGTAAAAGAGCTTAAGGAAGGTAGCTAGGAAGTAGAAGCAATTATCGCCCACTAGGATTGTGCTAGATAACCGCAGTACCTTATTAAATAGCTAGGATGGCTAAATAAGTATAATAAATGGAAATATAAGATAGAACTTAAGAATTGTTAATAACTGCTAGATAAGTACCGTAAGCGGAACACCCTAGCCTTACAGCCGAAGCGTAAGCGAAAAGTAAGCGCCGCTATTAAAATATAACCTATATTAAAGCGGAGTAAAGGATATCCTAAGGGATTAAAGAATAAGTAACAATTGCTATAAGAACTGCGGCGTATATACGGGGTAAAGTTTTAATTCATTAATATTCTACGCCCGTTTATAACCGGGGTCCATTTAACCGGGGTCTACGACCTACTAGTGACCTATTAGTGGTAACCTATACTAACAACTTATACTATTCTATGTATATGCTATATAGATAACGCATAAGGCCAAAGCATAGGTTAGCGGCGGATTTAACGGGTATATAGCCTTGCCGTCCTAAACCTAGCTGTATATAAGTAACCTATAACCTACCCGCGAAGTATATACGGCGCTACGCTGGTATAGCATAAGGCTAAAGTAGGGTTAGCGGTAGGTTTAATAGGTATATAGCCTTATTGTCTATAAATCTGGCTATATATAAATAACCTATAATTAACCCGCGAGGTACTAGCGACCTACCTACGCAAGTAAGCTTTTAGAATATTTCTAGTTTACTAAATTCAGGCGACGGTATTAAGCTCTACTAGCTCTACCTATTAAATAGACTAATTAGGATTTTCTATACCAGGTATATAAAATCGCTACTAGCTCGGTTAAATGCGGGGGAGTCTTGGTAAGGCAAATCTGATTAATTAGACAACTTTAACCGCCGGTTAAAGTTCCTTAACATCTTCGCGCCGCGTATATAAACTACCTATCTCTTTATACGCAAAATCAAGACGCTCTTTCCCCTCTAAATTTTTTCCTTACTAAGGTTTTTTATGGGGTTTTATTAAGGCTTAAGTATATAAAGGATTAGGGACGACCCTTTTTAAAGGGGGGGGCATTATTAGGTAAAACTTAAGTAGATAGTTATATAGCCGTAAGGTATAGGCGACCCTGGGGCAACCTAGGGGTGACTTACCCGTAAGGTACGTGCTCTATACGTGCCTAGGGAAAACCCTTCCTACCTCACACACAGACTCCTTCTTTTCCCTTAAGGATTCGTCTCTGTCTATACAATATACCCATTGTTCTATTATTGGACTCCCTATCCACATCCTTACCTTATAAAATCATTAACGTATATAACCCTAGGGTCGAAGGGGTCCTATAAACAGAGAACATTATATTAGTAATAAGCTTACTAGAAACTAAAGGCATAGAGTCTATCCTACTAGGAGACATAAACCTCTACTATTTGCGGTAGGGGGGTATCTATATTACTGCTAATTAATAGGTAGAGTGCCTACTAAGAGCTATAGACACCTGGGGCCTTAAGTTAGCTACCCCCTTAGGAGCAACTATATGGTAATAAGAAACCTCTAGAAGTATAATTGACCTTATATTTATAGACGAAGGCCTATACTAGAGACTTAAAAGGTACAACCCTAAAAAAAAATAGGTACTTGCCTTAAACTATATCCCTATCTAGATATAGCTAGATTTAAATATTAAGGCGTAACTAAGTAGTAAAAGATACGTAATAAGGAAGCTTAAGATAGACAGTTTCCTTAATATAGTTAAATAACAACTCTAAGACCTAGAAGAAATCCACCCAATTCTAAACAAGCGAGGCTTATTAGCTACCCCTAAGGAAATCAACTAAAGACTAGAAAGGATCTAGGCAGCGATTAAAAATGGGCTAAAAGAGCACTGCCCGGTCTTAAAACTAGGCCCCTATACGCGACACGCATAGTCCATATAATACGCGGTTCTTATTACTAGCTAATAACGAGCAAGAAGGAAATATATAAATAGCTATAACCCTAAAGATAAGAAACAATATAAAGACACGAGAAACTAGTTAAAGAATACCCTAAAGAAAAAAGTAAGGAATAACTAGAGATGGTTTATAAACGAGCATACTTTTAACCCGAGCCTCCCCTATAACAAGGGCCTTTAGGCTATAGCAAAATAGGTAAAGAAAAAGGTAGGGCGCCTAGTAGAAGACTTATACCTACTACCCCTATAAAGAGTAGGGGAAGTATAGGCTACTAATAACAATAATAAGAAGGTAAAGATCCTTATAGAAAGGTTCTTCCCCTAACCGGCTCTAGCAGACCTTAACAACATCACAGGTAAAACACCGGTAACTCGCCTAAGGGTTAACAGCGACATAATAATAGAGGAAATGGCTAGAACTATTAGCCGCCTTTTAAATAATATAGCACTAGGACCAGATAGGATTCTAAATAAGGCCTTAAAAACCTGTAGACCACTTATAGCACCTTAGCTTGCAGATATAGCTAGGGTATACTTTACTATAGGCTACTACCCACAACTTAGAAGATTTATAACGACGGTTATTTTATAGAAAGAAGGTAAAGCAGATTACTTAATCCTAGGAAGCTACCGCCCTATTGCCTTAGAAAATACCCTTAGCAAGATCTTAGAAAAGGTAATAGCGGACTATATAGCAGACACGGCTAAGGAATATAACCTACTACTATAAAGCTAAATAGGGGTAAGAAAGAACCGCTTAACACTATTAGCACTTACGCTACTCGCTGCCACTATTAAATCCGTATGGGCGATGCGAAGGGACTTTATAGTATTAATGCTTAGCCTAGATATTAGCGGCGCCTATAATAATGTACCCCATAAGCGTCTCCTATATATCCTTAGGGTAAAAGGCTTCCTAGAATGGATTATACAATTTATTTAAGGGTTTATAGGTTAGAAAGAAATATTACTAGTCTTTAGTAGATACCAGAGCTCCCCTATTGCAGTTATAACAGGAATACTATAAGGATTACCCCTCTTGCCTATACTCTTCCTTTTCTTTATAAGCAACCTACTTAACTCCTTTAAGAAAGGGGCGACCTAGGGAATAGGCTTCGTTAATAATATAAACCTAATTATATACGGGCCAATAGCCGTAAAGAATTGCAGAACACTAGAGAAAGCTTATAACACCTATATAGAATAGGTAAGACGATATAGAGTCCAATTCTTACTAGAGAAATACCAGCTAATCTACTTTATAAGAAAACGTAACCAATCTGCAGATCTCTAGCATATAATTTATATTTAAGGCTTTAGGGGTTAACCAGTTTAGGGTTTAAGGGTATTAGGAGTATGGGTAGATAGTAAGCTTTAGTAGAGTATATATGCGGCGTAAGTGGCCTATAAGGGCTAAGTATAGTACATTATATTATCTAGGATCGTCAATTCTATATAGGGTCCATGCTTTTAGAGGTCACGCCTACTATATATAGCAGTTATCTAGCTAACTATAACGTATAGGTCTAGTATTTGGGCCATTAGAGAATCTAAGAAAGGCCCCCCTAAATCGCTCCTTAAACCACTCTAAAAGGTCTAAATAGCCTACCTCTAGAGTATAATAGGCGGATATAAGCAAACGGCCACAGCACTGCTTAAAAAGGAAGCCAATATTCCCCCCCTATAACTATATATTAAAGCCGCTGTAATATAAAGGGCGTAAAATAAACATAACTCTAATGTTATAAAGTATATTAAGACACGCCTAAATAAACTATAGAGGGACTTTAAGGCGCCCTATAGGAGAACAAACTAATAACCCTAAAGTAGGGAAGATATATTAGAGAAACAGGTAAAGAAAGTAGAAGAAGAATAGTGCTGCTTTAGGGCCTAGGCCTATATAGAGGAGAAAGGAAGACGCGTAAAAGGCCAGTAAAGATAATAGTAAGAGAGAGAAAGGAGCTAAAGTAGAGTACGAAAGAACGCTAGGAAACTATTTACTGTAATATAATACTGGCTGGACTAATGCTGGAGAAGCGTATAGGAGTTAAAGGTATAGAGGCTAACTAAGGCAAGAGGAACCTAAGCTATAGCATGGTTAACACTATAGGGGGTAAACACTCTAGGGCTCTAAGAAGGCCTAATAAAGGTAGAAAATATAATAGCAACACTCTTAAGAACAGGAATAATAGGACTAAAAGACTGGCTCTATTAGGTGGGTGTCCTAGTAGGTAACCTAAGATATAAATGTAGCTAGCTAAGACAGACACTAAAATACATAATACTATTATGCCCCTTACGCACTAACCAAGAAGCAATGCTCTTAGTAGCTGGCATAGAGAACTATAATATACTACTCTTAATATAAAAAGGCCTTAAGGCGGTTACCTAGTGGCTTATTAGCTAAAATGTACTAAACTAGTTCTGGGTTGTAAAGGAAATAGTAATAGAGGGCGGGGGGGGCGAGCAACGGGCGCCCCCTGATAACTCTATAGTGGTAGAGTAAAGTTTACGATACTAGCGCGTCCGTAGGCTTATTACGGCAGTAGTGGTTCCTAAGGAGGTTAAAAAGTAAGGTAGTAGAGCACTATAGGTGACTTATAGGCGCCTTATAGGCGAGTCCTAAAAGGCGGGAAGATAGATTACGGGGTTTTCTTAAATAGAGTTTTCTCCCTATATATATATAAGGAGTAGTCCGCATGGGCCCAATAGGGATCCGAATCGGACGTTAAGTAATGAATAATAATAATATAAACTACGCAAAAACTTAACGCTTAAATTTAAAGAAACTTAATAAGCCTATTTATACTAATTTAATAGCACAAGTGAGTTAGATCTAGGGGCACGAAATATATATAGTATTATATGCTCGTTTAGATAATAATAACTATTAATTATATAAAGCAGACTATATAGTCTATATACTAATACGCCTCCCCCTAATTAGTTAGTGCTTTATAAGTGCACTAAACGCGTAAGCGAGTAGTTAATACACTAACGCGTAAACGCGTAGCTGCTGTACTAAACGCGTAGGCACGCGGCTGGTATAATAGGTGCTATAATTAAACACTAGCGGTACTTAAAAGATAAAACTATAAAATATAAAGGAAAATATATAGGAAATCCCTTAAGGTGCCTTCTAGGCTGCCTTTTAAACGGTACCCTAAGCTAGTTATAAGTTAGATCTTAAGGGCCGCTAAGGCGCTAGTGCTAAGTAAGCTAATGGCGATTTTCTATCCCGGGGATAGAAAATCGTAATTAGTTAATTTAACTACCCTATAAAATTTGGCAGGTTATGTAAGTCTACTAACTTCTATTATAGCTTTCTACCATTTTCCACCTATACCGTATAACGAGCCGTACGGCCTTCTAATAGGCTGTAGATATACTATAGGTACTCTATTAGTCCCATTCTACCCATTTTATAACTTTTAGGTTAAGCTTATTTATATTAATTAGGGTTTTAAGGGCTTAATACGGCTTTGCCTTAGTTATAGCGTCTACTAGGTTATTTCCGCCGCTAATCTATTTAACCTTTATAATCTCGCGTTGTTTATAGGCTTAATATAAGCATATTAGGTTAATTATAAGCCTCTTCTCCTATATTATACCTAGCTTAACTAGGCAGTCGTAAAGGGACTTTAAGTTAGTATATAAAACTAGGGGTAACTACTCTAGCTATAGGATCTTCTAAATTATTAATTTAATTGCGGCTATTATATTAAAGCCATAAGCTAGTATATATAGTTTAGAAGCTAGTACACTTTGGGTTACTTATTTATACTTAATTAAAGACTAGTGTAATATATTTACGTCCTAATTATAGTTTATAAGTATAAGTACAAAACCAATTTATAATAATAGGTCCCTATTATTAGTAAAGGAGGCGTCTATAAATACTAGTAGGCTAAGGGAGTTTAGGTCTAGTGGTATAAAAGTAAGTCCCCTTACTATATTATTAATTTGCCACTAAATACGCTTATTAAGCTACTTAATATTTTCTTCTTATAGGTCTACTACCTAGGCCGCAAAGGATAAATCATAGGCAGATTTAGGTTGGCAGACTATAGTAATATAGGCGCCTCTTACGCGTTAGGCGACGTATTAATCCTTTATATTTATAGTCTTACAGGTCTCTTTACGGGAGCTAGTAAGGTCTATAGGCCTTACTATAACAGGCTTTAGGTTTTTAGCTTAGCGCTCCTAAGTTAGCTTAATTAGGTTACCCTTTTATATAATTAAGCCTCCGTTAAACTTAATTGGAGTTTATTTAGTTAACTACTCTTATAGCTTTACTAAGAACTTCGCCTTTTATAGTTTAGTTTCTTTAGTATCCGCAAAGGTCTAGTCTACTAGGAAAAGGGTATTATTTATTTAAAGTCCAATAATACTAAGGCCATTTAATTAGGTATATAGAAGGTAGGGGTTATAGGTTAACTATTTCGTTTTAAGTTTGCTAATATAGTGCTAGTAATACGTCTTAAACTAGTAGTTCCTAGCTTCTAGTACTCTGTAGAAAGGTTTTATAACCTATAAGATTATTTCTAGTTATAGGTTAAGCTTATGGGGTAGTTATATAAAGATGTCTCTACTTAAGTAGGTACTAGACTATATATAGGCTTACAAGATATCCCGTAGGTAAAAAGCTACGGGTTTACTTTGCTATTGTCTAGGCATAAGTATAAGTATAATCTATTAGCTAACTTATTAAATTATAGGCGATTATATAAGGACTAAGTCCTTTCCTTAGTTATTATAGGCTTATATAATAAGCCTTAATTTCTTAAAAGCTTTATTAGTATTAGGGTACTTAATTTCATTAATAAAGTATAAGTTAAATATACGGACGCCTTACGGAACGTCTCTCTCTATTATAACCGCAAAGGCGCCCTTTTTAAGTAGTCTATTAATCTCTTTACGTTATAAGTCTATAAAAGGGGTTTCCTATACTAGGACTAATATATCCGTAGGTAGAGATTACCTTACGGATATTCCTATAAAGGTTAGGTAATTCTCTATTATAGGGTTCTTAGTTATAGGGTACTTTTAGGGGCGTCCTTAACCGCGCTTTATAGTAAATTTAGTAGGTTTTATAGGTTTCTAGGGGACTTTTAGGGTAGGCAAGGGTGCTTCTAGTTTATTTAATTCGGCAGTTGCTTCTAGTTTATCTAGTTTAGCAGTTATTTCCAGTTTATCTAGTTTAACGTTATAGGTGTTTTTAGGCCGAAAGTAGGGTTTTACAGACGTGCTCCTAAAGCTAGTCGGGCCGCTAGAAAGTTATATACAGTATATTTCATTTTCTATAGCTAGTAAACAGTAGGGTCTGGTCTATTTACCGCTTTTATACTATATAAGGACTTTAGAGTTAAGCAGGAGGTCGTATACTAAGGTTATATTAAGTCCGTTACGGTAGTATAGGGCGTTATTTACAGTTTGTTTAGCCCGTAGCTTAACTATCTCAGCTATTACCTTCTGTATTACAGCTGCTTATTCCGTAATAAACGGGGCAAGAGGGTCTAGATTACTTATCCTTAGGTAGGCTCCGTAGACTAAGAGGGTAGGTACTAATCCGTCCGGGCCAGCAGTGTTATTAATAGCTTTTACAGCCATCTATAGAGCCAGCTCCTTTTAGATATCCTTATATTTGTCCGTAATAATCTAGTAAGCTCTCTATAGAGCTAGGTAAGCTCGCTTAATAAGCCTAATAGACTAATACGCCTTAACTAAAATGGCTTTTGTTAATATAGCTATAGCTATAGTATACTGCTAGAATTCCTTACTAATAAAGTTTTTATTAGCGTTATAGGTAATATACTTAGGAGGTCTAACGTATATATTAATCCAGTAGGTCCGTAAAATATCCTAAGTATACTTTATAGATATATTTTACAACTAACGGGCGGCTTAGTAGTGGGTTACCTTATTAATTATATATAGTACTAGGCTACCGTTAATATATATAATATCTACGTACACTAAGTGGTTAAAGTTAAAATCCTTATAAAGGGTAAACTTAAATCGGCCTAGGGTACGTCTATATTTCTAGCAGTAGGAGTAGTATTTAGTTAGGTAGTTAATTGCCTTCTTATTAACATCGTCGTGTCTAGAGCGTCTAAGGACTCTATATAGCTTTTCGGCTAAAAGGTAGCCGAAATGGCGGTATAGGCGGTGGATCTTAGTACTAGTGAGGTAGTATAGGTTATAGTTAAAAGACTCCTAAATATAGGTCCGTAAGGTCTCTCCCTATATAAGGAACAGGTGTCCAAATCGTTATATAATTAGTAGGGTAATATACTTATTTCCTAGGGTAGTTGCGGGGCCGATTAGGATGTCTATAATATTATTATAGTACACCTATAACCTATCTATGTCCGTAAGGTAGAGTAGGAAAGAGGTATCTGCTTTTACTATATAGAAGTTAACTAGGCTAATTAGAGTCTTAACTGTAACTAATTTAATTAATACGGTTAAGCTAATGCCGAACTAGACGTTTACGGCCCCAGTCTACGTAGTATTAATATCTACATTATTATTTATAGTGGCCTTATATGCAAGGTATTGTCTATAGCCTATAATAGACTTCTTAAAGGCACCTACATTAGCATTTTGTTGGGGTGCTAAGATCCTAGAGGCCTCCTGCTAGGATTATAATTTTCCTAATCGTTCTGGTCGTCCTGATAGGCTCCTAATAGGCTCCTATTAGGAGCTACTAGGATCTTAATCGTCCTAATTGTCCTAATAGGCTCCTACTAGGATCTTTGATTTTCCTAATCGTCCTGTTAGGCTCCTAATAGGAAACTAATATTTCTTAATCGTCCTAATAGGCTTCTAATAGGAAACTAGTATTTCCTAACCGTCCTATTAGGTTCCTGGTAGGATATGGAGGACGACGCAAAATTGAATTTCCCCTTCCTTTTTGGGACTAGCGGTTTTCCCCCCATAAGGTGCCTATTAGGTTGCTGAGATTTTAGGCCTTTTGGGGGGCCTTTAGGGGGTCTTCGGGATGTAGACCGCCTAAAATCTCGTTACCTAGGCGATAGAGCCCCCATAAGTTTGGCGACCTTATAGGGGGTATCTACTAGTCCCAAAAAGGAAAGAGAAATCCATTTTTGCGTCGTCCTCCGTACCCCCCCAAAGCAACACCCTATGCATACCCCTTAAGCCACACTACTAAGGCTCTGCGCGAAGCTCTGCATAAAGCTCTACATGGGGCTCTGTACGAAGCTCTATATAAAGCTCTATACAAAGCTCTACACGAAGCTCTGCACGAAGCTCTACATAAAGCTCTATACGAAGCTCTAAACGAAGCTCTGCACGAAGCTTTGTATAAGGCTCTACACGAGACTCTACACGAAGCTCTGCGTATAGAGGCTCTGCACGAGCTTCTGCACGAAGCTTTATACGAAGCTCTACACGAAGCTCTGCGTAAAGCTCTATATAAAGCTCTACACGAAGCTCTGCGCAAAGCTCTATACAAAGCTCTACACGAAGCTCTACGTACAAAGGCTCTACACGAGGCTTTGCGCGAAGCTCTGCGTACGGAGGCTCTATACGAAGCTCCGCATGACACATATTACTATCGGGTCCCCGCTATATTCCCGATAGCCTACACATGCCTCTGCTAAGTTACCCCTTAGTAGCCACCTTATTTTTTACCCTTCCTTACATCCTCCCTACCTTAGGAGGTACTAGAACGGTAGCCAGTAGAGGACCGTTGCTAGAACTAGACAACTATTGCTAGAATAAGATAACTATTCTAAAGCCAGACGACCGTTTAAACGACTAGCCAGCAAACACTATAAATAATTTAATTAATCGATCGAATTAAACTAGAGCTTTAATATCGGCCCGTTA